>WNFP01001554.1_pt1 | contig 27067 bp, 24 predicted proteins | sample 5400201 | NCBI WGS metagenome assembly WNFP01 (sample SAMN13153355, study PRJNA577476) | soil metagenome | isolation source: 115 cm saprolite under Madrone tree | place: USA:California | collected 2016-06-14 | reverse complement strand
AAGCCCAATGCGAGCAGGTTGCGCGAGAGGTTGTTAACTACGCCCTGCCGGTAAGAGTAGAGCGTGCTGATGTACTTCGGATTCTTCTTCGACTGCGGCAGCCGTGTGTTCGCATCGTAGATGTACTTGAAGATTCGCCGGTCGATCTCATCGCAGAAATAAACGTCACGGCGTACCATCTCGATCAACATCAGCTTGGCCGTTGAGCAATTAGCTTCGCCGCCCAAGTCAGCGAGTAGTTGATCGCCTATGGCCACAGCGTTCTTGCCCGCTGCGCTCCTGCGGTCTATGAGGCTTCTGCCTCTGCGACTCCTGCGCTTCACCTGGTTGCGGAAAGCTATGACGCCATGGCTGGTAGCGTTCGCAACGGGATCGGGCGCACCCACAGGACGCGCGTTGCTTGGGTCTAGTTTGTTCGCCAGCATGTGTTCACGCTCCCGCTGGTAGTCGCACTTAGGCTTTCGCTTCGGACCCCTCTTTTTGTGTCTGCCCATGTGGTCTGGACGCACCCCAGACCCCTTGGTCCAGGCTGCCTCGTATTAAACATTTTATTAAACGATTTGAGAGCGGTCGGGCTAACTGCTTGAAACTTAAAGAGTCAGTCCGAACGCTCCTCGCTGATGACAGAATTGCAAATATTGCCATATGATACTCTTGACGAACCGTGTCCTCACGGTTATCTCATAAGAGTGATGGAAAAAATTTCGGTTGCCACTGGAGAAAATCCTAAAAACCTCGAGAATTTTCTTAAAAAAAGATTTCCCATCGGTTATGTGAGAAAGCTGTTTCGTAAAAATGGCGTGCGCCTCAACGGGAGGCGCTGTAAGCCGGATGACCCAATCGCCCCCGGAGATTGTGTTCAACTCTACGTTGCCTTTGAAGAAAAAATAGCATCGCGCGCCCAAGACGTTTCATCACAAGCGAGGTTGGAGATTATATTTGAGGATGACGGGATCATAGTAATAAGCAAACCCGCAGGCGTCGCCGTTCACGAGGGCAAAGAAGTTCTCAAGCGACATTCAATATTGGGGATGTTGGAAGCTAGATATCGTCCCCAGGGAATTGCTCCAAGCCTCGCTCATCGCCTCGACAAGGATACTTCGGGCGTGCTATTGGCGGCCAAAAACCGAGAGACCTTGAAACAAATCGAAGAGGCATTCGCCAACGGACGAGTGGAAAAGGAATACTTGTGCCTATTAGTGGGACGTCTTCAGCAGAACGAGGGAACCCTAGACTTTCCTCTCCCGGGCCGCGAGGGCAAACCGGTTCGCGCGCTCACACGATTTAGAGTTGCCAAGAGATTCTCGGAAACAACCCTGGTTAGAGCCGATATCGCGACGGGTCGGATGCATCAAATTCGTCTGCATTTCGCGCGCTATGGCCACCCAATTGTCATGGACGATCAGCACGGTGATTTTTCATTCAACAAACGATTTCGCAAACAGTACGGGCTCCGCCGCCAGTTTCTTCACGCATCCACGATTGCGTTGGAATACCGCGGCAAGAGGCGGATTTGGACGGCTTCTCTGCCTGCTGACTTGTCAACGGTAGTTGAATGTCTTGCTTCCAGTGATGCGGGGCCACGTAAAACCGCGCCGGCACTGTGATCCCTAAAGTTCAAACACAAACTAATCCTGTCCCCGCGGATCCAATGGACTTATGCTTGATCCCCTCATGTCTTTTATCTCAGGGGAATACAATAAGCCCTCCTACGCACCCGTCAAACGCATACCCCCGTCCACCGGTAAAATAGCTGCGGTGACCATGGATGCTTCGTCCGACGCGAGGTAGAGCGCCGCGTAAGCGATATCTTCCGGCTCTCCGATCCGTCCGATAGGAACTCGGGTTTTGTATCTTGCCAGTTTTTCCGGCGTTGACGTATCCACCATCGGAGTCCTTGTCGGACCCGGGCAGATACAATTCACTCTGATTCTCTCGTGCGCATAGTCCATCGCCATCGCCTCAGTCAAAGTGACCATCCCGCCCTTCGAGGCGCAATACGCCGCGCGTCCGGCTTGGCCGGCCATACCCGACCGCGCGCCTATATTAAGAATCACTCCACCGCCGCGTTTGATCATCTCCGGAATCGCGAGACGGGAAATCACAAAGACCCCCTTGAGGTTCACGTCGATGGTGCGATCCCATTGTTCTTCAGTAATCTCAGTAATGCTCCCATTGGTTCGTACACCCGCACTATTGACCACGATATCCAGGCCGCCAAATTGTTTTACCGTTTCGTCGACCAACGCCTTCATTTGCGCCGGGTTGCTAACATCGCCCGGGCGAAAGAGCGCTTTTTTGCCCGCCTCTTCAATCATCGCCACCGTGTCTCGCCCCTTCGCCTCGGTGGTTGAGGTTCCCGCCACTGAAGCGCCCTCTTTGGCGAACAGCACGGCGATCGCCTGGCCCAGACCAGAACCAAATCCCGTGACGAATGCAACTTTACCGTCGAGTTTCATCTGACAACCCTCCGTATCTGGACCAGATATACAATTGCTTCCAGGTTGACTCAACTCTACCCCGTTGCTATTTTTTCAAAGGAGCAGCGCAAAGGAATTTGATGGCTATGGCGAATGAGAATGATCAACGAGTTCCGGTGACCGTTCTTACCGGCTTTTTAGGTGCCGGCAAAACCACATTGCTGAACCGCATATTGACCGCGGATCACGGGCGGCGGGTCGCCGTTATTGTGAATGAATTCGGCGAAGTGGGCATCGATCACCATTTGCTGATCTCGTCCGATCAGGAAGTCGTCGAAATGAGCAATGGCTGCATCTGCTGCACCGTGCGCGGCGATCTTGTACGCAGTCTTTTCCAGCTCCTCGAACACAGAGACAAATTCGATACTCTGATGATTGAAACCACGGGCCTCGCCGATCCGGCCCCGGTTGTGCAGACCTTTTTTATCGACGATCGGATCAAGACGGAATATCAACTTAACGGCGTCGTGACCGTTGTCGACGCGAAGCATATCTACCAGCAATTGAAACAATCCCCCGAGGCGAAGGAGCAGATCGGCTTCGCCGACATGGTGCTACTCAACAAGATCGATCTCATCAACCCCGAAGATCTGCCGGAGCTCGAATACAAGATTCGCAACCTAAACGGCGCAGCGCGAATCTGCCAGACGCGAAATTCCGATGTCGATATCGGTACGGTCTTGGATCTGCGCGGTCTTGATCTGGAAGTGAAAGCGGAAAAACACGACCACAACCACAGTCACACCGAAGACATCGAAACCGTTACCATCGCGACACCGGGCGATCTGGATGGCGTAAAAGTGAGCCACTGGTTTCGCGAACTAATCGCCGAATTCGGCGAAAGAATCATGCGCATGAAGGGCATCTTGAACTTGCGCAAAGACACCGATCAATTCGTCTTTCAGGGCGTCCATATGTTGTTTGAGGGCCGGCCCGGCCGTGCGTGGGCGGTGGACGAAGAGCGGCTCAATCGCCTCGTTTTTATCGGTCGAGATTTAGACAAAGAAAAAATTACTCAGGGTTTCATGCAATGCATCACCACGGACAATGGCAGTGTCTCATCCGATGAAGTGGACCCCTTCGGTCGGAAGCAAGACGTTTCCAAATTCACTCTCGATCAGATTCGTTACTGGGTACAAACGATTCTAACCTTTCCTCCCGACGCACCCATCGTCGTCAAAGAGGTCCCCTGCGTGAAGGCCGGCTGCCCGCCGGTGGAGACGGCGATCCTGGTTTTTCTCAAGAACGAGCCGCCGCGGACTTTTAAAATTCTCGCCCGTATCAACGAGGTTACCTTCGATCACGTCTACAATTTGATCGAAAATCCGCTCCCCTGTTGCTAATCTTTTTCGTACCGCTGTTTAGTCGGCGGCCAGCCTACGGACAATTTCATACATCGCACGTACACCGAATTTGATGCTATCCACACTGGCTCTTTCATCAACGCCGTGGACCAAGCCTTCGCCGCCTGGCGTGTTTCGGTGAGGCATGAAGCCTAGACACGGGATTCCCTTCTCGCGAAAGAAATGACAATCGGTAAAGCCGCTCACCAGCGGCGCAATAACCGGCGCTCCGCCATCGTAGGTTTTGGAAATTTCGCTTATGACTTTTATCGTCTCCGGATGTGGCGGCGAGGTCGCTGCCGGAAATGATAGAACGGTCTCAATTTTGATCGAGTCGTCAGCAATCAGTTTGCGGATTTCTTCCATGAACATCTTGGGATCTTCGCCCGGGAGCAGCCGGATGTCGACCTCCGCCGACGCCTGAGCCGGGATCACATTGGTCTTGTCCGAACCCTTAAGACCCGTTATCGCGATGGTATTACGCACGCGGGCATTGTTGCGCGGATCTTTGAGGAACTCAGCCGCGAAAGCTGGATCTTCCAATGACTTGCGCAAATCGCGGTAGCGGCTGCGCTGCGCTTCCGGTTCGGCATATGCGGTATCTGCGTAGAACTGTTGAACCTCCGGAACCACCCTGACTGGGCTTTGATAGCTCATGATGCGGTTGAGTGCGGCAATGAGTTTATTGACGGCGAGATTGTTACCCGGTGTGGAACCGTGGCCCGGTGTGCCGGTCGCTGCAAGATGCAGCCATAAGGGGGTTTTCTCCGCGACGCTCACATTATAGAAACGAGCGCGCCCATCCTCTCCAACGCGAATCCCGCCGCCTTCGTTCAACACCACGCCAACGTTTTGGAATAGCTCCGGATACTTTTCCAATAAATACCCTGCGCCCAGCGCGCCGCCCTCTTCCTCGTCAGCCGTGCCGAGAAATATGACATCGCTCTTCAAGGAAACGTTTTGCCGCTTCAGCGCGAGAACGGCTACGAGCTCCATGATCGCTGGACCTTTATCATCCAAGGCCCCACGCCCCCAAATCACCCCCCCTTGGATTAACCCACTGAACGGTGGCTCTTTCCAAAGCTTTGCATCGGCCGGGACGACGTCCATATGATTGAGCAAGATCATGGCTTTCTTGGAGCCATCACCACGCAGTCGCGCGTAAATATTTCCCCGCCCTGGAGCCGACTCAATAATTCTCGCTTCGATCCCTTCGCGATCGAAAATCTCCTTGAAGAACTGCGCAGCCTTGATCTCATTGCCGGGCGGATTGGTGGTGTCAATTTGGATATAGCGGCTCAGCAGAGAGACTGCTTCATCTTCGAGAGTCTTCCAGGGCAAAGACGGTTGGTCAGGAGCCGCGCCGACGATCGAGCTGACAAGTACGATAATTACCGCAGCCAATAAGCTCGACCAACGGCGTGTTTTCCCTTGGCATCTCATGAGACCCCCTTCACTGGCCACACATCTTTTCCCCATTTCGCCGTTCTAATTGAGAAACTCCCGTACTACGACTTTGATTCTTTCTCGCTCAGCTTGCGGATGGAACCAGCGAATCTCCTTATCGCTGCGAAACCACGTGAGTTGCCGTTTGGCAAGTCTGCGCGTATCTCTTTTCATCAGCAACACGGCTTCCGCCAAGGTCATCTGCCCTCGAAGTACCCATCCAGCGTGCTTATAGCCAACACTTTGCAGTGGTTTCATATCGAGGCTGTAGCCTTTCCCCGAAAGGCCCTTCACCTCGTCGACCAATCCTTCTTCGATCATTCTGTCACAACGCTGATCGATAAGACTATAAAGTTCCGTCCGCTCGCGGCACAATCCGATTTTGAGTGTGTCAAATGGCGCTTCATTGAAACCGTGCTCCTTCTGCCACTCGCTCATCGGCTTGCCCGTCAATTCGTAAACCTCCAGCGCCCGAATAATGCGCTGGCGGTCGTGCGGGTGAATCCACGATGTCGCCGAAGGATCTACTTGCTCAAGCCGCCCATAAAGGGATCCCAGGCCATGCCCGTAGGCTTCTAGAGTAAGTGTTTTTCTAACTCCCTTATCTTGTGCCGGGCCAACGAACAAGCCTTTCGTGAGTGCCTTAATGTAGAGTCCGGTTCCACCGCAAACAATCGCGGGCTTATCCCGTCTCCGAATGTCATTGGCGCTTGCCGTTGCCAGCTGACGAAACATCGCCACATTAAACTCCCCGTCCGGATCAACGATGTCGATGAGATGGTGGGGAACCTTCTCACGTTCTGCCGGAGACGGTTTCGCCGTTCCGATGTCCATTTGGCGGTAAACTTGTTGGGCGTCTGCGTTGATGATCTCGGCATTCAACTCAGACGCAAGCTCCAACACAACGTCGCTCTTGCCCACGGCCGTGGGGCCAAGGACAATGACCAGCTTAGGCTTCATGGAAAACTGGAGACGAGGTCCCTTCGGTTCAAAGTTCAACGTTCAAGGTTAATACTCAGAATCTCAAACCCGCAACTTTGAACGTTGAACATTAAACCCGGAACTGCTTAGCCTACACGACTCGTTTAAACATTTTTTCCAAGTCATCGCGGCTGAACTCAAGCAACACCGGACGACCATGGGGGCATTGAGTGGCAAATTCAACCTGATCCAACTCTCGCAGCAGCGCCCGCATTTCAGTCATTTCCAGTTGACGATTTGCCCGAATGACACTATGGCAGGCGATGGTCGCAAGCCGCTCTTCCAAATGCTGCCGCAGTTTCTCGGAGTTCTCCAGCTCCGCTAACTCTGCAACCATCTGCTGTACGATTTGTCGATAATCCCCTTCGGGCAAAAGTGCGGGAACACTGGTTATGGCATAGGAGCCGGGACCAAAGGGTTCCAGGAGAAAGCCAAATCGCTCCAGGGTCGGAAGCTTCTGGTCCAAGAGCATCAATTCTCCGGCGGTCAACTCAATGGCCTGAGGGATGAGCAGGTTTTGTTTCTGGACTACGCCGGCGTTCAGCTGCTGGCGCAGTTTCTCAAAGGCGACGCGCTCGTGGGCCGCGTGTTGGTCAAGCAGCGCTAACCCCCGCGACGACGAGCACACTAAGTAACAGCCAAGAATCTGTCCAAGAATATCCATGGAGGAGAAAAATCCTTCGGGCATCGATTCTGCATGGTTCGCGGCCATCGAAAACATTTCTGCCTTCACGTATGGCTTGTCTTGTGGGAACTTCGGACCCATGTACGGGAGCGGCGCTTCCCTGACGCCGGCGAAGGCCGGGGATTGCATCGCTAGCGCGCGAGCCGGCGGCCCCTTGGCTTCCTGTCTCAGTGCCTGCCGAATCGCGTCGGCAACCGCATCGTGGACATCCGACGGCCGACGAAAGCGGACTTCATACTTGGCAGGATGAACGTTCACGTCTACTTCAGCGCAGGGAACTTCTAAAAGTACGATGGCTACCGGATACTGCCCCTTCATCAGCAAAGTCTCGTAACCGTGAAGCACAGCGTGGGTCACCACTTTGTCGCGGACAAAACGGCGATTGACGAAAGTCATGAGGTAACGAGTGTTGGGAAAGGAGGCCGGAGCGGAACTTAAGTATCCACTTATCGTCGGCCGTCCTCGAGCCGATGAGAAGGGGATCAAGTCCCTTGCGATCTCGCGCCCCAGAACCTGGTGCAGCCGGTCCATGCGCTCACTCACGACCACGTAGTCGGCGATCATCCGGCCGTCATGGGACAGGCGAAAATGGACCTCCGGATGCGCTAAAGCCATGCGATTCACGGCATCGCAAATATGGCTCAGCTCAGTAGCGGGCGATTTGAGAAACTTCCGGCGCGCCGGAGTGTTGAAAAAAATCTCTTTGATCTCGACGCTGGTTCCCACGGACGACCCGACGATGAAGGGTGTGTCCTTTTTGCCTCCTTCAACTCGTATCCGATAACCAGTCTCCTCCGTCGGTGGGCGGGATGTGATCTCCATCCTGGCAACCGAGCCGATACTCGGTAACGCCTCCCCTCTAAATCCCAAAGTGGCGACACGAAAAAGATCTTCTTCGTCCCTAAGTTTGCTGGTCGCATGCCGCTCCACCGCCAAGGTGAGATCCTCAGGCCCCATGCCTTCGCCGTTGTCGGCCACGCGAATGAGTGTGGTGCCGCTCTTTTCGATGGAGATGGAAATTTCCGTCGCACCAGAGTCCAGGGAATTTTCTATGAGCTCCTTGACCACCGAAGCTGGACGCTCGACCACCTCGCCAGCAGCGATGCGGCTGGCCATTTCATCCGAAAGAATGTGAATTTTCACGGCGGCAGGACTCTCCTATGAGCGACAATAACCCAGGCACAATGACCCGGTCAAGAAAAACGGCACCGTTGACATGATTCAAAGTCCAGATAAGCTGAGGTTGATTGTCCGTGACAGCCACAAGTCTAGCGAAGGAGGCTTGTATGAAACCTAGCCACTGGCTTTGTCTGTTAGCGCTGCTTTTCTTGTTTCCCGTGAGCTCCTACGCTGCACAGGAGACCAGTTCCGTGGAGACAAAGATCAAAACCCTTATGCTGGATCCCAACACACAATCCCCGATCGTCGTCCTTGAAACCGTGACGGACAAAAAGCTCCTGCCGATCTGGATTGATGTGCCCGAAGCAAGGGCCATCGCTCTTGAACTCGATCATGTTGCAACACCACGCCCCCTGACTCATGATCTAATTCGCAACATCATCCAAGGATTGGGCGCAACACTCCAACGGGTGACGATTACTGACCTTCGGGGCAACACTTATTTCGCTGTCTTGTTCTTAGGATTCAAAGGCCAGGATTTGCAGATCGATGCGCGACCGAGCGACGCCATCGCCGTCGCTCTAAGAATGAAAGCGCCCATCTATGCTTCGACTCAGGTATTGGCGAAATCCAAGTCCCTGCCGGCCCCAGTCACCCAGACAAGGGAATTGCAAAAGCGGTTAGGCATCCAAGCGCAGGATCTAACCTTGGACGTTGCGACTCTTTTGGACATCGCATTTCAAAAAGGTGCTCTCGTTGTGGATGTGGCTTGGGGCAGTGTGGCGATGGCCGCGGGAATGCAACGGGGAGACGTCATCACGAAAGCAAACGACCAATCGATCCAGTCAGCCAATGAGCTGGAAGCGTTTGTCCAGTCGACAAAACCGAACACTCAAATCAAATTAGAAGTCATAAAAAAGGGCAAGCCGACCGATATTGTGATCGACTTGCCCTTCTAGCTGCAAGTTACGATATCAGCAGATTCTTATTTTTTCCCGTTGCTGCCGAACAGCTCCGCGCCCCACTTTTTGGCTGTAGCGTCCATAACTTCTCTGGAAGATTCCGCGACCGGCGGAAAGTCTTTCATCCACTCGTACGGGCGCGTCGCGTCAATGATTGCGCGAGAGTTGAAGCCTTTCTTTCCCACTTGAATGACCGGATCGAGCGGCCCGCTCCAGCAGCGGCGGAGGATGTCGATATCTTGTTCCGGTTCGCAGCGGGTACCCATTGCCCAAATGACGTCGTCCGTGTTCGACGGGTCGATGTCATCGTCGACCACCACCACGAAACGTCCGAGATAGGCGCCTGCGTGGCATTGCGATGCAATGACCGCGGCCTGCTTGGCATGGCCCGGATATCTTTGCTTGATCGAAACCACCATCATCAACCGGCTGCCACCCGACACGGTAAGCCAAACGCCTTTGACATCGGGCACACCGGCCTTCTCCATCTCGTCCCAAATCAGCGCGGAACGGAGGTAAGAGCGGTACCAACCGAGTTCTGAAGGAGGCCGGCCAGGAGGGGAACCGAGGATGATCGGATTGTTGCGGTGGTAAAGCCGCTTCACTTCCACCCAGGGCTCCGACCGTTCTGCGCTAGCGTAATAACCCGTCCATTCACCGAATGGGCCTTCGACCTTTGGATTATCGAAATGTACATCGCCCTCAATTACGATCTCGGCGTTTGCGGGAATCGGCAATCCGGAGTATTCGCCTTCGATCATTTCGAATGGCTCGCCACGAATACCGCCAATAAATTCATATTCGGGAACGCCGTAAGGAACTTCGATGCTACCGGCCAAGAAGGTTAGAGGATCGTGGCCGAACGACATAGCCATCTTAAAGGGCTTACCGCTGGCGGCGTATTTGTCGCGTTGCATGCGGCCGTGCTTGCCGGGTGAAATGTAGAATCCCACCTTATTCTTGTCATGAATCATGACCCGGTAGGTGCCGTAATTGACCCACCCTTCGTCCGGGTCGCGTGTGATATCTACGCTTCCGGTGCCGATGTAGCGGCCACCATCCTTGTCGTGCCAAAACGGCGTTGGGAACTTAAACATGTCGATGTCGCCGTCTTTGTAAACGTTATCGAATAGCGGGCTGTTCTTAACAAATTTCGCCGGGACTGGTTTGATATTCTTGTAGTTGTCCTTCCAGATTTTGACAAAGTCCATTTTGGTCTCACCCGCCGGAAGACCGAGGGTCAGCGCTAGCCGTTTCCTCGATGCTAGGGAATTGGACAACACCCGGTAGCCCGTTGGATAACCCTTAATATCTTCAAACAAAACGGCGGGACCATCTTCTTTGTGGGCCACCAACTCGGTGACGGCGCCAATTTCTAGGTTCCAGTCACAGCCTTTGAGGGTTTTTAACTCCCCCATTTCATCGGCGATTTCGATCCAATCTCTAAGATCTTGATATTCCATTTTTTCCTCCTGATTTGGAAAACGAGGTGACAAAAGCGCGGCGTTTTTGAGTTGCCTTCGACCTTAGCGAAAATTCACCGGTGGGTCAAGACATCGTTGAATAACAAAGACTTCCAATTGAAAAGGCCACTTCCTCATGCTACCCATTAAGCGTGTCCGGCAAGCTGAAAGGCCTCGACGAACTCAGGAAGATCGCTGCTGAAGCAAGAACGAACGGCAAGATTGTAGTTTTCACCAACGGTTGCTTCGACCTGCTCCATCGGGGACATGTTCACCTGCTGCGAGAAGCAAAGACCCTGGGCGATTTGCTCATTGTCGGCGTAAATAGCGACCCCTCGGTGAAGGCGATCAAAGGTTCAAGTCGCCCGATCCTGCCCGAGTCAGACCGAATTGAGTTGATCGCTGCGATGGAGATGGTAGATTACGTCCTGTTGTTTAACGAACCCGATCCCTACAATGCTATTGCCGCGTTACGGCCGCAGGTACTCGTCAAAGGCGGCGACTGGACCGCAGAAAAAATCATCGGCGCTGATATCGTCGAAGGGGATGGCGGGAAAGTTGCCGTGATTCCCTATTTGAAAGGCTTTTCAACAACCGAGATCATACAGAAGATAAGGAGTTAAAAATTATGGCGAGGGTTTGTTCCATTTGTGGAAAGGGACGCTCCATCGGGCACAACGTCAGTCATGCCAACAACAAGACCAAACGCTCCTGGCGGCCCAATTTGCAGCGCGTGAGAGCCAACTTCAACGGGCAGGTCAAGCGTGCCCTGGTCTGCACCGATTGCATCCATTCGGGACGCGTTCAGAAAGTCGCGTAAGATGAGGCTTGTCGGGGCGTCACTCTAATTCATTCCCGCTGCTGGATCCCGTATTTCGGCGCCTGTTCTGCCGCGCCCGCGGACCGCTTTGTAAACACCTTTTACTTTTGAGATATTCTGCAACACCTGTTGCAGATGTTTGGAATTCTTGATCATTACGTCGAAGGTATTGAGCGCTTTCTGACCCGAGAAAGTCCGGACCTGCGCACGCGCAATATTCGCCTCGGCGCTTGTGATGGCAGAACTGATCGCTGCCAAGAGTCCCGGCTGATCGACGCAAGTCACTTCTATTTTCACCGCACGGGGCGTCTGACCGCTCTCCTCCCAACTCACTTCGATCTTGCGATGAGGGTCGCTTTCAAGGACCGTCGGGCAACCCACGGTGTGAACGGTAACCCCTCTACCCCGGGTGATAAAGCCGACGATCTGTTCCCCGGGTAAGGGATGACAACAAAGGGCAAATCGCACCAAAACATCGTCCACGCCCTTCACTCGAATGCCTAAACTTTGCTTCTGCCCGGAAGCTAACCGGAAAAGACGCTCCAAAGAACCTTCTTTCTTTTTCTGCCCGGCATCGAGCTTCTCCGGCGTAACTAACTTGGCGAGTACATGCCTCGGAGTAATTCTTCCGTAACCGAGAGCCGCCAGGAACGCCTCCTCGTCCTTGAGACCTAGCTCTTTCGCTAAGGAATCAATACGACCTTCTGTGCGTAGCGTGGGGTAGTCCAGTGCGTAGCGGTGCAGATCGCTTTCAAGGATCTCCCGTCCCAGCGCCAGGCTTCGTTCGCGCTGTTGCGATTTCAACCAGTCTCTGATTTTAGCTTTGGCGCGGGGCGTCTTGACCAACTTCAACCAATCACGAGACGGTACCTGTTGTGGTGTCGTAATGATTTCGACGGTATCGCCACTACGCAGGATGTATTTCAGAGCAACCAACTGGCCGTTAACCCGCGCGCCGGAACAGTGATGGCCGATGTCGGAATGAATCCGATAGGCGAAATCGATCACCGTCGACCCCTTGGGAAAATTCAACAGATCACCATTGGGCGTAAAAACATAAAGCTCAGTAGTAAAAAGATCATCTTTAAGACTATGCAAAAATTCTTGTGGATCTTGCAGGTTCTGCTGCCACTCTAATAGTTGCTTGAGCCATGCGAAACGCTGACTATCGTTAACCTGAAAATCCGCCCCATCTTTATAACGCCAGTGGGCCGCGATCCCTTCCTCAGCGATACGATGCATTTCGTGAGTGCGAATCTGGATTTCCATCCGTTCACCGTAGGGGCCGATTACACTCGTGTGTAACGACTGGTACAGGTTCGGCTTCGGCAACGCAATATAGTCCTTAAACCGCCCTGGCACGGGGCGCCATTGGGAATGGATAACGCCCAATGTCTCGTAACACTCCCGCGGCGTATCCACCAGAATTCGAAAGGCGACTAAATCATAGATCTGGTCGTAGAGAAGGTTCTGACTTTCCATCTTCTGGTAGATACTGAAAAAGTGTTTCGGACGGCCCGTGACATCCGCTTCGATTCCCTCCGCTTCAAGTTTTCGGTTGAAAATAGAAATCACTTCGCCAATGTATTTTTCGCGATCGCTCTTCCTTTTGGCAACGTTGCGCTTCAGCTGGTAGTAAATCTCTGGGTGTAGGTACTTGAGCGCGAGATCTTCAAGCTCGCTTTTGATCCAAGCGACCCCCAAGCGGTGCGCCATCGGAGCGTAAATATCCAGCGTCTCTTGCGCCGTCAGAATCTGTTTTTCCAGGGGCAGATGATCGAGCGTGCGCATGTTATGAACCCGGTCCGACAGTTTGATGAGAATTACTCGCACATCCTTCCCCATCGCCAACAACATCTTGCGAAAGTTTTCCGCTTGCTTTTCCTCGCGGCTGCTAAAATTCGTCCGGCTGAGCTTGGTAACGCCGTCGACTAATGAGGCGATCTCTCGACCAAAGATACTTTTCAACTCTTCCAGCGTTGTCAGGGTGTCTTCGACTGTGTCATGCAACAAGCCGCCGATAACACTGGGCACATCTAGTTTCAAATCGGCTATGACATTGGCCACAGCCATGGGGTGGATCAAGTAAGGCTCTCCCGACAGCCGTTTTTGGCCTTGATGCACCTTGGCAGAAAAATCGTAGGCCTTGCGAATCAATTCAGCATCCGCGGCGGGATAATACGATTGGACTTTCTCAACCAGTTCGTTGATTTTGATCTCTTTGCTCATGACTACGACGACCCGGCCGTCCGACGTAACGGCTCTATCCGCCACTTTTTGACTCGGGAGGTTTTGGCTCGCTCAGCCTCGACGATGGACCTGAGTAGTTCCAGCGATTCCTTAACCTCGCGATTAACCACAAAATAATCATACTGGATTATGTCTCTCATTTCACCTCGGGCGTTATCCAAGCGTCGGCGAATCGTCTCCCGGCCGTCCGTCCCTCTCCAGGCCAATCTCCGCTCCAACTCACGCCACGAAGGCGGCAGAAGAAAGATCGAGACTGCCTGGGGATACTTGCGCTTGATCTTTCTCGCGCCCTGAACATCGATGTCTAAGATCATATCCCGGCCCAGGCGGATGCATTGATCCAACGGTCGACGGGGCGTTCCATAGAAGAAGTCATGGACCTTCGCCCATTCCGCAAATTCACCCTTGGCCTTCATGGCAGCGAATTTCGCAGGCTTGACAAAATGATAGTCGTGGCCGTCAATCTCGCCTGGTCGTCGCGCCCGTGTGGTAAATGAAATAGACAGCCGGATCTCGGGATAAACCGCCCGGAGTCCCTTAATGAGTGTGGTCTTGCCTGTCCCAGACGGCGCTGAAAGAATAAAAGTGATACCCTGTCGCCAGGTGAGCTGCTGGTTTTTCGAATCATTCAATGTTCTGAGTTTGCTCCCGGATCTTTTCAACCCGTTCCTTCCCTTCCAAAACTAACTGAACTACAGGAAGTTGCGGAACCTTGGAACTGATGGTGTTGAGTTCCCGCTGAACTTCCTGAAGCATGAAATCGACCTTTTTTCCCACCGGCTGTTTTTCTCCCAGCACACGCGACAACGCCCCCACATGACTCTTTAGTCGCACCACTTCCTCGTTGATATCTCCCTTGAGCAGCCAATTCCCTGTATCCGAACCCTCCTTATCCGTTCGCACTGAGTTCTCACTGTCCTTCGGTGCTGCCGCTTTCTGTACCCGCATGCCGATTTCACTGGCCCGGGATTCAAGCAGGATAGAGATCCGCTTTAGGTGACTAATCTGTGACCCCATATCCGATTTCAGTTGGCGCCCCTCCCGCTCCCGTGCTCGCTCGAGCCTCCTCAAAGCAACATCAAGCGTTTTGAAAAGTCCTTGGCGCTCCGCGGCGGCGTCCACCGCGACTTCGCGAAGGCAAAAAAGGTTCGGGACGCTGGAAAGCAATGATACGCTGAAATCTCCGCTCAACTGATACTTTCTTTTGGCCTGCCGAACCGACGTCAGATACTGCGCTAACAACTCTTCATCCAGTTCGAGCCTGCGGCCTTGCCCCTTTGTTAGTGCTCGGTTGATGAAGATGTCGAGCCTACCCCTCGCAACCTTCTCGCGAATCACTTTCCGAATCTCCTCCTCGAAGGAAAGGTATTCCCTCGGGACTCTGAGTTGCAGGTCCAAATGGCGATGATTCAAACTCCGCACTTGAACGGTAACCCTCGTTCCTCGAATCTGACCGGATGCTTCGCCGTAGCCTGTCATGCTTTTCATCGTTGCTTATCCTGGATGATTCGTTTTAGCTTATCCAACGACACCGCCACGGTGCCAACTTCATCACCAACTAATCCGGCAGCCAGATTCGCTATTATCGCCGCCTCTTCAAAACTCGAACCGCAAGCGAGCGCCAACCCACAAACGGCGACCACCGTATCTCCCGCTCCGGTCACGTCAAACATGTCTCTCGGTTCGGTTGGAAAGTGCTTGACGGCGCCGCGCGGGCGAAAAAGGCTCATCCCATCCGGCCCACGCGTAATCAATACAGCCTTGGCTTGCCATATCCGCACTAGCTTCTCCCCTGCAGCAAGAAGACTGTTCGGATCCCGAATCGCGATCCCTGAGGCTTCACTCGCCTCATCTTTATTCGGAGTAATCAAAGTCGGACGCCGATAGCTTCCGTAATTTTCCTTTTTAGGGTCGACGACGCAGATGAGCTTGTTCTTCCTGACCAAACGCGCGATCGAACTCAATAAGCTCGCGTGCACGGCTCCTTTTCCATAATCCGATACGACCACACCGTCACATTCCTTGGATTTATCCTGCACGAACCGCCGCAGCCGATTTAAGGTCGCGTCTCGAATCGGGTTTTGATTCTCCCTGTCCAAACGAACAATCTGCTGGTGCCGCGGACGGGTGATGATACGGCTCTTCTCAATCGTCTGAACCTCGCCATCGGCGAAGATGCCGGCGGTAGACGCTCCAAGCCGGCGCAGCTCCTGCACAATCCTTTTCCCTGCGCTATCCCGCCCGATGATTCCGCAAGCGGTCACTTGGGCCCCAAGCGACAGAATATTGTGGATGACGTTAGCCGTGCCGCCGAGACGAGAACTTTCCGAGGTTACTCGGAGAACCGGGACCGGCGCTTCCGGTGAAATCCGTTCCACATCCCCCCAAATGAAACGATCCAGCATCAAATCCCCGACGACCAAAAGATGGGCGCCCCGAAACTTGTCCAGAATATCTAACAGCTGCTTCATTCCAGCCTCGAACCCAACTCCGTCACGCGCCGGGGATTCCCTTTTCTTCCGAGCAGGTCATAGTAATAATCTTCATTCTGCTTTGCCATTTGCTCCATGGTGAAACTTTCGTTCACCCGCTCTCTTCCCTTTCGGCCCATTTCCCCGATCAGGGCGCGGTCGCCTGCGAGCTTTAAGATCGCGCCGGCGAGTCCTTCGACATCTCCCGTGCCGACCAAGAGTCCGGTCACTCCGTCCATCACTAACTCTGCGAGCCCTCCAACTCGGCTTGCGATGACCGCCTTTCCTGCTGCCATGGCCTCGAGAACCGACACTCCTAAACCTTCAAATACCGACGGTAACACGAAGATATCGACCTTATTTAAAAGGGCGGGCATATCGGCAACAAAGCCCAGGAACCGTACATCGTCTTTCAAGCCCATCCTAACTGCCATATCTTCAAGGGATTTTCGTAGTGATCCTTCACCGGCCAGGTAATATTTAATCTGGCAACCCTGAGCTTTGAGTCGCCGGGCCGCTTCCAATAGAAAACGATGGCCCTTTCTCTCCTCCAAAACCGCAGCCATGCCGACTACGATGCCTTCGCTCTCCACACCGGGAGCGCTGGCAGCAGATCCAAACAGTCGCGGCTCAATACCACTGTGGATCAGACGGATTTTCTCGGGCTTCACTCCTGCTTGGACCAATAGCTCCAAAATTTTTCGCGATATCGCGACCACTCCGTCGACTTTTCGATTGTAAAGACACCGGGTATACCAATTGTTCGCCTCCGGATAATCCATTCGCCGAGTTACTACGTGTTTTGGAGTTGGCAAGCCATGCGATAGCCAGAACGAAAACGCATGAGCTCTCTTTGTATGAAAATGGATAATATCGTAATGCTCGGCGCGGATGAGTCGCCTGACCCTGGGTACGGGCCTCAAATCCAAGTCATTGCGTACTACCAGAGGAAAAGTTCTAACACCTAGCGTTTGACTCTGTTGGAAAAGCCGACTGCCGGGATGGGTCAGTAGATCATTGTGATGCCCGCGCTGGAAAAGGTAGGTCAAAAGACCAAGAACCTGAGCCTCGCCCCCACCCCAATGCCTCTCAGGATCGATATGTAAGATCTTAAGTAGGCGGCTATGACCGCTTTCGGTCATCGTCGTCTTTCCCCTTTAACTCCAGTTCCCAGAGCTTAGCATACTTAAGGAATACATAAACTGCTGACGTCAGCGCAACATAGAAGCCAGCAAAGCCCTCCAGGAAGCCCCGCTGCAAAATGTAGGAGCGAAAGAAGCGGAACCCCGGACGGAGCAAAGCATCTGATAGTCGCCAACGCTTCTGCTCGTTGAACAGCTCTTGAGACAATATCGACGTGAAGCGATTGATTCTTTGAATGTGATCTTCGATGTCCCGGTAAGAAAAATGATAAAGCGGGTTCCCCAGCCGGCGAACCTTGCCATCGACCAAAATCTTTTCGTGCGGATCGGTCCCGCCCCAGCTCGCACGATCACGGCGAAACAATCGAACGTCAGCATCGGGATACCAGCCCCCGCGCCACCACCATCGGCCTAGATAAAACAGTAAACGCGGCACCGAAAATCCTGCGTAGGTATTGTCGTAGAACAACAAGCTTTCTTTGATCTCATCTCTCAGTTCCGGCGAAACTCGTTCGTCAGAATCCACCAGGAGAACCCAATCTTTCGTTGCCAGGGAGTGAGCGAAAGCCTTCTGATCACGATAGCCGGCCCATTTCCGCTGCACTACGCGATCCGTATATTGCCGACAAATCTCTACGGTGCGATCTGTGCTGAAGGAATCCACCACGACAATCTCATCGCACTGAAACAGACAACGATGGCGGAGACCGAGGGGTGTATCCGCAGCGCGGCTTTCTCTGCAGTCATGTTCCTCGAAAGATAAGAACTCCCTTTCGGAAAATCAAACTATTCTTTTACCTTTCCTGTGCAACATGCTATAAGGCGGGCAGATTAGCTCGGAAAATCTCCTGTGAAAGAGCTTCAAGACTTATACGAGCCTAAATGTTGACTAAGGACAAAAGCGATTGCACGTATCATCTCGCCAATTTAACCGCTGCGATGGGCTAATTTTCGAAATCGGCGGGATGCATCAGATAAACTTCGATGACCCTAACTTACCGCTGAGATAGCCCCAGCATTTTAAAATTCTTCCCTCGGTTTTGTAGGCCTTTTGAGTGTTGCCGAGGAGTCGATACATTCCGTATCGGATACACTGGGCCACTAGGTCAGGAAGTACCTTGAACCAAATCGAGTCCTGTCGGTAAATGCTTCGACTCACTCCCTTTCGGTATTCCACGCGACGATTATACGTTCGACCATATCGTTCCGGATTGAGCTCGTGGTACACGATGGCACTGGGGCTATAGCCAATTTTCAGGCCTGCTCTGTGCATCCGAATCGAGTATTCGGTATCTTCGCTGAAGCCCAGGGCGCCCGGACCAAGCCGCGGATTAAACAGACCTACTTGCCTGATGACATCCCGCTTGAAGGAAACGTTAGTCCCAGTGAAGCCGCGGATGGCGCGAATTTCGCCGCCATAATCTACGATGGGGATGTTGTATTCCCGGAGACGGCTCTGGTCCGCTGGGCGCCCTTGGGGATCTACGCCCGGAAGAACCCGGCCCTGAACGGCGCCGAATTCATTATCACGATGGCACCCCCAATGATTACTCATCCACTCTGGGTGCACCACGACATCGTCGTCGACGAGGATAAGGACCTCCCCTTGGGCCAAGCCGATGCCCCGGTTCAATGCGCTCGATTTCCCCTTCGCCTCTTCCTTCAACACACGCAAATCAAACCGATTTTGTCTTGCTTTCTCTCTTAAGAGAATTTCCTCAGTGTTATCCGTCGATCCATTGTCGACAACGATCACCTCAGCATGGATCAAGTCCGGCAACTCCAACGACCCCAGGCTTGCCAGCAATCTTTGCAAGCTTTCGCCTCGATTAAACGTCGGCACGATGACACTTATGTGGGGAAGCGTAGCCACGGACGGACGTTGGAAGTTCAAAGCTAGACGGAGCTACAAACAGCCAGACAAGAAAGCGGATCGGCAGTATTCCCAGCCATAACGAAAACTGAGCTTGCGCAGCAGCATCGCTTTTCTATAGGCCTCCCGTGCTTGGCTTAGATGACCAAGCCGCTCGTAATAGGAGCCGAGGCGAAAATATTTCCTGCCGAGTTTCTTGTTAAAAGCCGAATCTTGCTATCGTATCCGCCCACACGTTCGAATGCGCTTTTTCTCACGATCGAAGAAGGACCCGTCATGATATTCTCGTTGAAAATGCACTGAACCGACAAGCGACCGGACGATAGTGTCTTCGCAACAGCCTCAGGCACAATCAATCCTGCGCTTTTCTCTGCATCCTCTGTTGATTCGTTAAAATACTCGGTGTTGTCGAACGCCCCTCCGGCCTCTCGGTCATGTTCCAAGGCCTCAATGAGTAACTCGACGTGTTTTTCAGTATAAATGTCGTCGCTGTTCCATGTGCCGAGATATTCCCCTTTACATGCCGTCATCAATTCATTCGCCGTTTCCAGGAAGTAGGGACGAGTCTGAGCGCACAGATGGACCCGCCGGTCACCCATGAAGCGCTCCGTGACTACCCTGACGTCGTCGCTTCCGTGAGCAGGGCAAAAACTTCGCGTACGGAGCGTGGACGAAGAGAATTACCGAAACCAGCGGCAATTTCATGAAGAACCTGGATCCGGATCTAGCACGTCAATGCTAGATCGAACGCCTTCGCGAGACCCACATTCCAATTTTCCAGGGAAAACTTGCCATCAACATCCTTTTGCGCCGCTTCCCCCAACTCCCGGCGGCGGTTTGTATTTGTGATCACTTCAGAGAGTCTTTCTACGAGACGATCCACCACGGCGGAATCCGTGGAGAGAAGCGGCTCATAATTCTCCCTTAACATTCCGTTCCCATCCATCCAAGAGCACTTCCCATACCGACCTGGAACGATCAGCCCATTCCTTCCATCATCGACATATTCATTTATTCCCCACCCGTCGGAAACCACCACGGCCAAGCCGTGCGCCATGGCTTGCAAGATCGACACAACATGCAAACGAGCGGAAGGAAGCACATAGATATCCGCTCTTGAAAAAAGATCCTCCATGTCCTCAGTTGAAAGAAATTGGTCGACGACTTGAACCGCGCCTTGCTCGATAATCTGCCGATATCGCCGATCGAGGTTTTCGGGCAATTGGCTTCTGAGAATCAGACGTAAATGGCGGTGGCTTGAAACCAGGCGTCCATAAGCTTCTAGTACATCCAGACCTCCGCGCAAGTAAAAACCCGTCGAGCCTTGATGCCATGAATTCGTGAAAAGTAGGGTCACCTCGCCCGCTTGTCTAACGGGTTTGTGCGCTGGACGTTTTTCAATACCCAAAGGAACGTGAAAAACCTTCGCGCCCAATCTCGGATTATTGAACAAGAGCGGAATACTCTCTGCGGTAGACCGAACATGGCAGATAACACCGCGACATTTATCCGACTCAAGCAACGCCTTAATGCTAGGGTAAAAGCCAGAGTCGTAAATCCCATCGGTCCCAAAAAGCCGTGGATCAACTCTCTTCCTCGCTATCCTTTCAAACGGTGCAAACAGGGTAGTCGTATCTTCTATTTCGATGACCCACGGGACTTGCCCTAAGGTATACGGCATGCTCGGAAGAAAGACCAAGCTTATATCTGAAGGAACCGACAACTGCGCGAGAATCGAACGTGATCGAATAAATCTTCCGATATCCATGGGTTTGGAGCCATTTTTCATGGCGTTCGGAAATAACTCAGCCAAGGATCGCAGGACCTTGATCGGCGCATTCATTCCAACCCGGCCGTCGGTCACGAATTCGTAGCCATGGGGAGGGTTGCGGATATGATCAAACTGAGGATGATAGCCCACGTGCTTAAACGGACGTAGAAAACCGGCGTAAAAAATTTTTTTCACGCTGCCACTTTTACGAATATCGGAAGAACCCATAGAAACTAATGCGGTCCGATGTCTCGTTCCACTGCGCCGGCTGGAAGCAACGACCGGTAATGCGGCACCACACCCGAAGCCATACCTAGGTCACGCTGGACGCGTAAGACGAGGATTGGAGCCATCTGGAGTGTTAAGGCTCCGCTGAGATGGTTTTCATTTCTTAACTGAGATATCGCCGTTCGAGCTTGTGCGATGCCATTTCTCGAATATGCGCGGCTGTCTCGGCGCCGAACTTCTTTGATATCATGCTTAAATAACTCGGATTCTTGAAATAGAACTGAAAAGCATCATCGCGGAACCGCAAAACTTCCGCAGCAGAAAGGTACTTTGTAGGCAGGGGAAGCGTATCCACGGCATGCTGCGAATAGCCATTCCAAGTTTCTGGCAAAGGCCAATCTTTTCTGAGAGCATCGTTATAGAGTTGGGAGCCTGGATAGGCCATGGCGACGTAAAAATTTGCAAACTCGCAATTTAGATTTAGGGCCAGATCAAGAGTCGCCTGCATAGATGGAAGATCGTCCTCGGGCAGGCCGAAAATAAAATTTCCGATCACGTTAATACCTGCGGCCCTGACTTTGCCAATAGTTTTTGCAATATCATTCTGATCAAAGCCCTTTTCGACATCATCGCGGACGCGTTCACTTGCCGCTTCGATACCAAAGGCGAGCCAGCTCACGCCTGCCCGTTTGAGCTTTTCCACCATTTCCTCTTTGACAGTGTCGACTCTCGCATAGGCCCAGATATTGAGATTATAATTCCGTTCAATCAGGAGATCACAAAGGTCGGTCACGTGTTTAGGATTAAGAACAAACAGTTCATCCGCGATTTTGATATTGCGAATACCGTACTCGGTCACGAGCTTGTCAATTTCAGCGATGATAGTTCTCGGTTTCCACATCCGATAACTGTTGGTCGCCGCCTTGAGCCCCATTAAGGATTCGCCCGTTTTGAAAGGCGACTGAATACAACAAAAACTACAACGGAACGGGCAACCTAACGTCGTATAGAACGATGCATAGGGCTCGCGCACCAAATCACCAAAGCAATGCCAATTATGCGCCCTATAGTTGTGCATCGGCAAAAGATCCCAAGCGATGCCTGGCATTTCTACATCCAAGTCGCTAACCAAAGGCGCTGGCCCAGACCGGGCAATCGCGCCGCCGTCCCGGTACAGCAGCCCACCGACTTTTCGGAGATCGGGTTCCTTGTTTGTCAGAGCTTGAAGCAATTGGAAGATCGTATGGGGCCCTTCACCGTCGCACGTGAAATCAACATTCTCTTCAAGCAGGGTACGTTCCGGTAGTGCGGCCACATGTCCTCCCACCAGGATTGTCTTAAGATCGGGCGCTCTCTCCTTGAGTATCGTACACAGTTCCCCCGCCGCCGGCATGTTTTGCGTCGATGCCGAAGGTTGGTGGCCGTAGACGATGACGGCCGTGAGGGTAGGGTCCATATCGATAATTTGCTGGGCTGTTTCATGAAAGCTCAGCCCCTCCCCTTCAGCGTCCACGATTTGAACTGCAAAACCGCGGGCACGGATAAACGTGGCTATCAAACCTGTCCAAACGGGTGGCTCAATAGCTGCTAAATTGGACGCCAGCGATTGAAACACTTGACTGCGATTACCCGGATTAACTAAGACCAGATCCAACCTGCGGTTTGTAACCATAGTGATCGTTCAAGCTCCCCTAAAACATTTGACTCATCGGCTTCGCGCCCTATGTAATACCGTTCAACAGAGAGCACAATGCGCGAATCTTCTCGCGCTCCAATCCCGGATAATTGCCAATGTAAAACCCGTAAAAATGAACATGCTCCACGTTAGGAAACTGCTTAAGATCCGCGTCGCCCAGTAGCCGCTTTAAGTAAGGTTGTCGCAGTTGATTTCCGCCTCCCGACGCACCGCGGCGGTATTCCACACCATGTTCACGTAGCGTCTTCATGACCTTGCCGGAAAAAACGGTATCTGGCCGCTTAAGAACGAGAGTGAACGCGTAATTGCAGCTGCCGGCGGTTGCAAAGTCAGTCTGATATTTGGTCGGGTCCAGGTTCTCCAAAAACAAGGTTAGATTTTCGGATCTGAGCTTGTTGTTTTCATTTAATCGTTTGATTTGCGAACGACCCATGACCGCATTGATCTCCGTACTCCTCACGTTATATGCGGGAAAGGCAAAAATAAAATCCGGGTGCAAGTCCGGATGCCTCTCCGCGTAGGATCGCCGCAATTCATCACAGCTGGACTCTCGTACCATTCCATGGGAGCGCAGCATACGAAGGGTCTCGTACAAGTCCGAATCGTTGGTTGATATCATTCCTCCTTCGATGGTCGTTAAATGGTGCGCGTAGTAAAAGGAGAAATCAGACATGAGCCCAAACGTACCGAGTTTTTGTCGATCAAAAGTCGCTCCGTAAGACTCGCAAACATCCTCGATAAGAGGGATTTTGCGCGCCTCCAATTCGTCTAAGAGAGATTGATTGAGGGCGTTGTACCCCAGCACGTGAGTCAAAAAGACCGCCTTGGTCTGGGGTGTTATCTTGCGAACGACCTGCGCGTTGTCCATCCCCAGCGTACGCCGATCAACATCGACAAAAATAGGCTTGAAGCCGCACTGAATGACCGAAGCGATATCCGATACCCAGGTCAACGTCGGTACAATGATCTCCCCCAAACCGTAGTGTTCTCGAAGGGCAGCGATTGTCAACAGATTGGCCGAGGAACCGGAGTTTACGAAAACGCTGTGTTTCACGCCGAGCCAGGCCGACCATTCTCTTTCGAACTCCTGTACTTGGTTCGATTGAGTGAGAACTGGATCATCCTGCCGAAGGAAATCAATAACACCGGCCAGGTCCACCCTTGAGATATTGTTTTTCATCAAGGGCCAATCAAGATTTTTAGCAGTGTTCACCGTTACCGTTAAAACGGACCCCGGAACTCCATCTCCTGAAGCTCTTTACGCTCTTCCGGCAACCAGCGGTTCCGGCCTCCTTTGACCAAATCGTATACCGCCGATGCAATGGTCCGGGCGTTTGGATAATAAAGATCTTCGAGTGAAGGCGTCGGCGGACAAGTAGCGGGCGCGTATCCCATACGATGTACCACGACTTCCCTTTTCCCTTGTAAGCGTTCAATCACTCGGGTCACGATCTCGGCACTCGCACCGCACGTAGTCCAGCCGTTATCGACAACGCATAACCGCCCGGTCTTCTTGACCGACTCGACGATCGTCTCGATATCGAGAGGGCTCAGCCAAATCGGGTCGATCACCTCCGCATGGATATCCATCGTTTCGAGATAACGCCGCGCTCGCAGACATTCCAACAGCATGTGGGAAATCCCGACCAAGGTGACGTCTCGTCCTTCCTCCAACACACGCGCATTTCCAGGGGAAATCCCGTAGAGTTCTTCCGGCACGATTCCTTTTTGGAAGTGGAGGATGCGATGCTCGACATAGATGACGGGGTCATCATCCCGGATAGCCTGTATTAAACAACCTTTAGCGTCATATGGATTCGTAGGGGCGACTACCTTCAGCCCGGGGACGTGCATAAAAAACGAATGTAGCCCTTGCGAATGCTGCGCTCCTTGGCCCCAACTTTTGCCGATCATGCAGCGCACCACCATCGGCACATGAACCTGACCTCCGTACATGTAGCGGCTTTTGGCCGCGACATTGACAAGCTGGTTCATCGCCAGCATGAGAAAATCCATACGGATGTGGATATGTATAGGACGCAAGCCAGCCAGTGCCATACCGATGGCCGCGCCGGTCATCGCTTCTTCGGAAAGTGGGGTGCCAAAAACCCTTTCCGGACCGTATTTCTCCGCTAATCCCCGCGTAGTTCCCTGTATTGCCTTTGGATCATCGACGTCGAGCCCAAATACAACCACGGAAGCATCTTCTTCCATTTGTTGATCCGTGGCCTCACGAATCGCATCCACGTACGATAAAATTCGCTCCACCCTTAGTCTCCGGTCACATCGGTGAGCAACTCTCGCGCCTCCGGGAAAGGCTCGTCCTCGGCGCAAGCAATGGCCGCGCGGATTTCTTCCTCCACCTGGGCTTCAATGCGCTCACGATTTTTGGGCGCAATAAGAGCTGCGAGCCGCCCAACCTGATCCCCCTCTACCCATGGCCGGGCCTCCTCGTAGCTACGATACCCCAAATGGAAATCGTCGTTGGGACCCACATGCTCCTTCCATCGATAGGTCAAGCATTCGAAGAAAAAGGGTCCACCCTGCTTGGCGCGCAACAGGTCAACAACACCCTTCACCCGTTCATTGATTTTAAGGATGTCGTTGTTGTCAATCTGTTCGGCTGGAATACCGTAAGCTCTTACCCGTCCGCATAAATTAGCGTCTTTGTGCCTACTCAGTAAATGTGTGTGAATGGCGTAAAAATTATTTTCGCAGATAAAAATGATCGGCAGCTGTTTTAGTGCGGCAAAATTCAGACTTTCGTAAAAGACTCCCTCGTCTGTCGCCCCGTCTCCGAAGAAGCTGACTACAACGGAGTCTTTCCTTTGAAGCTTTAATGCGTAAGCATAACCGACTGCGTTTGGAATAGTCGTTCCCACTACGGCGGAGGCGCCCATGATGCCATGAGCCGCGTCAATCAGATGCATCGAGCCGCCCTTACCTTTGGCACACCCTGTAGCCTTTCCGTAGAGCTCAGCGACCATCTTTTTGAGATCGCCTCCCTTTGCCAAGTAATAAGCATGGCTCCGGTATGTGCCGAAAACTACATCGTCTGGCCGCAAAGCTTCGCAAACTCCAACGGAGACTGCTTCCTGTCCAATGGAGAGATGTACCGGGCTCTTGATCTTGTCGCTGGGATAAATTCGCGCAATCTCTTCCTCCACTCGCCGAATTCTGTAGAGCGATCGATAAAACCGGTCGTATTTATCTTTATCCATGCTGGCTGGTCGTATCGAGAAACCAACGGTAGGTTTCTTCCAAACCTCTTCGCAGGGAAACTTTTGGCTGCCATCCCATCGCCATAAGTTCGCTCGTATCGAGCGTTTTCAAAGGCATGCCATCCGGCTTTGTGGGATCGAATCGCAACTGACCCTGGTAACCGACCACTTTTTGGATCAGCTCGGCAATATCCCTGATCGAAGTATCCACTCCACTTCCCACGTTGATGGGGGTCGGGCTGCTATAATTTTGCATCAGAAAGATAGCCGCGTCGGCAACGTCGTCCGCAAAGATAAATTCTCGCCGAGGCGAACCGGAACCCCAGACTTCGACCGTTGCCGCGCCAAAAACTTTTGCTTGATGCATCTTACGAATGAGAGCCGCGATGACGTGAGAATCTTCCAAACCAAAATCGTCGCCGGGCCCGAAGACATCGCCGGGAATCGCGCTAATCATATCCGCACCGTATTGCTGTTGGTACGCCTGGCACAGCTTGATGCCGGCAATTTTTGCTATGGCGTAGGCTTCGCTGGTAGACTCCAATGGCCCCGTCATTAGGGATCTGACCTGCATAGGTTGTGGACAGGATCGTGGATAAGTACAGGAGCTTGCAAAATATAGCAGCTTTCGGGTGCCATGAACCTGGGCGCTGTGAATCATCTGGCATTGGATCAAAAGATTATTAAGCATGAGGTCGGCCGGATACTTTTGATTGGCTCCAATTCCTCCAGACTTTCCAGCCGCCACGAAAACACAGTCCGGCCTCATGGTTCCGAAATAAGCATCCACTTTCGCCCTATCGGTCAGATCCGGCTCCTCTGACGAGGAATCAATGACGTTGAAATACCCGCCCGCCGCCAATTGGCGCAACACGGCTTTGCCGACGACCGTCTCACTGCCGGCGACGTAGATCCGATCCGTTTTGTCCACGGGTTAACTAATTTTCTTCTTCGAGAAGTTCTCGAAAGACAAAGTCAGGCTGAAAGACCCGCGCTTTTTCCTCTTTAGAATAATCCCGTTCCGGATCAAAGAAGATGATTTTGCTCCCGGAAGACTCGAACCGAAACGGAACATAAATCAACTTATTGAGCCTTCGTTTGATCGTTGCTTGTTTC
>WNFP01000623.1_pt1 | contig 27074 bp, 20 predicted proteins | sample 5400201 | NCBI WGS metagenome assembly WNFP01 (sample SAMN13153355, study PRJNA577476) | soil metagenome | isolation source: 115 cm saprolite under Madrone tree | place: USA:California | collected 2016-06-14 | reverse complement strand
CCCCCCTTTGCCATTGTGATTCCGGGATTCGATTCGGCAAGCTAAGGCCGAAATACGACATGGCGCTTCGTGCCCGACGATAAGCATGGCTCCGGTACTGGCGATCACTAGTCTGGTGGCAAGGACCTGGATGTAACGGCCCTTTGACCCCGTTGGAGAGTTTCTTAAACCGTTCGTCACCGGGCCGAACCGAATCCCTATTTTCACTAAGGAGAACAGGGATGAGGACAGACAAAAAGCTGTGGCGAAATCGCAAGGCGAGGAAAGAACTGGCGCGGCGGTTGCAATCGCAGAATCCCGGTTTGGAGGTGGTCCATGCACACGCCGCGGGAATCGATGTGGGCAATAGTGCGCATTACGTGGCGGTGCGACCGGACCGTGATCCGCAACCGGTGCGTCGCTTCGAGTGTTTCACAGCAGATCTGCATCGACTCGCTGACTGGTTGCAGAGCTGCGGCGTGAAAACCGTGGCCTTGCAATCGACGGGCGTGTATTGGATTCCCCTGTACGACATTTTGGAAGAACGCGGGTTCGAGGTCTACCTGGTCAACGCCCGGCACACCAAGAATCTACCGGGACGGAAGAGCGATGTGCAGGAAAGCCAGTGGCTGCTGAAATTGCATACCTACGGTCTGTTGAACAATTCGTTCCAACCACCTTCCAAGATTCGGGTCCTGCGCACCTACTGGCGGCAGCGGTTACAACACGTCACGGGAGCGGCGACATGTGTGCAACGAATGCAGAAAGCACTGACACAGATGAACATTCAGTTAGCGAATGTGATCAGCGATCTGAGCGGAGTGACCGGGCAGCTGATCGTGCGGGCCATCGTCGGTGGGGAACGCGACCCGCGGAAGCTCGCGGAACTCAGTCATCCCCGGATTCAGGCCAGTCGGGGAGAAATTGCCAAAAGCTTAGAAGGCAACTGGCGCCAGGAGTTGATCTTTGTGCTGCAACAAGAAATCGAGATGTATGACACCTACCAGCGACGAGTCGCTGAATGCGACCAGAAATTGCAGAAGCACCTGAGCGCTTTTGCCGACACCGTGCCGCCACCAGTAAAGGAAGAGCTACCTCCGAAAAAGAACAAGAAACAAAATAAGAATAATCCTCACTTCCATCTCGCCGATGAACTCCAGCGCATCACGGGGGTGGATCTGACGCGGATCGATGGCGTCGATGTGATCGTGGCCCAGACGCTCGTCAGTGAAGTGGGGCTGGACATGAGCCGGTGGAAAACCGAGGCGCACTTCGCTTCGTGGTTAGGCCTCTGCCCAGACAACCGCATCAGTGGGGACAAAGTGTTGGCACGAGGGACTCGTCACGTACTCAACCGCGCGGCCAACGCACTGCGGCTGGGGGCCTCGACCTTATTGCGAAGCCAAACGTACCTCGGGGCGCAGTACCGACGCTTGCGCAGCAAAATTGGTGCCCCGAAAGCCATCACCGCCATGGCTCACCGGCTCGCTCGACTGGTCTATCGCATGTTGAAGTATGGTCAGCATTACGTCGACAAAGGTGCGGAGTACTATGAGCAAAGAAACCGCCAACAACAAATCGAGTTTCTCAGAAAAAAGGCAGCCCAACTCGGCCTACAGGTAACACCAGCCCATGCTTGAAACTATCAATTAAGAAGTTTCTGGAGAGTCGCGTAACCGGACATTGAGAACTTGGCCGATGTACGGTAACGGCGTTAGGCCAGGAACTACGCAGAGACAATCGTTGCGATGTCGGGACATCCTCGCTAACAAGTCAGGTTATCGTGTAGCGAGAGTCAAATAGACCACGTACCCAAAGAAAACAGCAAACATCCAGGCAAAGACTCCCATGAACCGCAAATAGGTCGGATACCAGGGCTTGAAGATGAGCTTCGAGAACGGCAAGTTTTGAACAAACTTATTGCTTCTGTTGTGCTGCCTCTGAAACCAGTGTTGGACGGTTACTGGGAATGCACAACCGGATCGGTATTCTGTGCACGGAGGACGAGGATCTACCGTGAATCCGCCGTAACGACTGGCTGGTTCCCAGTGTAAGGAGGGTGTGGCGAGAGGAGACGCAGAGAAGGCCGTTAGCGGCCCGGAGTAGTCCGACGTTTCTGCATTAGGCGATCATCAAGCGCGCTCGTGCGCCAGTTTTCGGGTCCATGAGCGACTCTGGGGCGCCAAAAAGTTACAATCGTCTGGCAATGCGCTTGGACGGCGGTTCAAAAGCGGCCGTTTCTTCAGAAGTGCACCTGCGGAATTCACAAGACCATTTTGCGGCAATAGAAGGCCTCGGCATAACCACTAGGCGCTACGCACTCCATTCCTCTCAGGCGCATTAGGGCAAGAAACGTTTCCGGCTGAAACCAAAGTTTTGAGCGTTGCGTCTGGAAGGCTTCCATGAGGCAACGAACCTTCTTTTGATAGATTTCCCGTTCGAGTGGGACGAAGAAATTTGGCTGCCCCATATCTCCGTCGTATTTTGGGATTTCGTATTCGAGGATCAAGTGATTCCGGAACGTATTCCAAGTCATCTGCTCTATCAGCCGATGATCTTGATGTGCGTCATTGCGATTGTGTGTAAAAACCAGGTCCGGGGAGGTTCTCTTCAAACTCTCAAAGAAACTCTTGATCTCGGCTCCGTTGAAAGGAAAGAAGCCGTCGCGAAAATCCTTGATAAGGATCTCCTTTCGCCCGGCGGGTTCCAGAAACAACTCGGCACTGTGACGAGCTTCCTGCTCGCGCTCTTTGTCGGAACTAAAAACAACCCAGACGACTTCCAGATTGGGGTGAGCAGAGAGCAGACGCAAAATAGTCCCGCCGCACCCAATCTCGATATCGTCGGAGTGTGACCCTAGGCAGAGAACCTTAAGGGGTGTGGTACCGTTTTGGGGAAGACGTAATGGAAGCATAAGAGATTGTTTTTAAATGCGCAGGCGCTGGCAGTCTCAACGATCGCCGTTGGTCTTCCACACTTCCCATGGTGCCGCACCACCAGCGCAAAGACCTTCCAGCTGTTGTTTGTCTTTAAAAGTGTCCATGCTTGCCCAGAACCCGTCGTATGGGTAACCGATGAGCTGCTTCTCAGCAACGAGCCGCTGGAAGGGCTCCATGACCAACTCTTCTTTGTCACGCATGTAGTCGAAAATCTGCTTCTTGAAGATGAAAAATCCTCCGTTGATCCGCACGCTGCCGTTGTTGATGGCGTGGATTTCCGAAACGAGACTATCGGCGCCCCGCTGAAGCGAAACCAAGTGATAACTTAGATTCGGCCGAACACAAAGAAAGCTGGCGACCTTATCTTCCCTACGGAAGTGATCCATCTGCTGTGTAAGAGACAGGTCGGTCAGGCCATCGCTGTAGTTGGCCAGAAATTCTTCTTCGCCCTCCAAGTATTTTTGCACCTTCTTCAAGCGCTGACCAATGTTGGAACTGATCCCGGTGTCCGCGAAGGTGATATTCCAATCCTGAATATCACTATTAAGCAGCTTGATATTCTTGGCTCCGGCGGACAAGACGAAGTCGTTAGAGGTGCACTCATTGTAATTCAGAAAATAGCTTTTGACGGCTTCTGCGCGATGTCCCAAGCACAAGATAAAGTCTTTGTGCCCGAAGTGGGCATAGTACTTCATTACATGCCACAGGATGGGGCGATAGCCGATTTGTACCATTGGTTTAGGAATGTCTTCGGCATCACGAATCCGCAAGCCCAATCCACCACAAAAGAGAACGACTTTCATATTCCACTCTCCTGGCCGCGTCCCATAATCAAGCGTTCACGCCGACAATTTCTTCAAGCCAAGTTTCGCCCCGGAAGTGACGGTATTGCTCGGCCCGAAGCTGATCTGCCAGGCGATTGGGAGGAAGGACGACATCATCGTAAGTTATGACTGAATCTTTGGGGATCTCTCGCTTAAGCACACAGCCTTCCACCAGACCTTCCGGAAGATAGCGATTTTGGCACATTTCTCCCGCATTCACCGCCTCGCCGTACGTCATATACATGCCGTAATCGTCGAGCGTCTCCCCTGCTTTCAGCTCGCGCTTGGCTACTGCGCAAACTTCAACTACTGGGCCGCCGAGTGGTTTAGCAAGGGAGTCTCGGAAGAGCACCACGCGTCCAATCGAACTGGGCACTTCGAAATGAACTAGATGATAAGGCGTAAAGAACGAGTAGAGGGGGCCGTCTCCCATCTTATAAAGATTTAGATAATGCTGCTGTTTGGGATCTGGATGTTCGGCAAGACAATAGACTTTGGTGAGCGGCGTGCCAACAACATAATCGATGATTCCACCCAGCTGGCGGATCTCATGGATATCATAAAGCTTGCCGATTTTCATGACGTCATCTTTGTAATCCAACCCTCGCGACATGCCCCGGGATTTCACCACAAACCCGGTTGCGTTAGCGACGATGGCTTGCTCGAAGCTAATCTTTGAGCCATCGGCAAAGCTGGTCACCATGGCGGGATTCTGTCCCCACTTCTCCGCAAAGCCTTTTTGCGTAGTAGGGTTGCGGTAAGGATCCTGAAGCCCTTTGACGTTTCCAACGACGCGGGGCGTAAGTCCGAGCCCCTTGACCCAGCGGTAAAGGTTGATTTGCACGCCGGGTTCATCTCCATCGCAAGCGGAGAAAATCACACCATGCTTTTCTGCATAGACCTGTAACATCGGGCCGATGGTCGCGTCGATTTCTGCGTTCATTAGAACGACGTCTTTCCGGTGGCGGAAGGCCTCGAAGGCGACGCGCGCGCCGAACTCGACCGAGCCCGTGATGTCCACGAGAACATCGACCCCCGTGGAGCGCGCAAGCAGAAATGCGTCGCCCGTTACAACTGTTTTGCCTTCACCTATGGCCGCGTCCACGTCTGCTTGCGATGAAGGGGAGACCACATCCGTGAGGCCCGCGTACTTACAGAGATCGAAGGCGCGTTGCGGGTTACGGTTATAGACACCGACCAGACGCATCCCCTGAGTGGTATTTACGATGTGGTTGGCCAGGCCGTGTGACATGAACCCGGCACCGATCAAGGCGACCCGAACCGGCCGACCTTCCATTTCGCGGGCCCGCAAAGCGTTGTCGACGATAAACATGAATTCCTCCGAAAAGATTATGTAAAGCGGTTCCGAATCCAAAAGCCGGTTCTCAAGATCCTACGTGTTGCAAGCTCATTCTTTGTTTGAGCTCCCGTCCCTGTTCGGCCAGCGGTTTCCAAATCTGGTCCTTATCCGAGACCACAGTCACGGGCAGTGGCCACTGCAACGCGAGGCGAGGATCGTTGAAGAGCAGGCCACCTTCCGATCCTGGCGTGTAAAACTCCCCTACCTGGTAACTGGTCTCTGTCTTATCCCGCAATACCTGGTAGCCATGAGCAAAACGAGTGGGAACGTACAGGGCGCGGTAGTTGTCTTCGGACAACTCGACAGCGACATGCTCCAAATAGGTAGGACTTTCCGGACGCAAATCCACAATGATGTCCAAGATCGCGCCACGGGTGCAACGCACCAGTTTCGTTTCCGCGGCGGGAGGGAATTGAAAGTGCATGCCGCGGATGGTGCCCTGCTTGATGTTAAAAGCAGTGTTGGCCTGCGCGATAATTGGGTTCAACCCATGAGCCTCTAATTCGTGCTGGCAGAAAGTGCGCGCAAAGAAACCGCGCGAATCCTCCCGCCGCTCAATGTCGAGTATGAACGCGCCGCGTAATTTTGTTTCCGTGAATTTCATCGAGTCGATTCTCCTTTTTCTCCACTGCAGCCAGACTCAGCGAACTTGAGCCGGCATCGAATCTCTGCCGGACGAAGCAGAGACCCGCCAGCGAAGAGAAGGATCCAGTTGATTGCTGTCCAGCAGCTTTTGAATTTGAACCATGCGGGTGAAGAGACCGCGACTAAAGTCTTCGGCCGTGAGTCCTATTGTGCGATAGGCATCATACAATTCCTGGGCACCTTTGCGGGCGTTCCATTGCGGCTGGAAAGCTGGCACCATGCGGCGTATTTTTTCGCAACTGACGCGGTAGCAGCGCTTATCCGGACCACCGTCCGGAGCATACTCGATGCGGCAACCAGGAACAGTCTGGGCCACGATATCCGCGATTTCGCTTATTCGATAATTTTCCGACGTCTGGCCAACGTTAAATACCTGGCTATGAACCGCTTCTCGCGGTGCGCCTAAGACGGCAATCATGGCGCCGATGATGTCACGTATGTGCACAATGGGACGCCACGGCGTGCCGTCACTTTTGATGTAGATTCTCCCAGACGTATATGCGCCCGCGACCAAGTCGTTCAGGGCAATATCCAGCCGCAAGCGAGGCGAGACGCCGTAGGCAGTGGCATTCCTCATAAAAGTGGGAGAAAAATTGTCATCCGCGAGAGGAGCAACGTCGCGCTCGACCAAGACCTTGGACTCGCCGTATGGAGTGACTGGATTGAGGGGTGCGGTCTCGTCTAGTATTGCGTCGCCCGAAGCGCCATACGTGCTACAGGACGAGGCGAAAACGAAGCGCTTCGCTCCCGCAGCCTTGGCGAGTTCAGCCAGTCGAACCGAAGCATGATGATTGATGTCGTAGGTGAGATGGGGATCGAGATTTCCCAACGGGTCATTCGACAGCGCGCCCAAATGGGCAACCGCATCGAAGCCGGTGAGATCGGAAACAGTCAGATCTCGAAGATCTTTCCGGATTGTGGGAATCTTCCGGGTTGGGTCCCCGAAATCACAACCGGCGAAAAGGTCCGTATCGAGCCCGACGACTTCGTGGCCTGCAGACTGAAAGACTCCCACGGCAACGGTGCCGATGTAACCCTGGTGGCCTGTCAATAGTATTTTCATGAAGCACTCCTTCGAACAGTATTTTAAATTGTGATCGCGAGGAGGAAATCCACGTATGGGAAACTCAAGAAAATCCGCCCGCGTGCCGCCAGATGACCGGACCTTTCGCTCGTGCGCACAGAAGCGTGAAACCGTCCGGGCCAAGCTCAGTTAAAAAAGTCATACTGGCGCGGCAAAGCAATCTCGCTGCGCTCGCCAAAAGCTATAATCCGAAGAGATACAGCGCCCGGCCCGCCGACACGGCAATGACTTGGCTTCCGTCGACCGTGAATGAGATCGGGGCAGCTCGGGTTTCCCCGCCGAGGTCGGCTCGCCAAACTTCACGTCCGGTCGACGAATCGACGGCAAACATTGTCCCGTCCGAAGCACCAAAAACTAGTGCACTGCGAGTGGAAAGCAGCCCACTGAAATTGTATGTTTGGTTCCGCAAACGCGGTGAGAAATATTCCCACTTCATTGCTCCGCTAGCAACGTCAAGCGCTCGGAGGACTGGAGCCTCGGCTGCGAAGAAAGGACTACCGCTGGCTGTGTAATTTGCTTTGTCGCCAAGACTGGGACGGGTTCCATTTGCAGAGACGGAGCGCGTCTCTATAGCGGGCACAAATACCAATCCCTTTTCCGGATCAAACGCCGCGTTTGCGGAGCTAGTGGCGCCTCCGATTCCTGGCTTGGTGACAGGTCCTCCTGCACTAGGATTCTTTTCATCAGCCGCCAGGATAGGTCGTCCATCAGCATCAAGGCCCTTGGCCCAGTTCAAATCGACAAAAGGTGCACCAACTAGGAACTTTCCGGTGGCTCGATCCAATACATAATAGAAGCCGTTTTGGTCGGGCCAACAAACAACCTTGCGAGTGGAGCCGCCAATCGAGATGTCTGTAAGGATGGGAGTTTGAACGGAATCCCAGTGACGTTCGTCATGCGAAGCGAATCGAAAGTACCAAGCCAGCTTTCCAGTGCCAACGTGCAGCGCGATGATGCTGTCTGTAAGCGGGTCATCGCCAGGACGAGAGGCCGCGGAGAGATCTTGCGACGGACCGCCAACACCCCAATAGATCAGGTCAAGTGATGGGTCGTAGCTGCCTGTGGCCCAGGTTGAGCCTGCACCGCTTTTCGACTTATCCGTCCAGGTTTTACGTCCTGTCTCTTCTGGACTGTGAGCCGTATTAAACTGCCAAAGTTGCTTGCCAGTTTCCGCCTGAAATGCCGCGATGAATCCGCGAGTTCCGTCGTCGCGTCTGGAAACTCCTACCACAGCGGACCGATTTACGATGAGAGGGGCAGGCGTCATCGAGTAACCTTGGGACGGCCTTGCAACTTGGGTTTGCCAAACGACCCTCCCGTTGTTCGCATTGATGCATACCAAAAAGTCATCGGGCGTAGTAAGAAAGACGTCGTTGTCGAGAGCCGCGAGCCCGGGGCTGACCAGGCCGCAGCAGTTTGGGATTTCTGCAGAAATCGGACGATCATATCTCCAAATCGTACGTCCGGTCTTCGCATCCATGGCGACTACACTCGAAGGCGGCACTGATTGGAAAATGACGCCGCCAGTGACAATTGGAGTGGCCTCAACGGCCGCTGCCGCATTTTCGAACTTGTGAGCCCATAGAAGCCGGAGTCTCGGGACATTCGTCGACGTGATTTGCGTGAGCGGGGTGTAACGGCGCCCATCCAAAGTCCCTGAGTAAGTTAACCACTCGTCCAGCTTGGTTTCGTTCTTCAGCAAGGATTCGCTTTTTACTTGGATGTTTAGCGGGGTTTTGTTAGCACCCAGCCCGATCTCATGAATCTGCATTTGTCTTACAAGACCTACGAGTTGCCAGCGCTGTTTTAGGGACAGCGAAGGAGCAATCATCGCCGTGTTCGGGATGCCGTCCCGCAGGATTTTGTAAATGGCCAGATCGCTGTCGTCGTATTTGAGGATGGGCAGGTTTAAGGGCGGGCCAGTCTGCGTACCTACCCCATTGTCTCCATGGCAGTTCACACACTTCGCGCGGAAGATCAGCGAGGCCGCTTTGTGGTCTTCTTCCGTGTCGTAGCCGTTCGAGAGGCTTGTATCCAAAGTGACCTCTTCATGAGCCGTCTTTTCCATGCCAAAACCGCCCTGGTGCGACATCATCTGCCAAAGCTCGCCCAAGGATAGATCGGGAATGCCGCCGGTCGCTTTCCGTCCGAAGATCACCGCACGCCACATTATCTTCTCAGTAATCTTCCCGCCGGGCACGTAACCCGGCTTCGAGAGGGACTTCCAGTAGACAACAGCCACCGCCGTCACCCCTACGATGCCGGCGACGAGGAGGATCGAAGTCAAAAAAATGACCCGCGTAAAGACGCTTTTCAATTTGCAGTCCTCTGGTAAAGCATGGAGGAGTTTCTGTCGCTTTCGGCGGGCATCGGCCCAGCTGTGTCGGCTACTCTGGACCATGCTCGCCATTCTATAATGGCATTAGAATCAATAATTTACTGGCGAAGACGGGGCCCAGTCTCGAGATCCGTGGATTGTCTGTAAGAAGATTTCCGCTCACGCTTGTTGAACGCCCTTCGATAGGCCGCCAGGAGATGGGGTACGGAATACTCCCATGCGAGCTCTTCCAGGACGCGTTTGCGTCCAAATCTGCCCATCTTTTCCCGCTCTTCGGGATGTTCGATCAACCAAAGGATCTTGGCAGCGAAATCCGGCACCTGATTCTGATTGTCACTGTACAGAGCAGCTTCCTGGGCGCTGAAGCGGCCTTCCTTCAATGAGAATTGAACAATGGGCTTGCCGAGCGCCATGTATTCCATGATTTTAATCATGGTGGAAATATCATTCATTTCGCAGGGTTTGTCCGGATTGACGCATATGTCGGCGGTAGAGAGAACCTCCAAGAGCTGTTCATCTGGGACCCTGCCGGTGAAGTTAAAAATGTCGCCTAGCTGCTTCTCCTCGAGCATCTTCCTCAATCCGGCCAGGCCCGGGCCCCCGCCGACGCAGGTAAAATGAATGTCGCGACGCCCCATATTTTTGAGGTAGAGCGCCACCTCCAAGAGGATGTCCAAACCTTCCTGAACGCTGATAGTGCCGACGTAACCGACGAGGAAAGACTTACCGAATTTGAGATCAGGAATCGGAGGCACAGGTTTGAAAGTTTTCAAATCGGGTCCGTTTCGAACAATGAAAACGTCGCGAGGATCCTTACCTCCCCTAGATATAGCGAGGTCGCCGTAGCTGCCATTGGTGGCCATGACGACATCGCTGAAGCGGTAGGTTTGGCTCTCGAGCCAAACCTGGGCCTTGTAGAGGAAATCTCTTCTTTCATACTTCGAGAGATAGAGTTCCGGGTTCGCATCATGATGATCAAAAATGTATTTGACGCCCAAGAGTTTGAAGGGCAGGGCGACCAGGAAAATATCGTCGGGAGGATTACAGCCCTGAATGACCTGAAACCCATGCCGAAAATAAATCCACAAGGTGTAGAAGAACTCCCAGAAAAGCGCGCAACCAAATTCGACAAGATAGCCGAGGGGGCTGTTCCCTTCTTTGGGCATCGGATGCCGATAAACATTTACGTCGTTGAGAACTTCGTGACCCTTCGTAAAACCCTTGCCGCGAGGACACAATACCGTGACTTCGTATCCGTTCTCGCGCAAGGAGAGAGCTTCTTTCCACACACGAGTATCGAAGGGAACGGGCAGGTTTTCTACGATAATCAGGACCTTGTTTTTCATGTCGATGATCTCTTATGAATCGAATTAGGTGTCGAAATTGCCGGGTCAAAAAGGTGAGAAGGACATATCACTTCGGAATTCCCGCAAAGATGCGATCGTACTGCACCTCAAGAGCTCCCCGATACGCTTCGGCCTTTTGGGCAATTTGCGGCTTAAGAATTTCGGCGCATTGCTCGAGGGTCGTAAATTGCTCGACTAACTTGTCGAGGTCTATATTTTCGATATCCTGACAAAAATCCGCTAGGCCCAAACCCGCCATGAGCGCATCCACCTTCTCGTGGTACGAAATCGCAACCACTGGCTTGCCAAGCATCAAAGCTAACAACACATTGTGGAACCGGCTTGCAATCACGGTGTCCGTGGCTGCCAGTTGCGACAACACATCGCTTACGGAAGTGGCGGGCGTGTCGATTATTTGTGCCTGCTCATACTTTATTCCTCTGCGCTCAAGGGAAAGCCTCAAGTCTTTCCTAATGGGTTCATCATGAACGGCATCGCCAATAAGCAAGCGAACGACATATCCCTGACTGAGCAGCCAAGACACTAACGACGACAACTTCGATATATAGGTCTGATAAACACTGTCGTCGGCTTCCCCGGTATTGCTCTTACTGTGATACGTCATGATACCGACGCCGACCACCGTTGCACCGCGTTCTTTGGCAGGTTCCGAGGGGATCATGTTTCTTGGCAAACTGAACGCCAAGTCCGGACATACGAAGTCGTCTTTGGTATCAAAGTGCATGGTTTCCAGATAATCCTTGGAAAAGTCATCCCGATATGACCTGTAGTCAGCCAATCTCAATGCGGTCTTAACCAGAACGCGGCTGAGCCGGTGACGAATCGGGCCCACTCCTACACTCACAAAAAGAAGCTTGCAGCGGCACAGCTTCGCAAGCAGGGACCACTTCACAATTTCATAATGCAAGTTGGTAGGAAGAATGCCGAAATCTCCGAGCATACCGGTCCCTGTCATGACAAGCATGGTGGCGTCTTTCAAGATCAAGATTGCTCTATACCACCGGTAAAACTCCATAGGAATTCCAACGAAGATCCGCCTCAGCACTCTCACAAGCCGGTTCTTCACAGGAGAGAGGGGGCTCGCCTTCATCGGAAACGCGGAGATGCTGTATTCCGCAGCGGCCTCTTGAGGGCCCGAACAGATGCAAACGACCTCAGCGTTTGGCGCGAGCCTTCGAAGACTGGATAGAATCGCGAAAAATGTCGCCTCGTTGCCCAAATTTCCGGAACCAAAAATCCCGAAAAAACAGATCTTGGCGTGAGTTGAGTTACTTTTCATTCGTTCCATACTGCTACGGTCTCGCGTACACGGACATGGAGACGCAGCTTCCTTTTCTCGTAATTCGTTTCATGTAGCGGTAAACCCAGAGTCGAGACGATTCTCAGGAAATGCGGTCATGAGCAGACCTTCGCTGTGCCCGTACACAGCGCTAGAGATGGCCCGGGGACTTGGATGATCAGCGTTAACGGAGACGCGCTTTGCTTCCCGAAAAGGACGCCAGATGGAGACTGCTGTTCCGTGTCGTTGGCTCCGGGTCCTCGATATTTGTTTCTTTTCGGTATGAATCACGACCGAGTTGGAAACAAAACTTAAACTCGCTCCTATTGTCCAACCACCAGCGGAGAGCTAGGTGAAATAGATCCGGCGCGTTGCTCGTTTCCCGCATGGGAATGTTGGCGCTCTGACGCCGCCCCTTCACCGATTTGAAAAACCGCGGCGTACCGGTAAATCCAATCTTCGCGGCCTTTGTCCAAGGATTCCAATCCCCAATAACTCAAGGGCCAGTCTTTTCTTAGGGCAGAGTCGCCATCGTGGATATCTTCCAGCAAATCGGTGACTGGCTTCCACTTCTGCTCCAAAGCAGTCTCCTTGCGAACATCCAAGTCAACCCCCGATACCACAAGATATCCTCCCGGTCTTACCAGAGGAGCGATCCCGCGCAAACATTCCAGGGCCTGCGCCGGCCGCATGTGACAAAGGAAATTGTTTGCGACCACCATATCCTGAGGGCCCAAACGATTCAGAACACCCGGGTCACGAACATCGCCGAGGTGCCAGGCTATCCCTTCCTTGATCCACGGCTGGATGGTCGCCTTATCTGCGTCTCTATCAAACATGTTTTGCATTTCCGCTGCGGTCAGACGCTGGAAAATGACTTCCCCGACCAATTCAGGAGACGCAATCGAGTACGTTCCCTGCTGGGCGAGGGCGAGTACCTCGGCCGAAATATCCACGGCATGCAGCATGACTCTCAATTCTGGACGCGCCTGCCTGAGAGTCGCAAGAATCGAGTAGACTTCCGCGCCATTGCTGCAACCCAACACGGCAATGTTAATAGTCGATGCGTGCTCCACTAGATAAGAGAGCCGGCGGATCAACTCCAACTGTGGCCGGTTGCGCAGAAAAAAAGTGCCAAAATACTGGGTCCGATCGGCATAGCGGCGAACGAGCGCGTTGAGAAAACGGCCGTATAGGCGAACGAAAGAGAGATCCGTCAACGAAGGGCTGAGATGATTCCAAAGCCAACTGTTCACGCGCAAAAAACCGCCCACAGGAGACTTCCCAAATATTCTCAAACGGAGCAGTTTATCGAGAGTGTTTTCTGTCATTGTTAGAAGCTCAAAGAAATTGCGAATAGTCTAGACCTTACTCCTCGTCCACATCCCGACGTTGCCCCTCTCAGTTTATAATTGTCAGGCCCTTAAACTGCGCAACGTGTCCAAATGAGAAGCACTAGCTGCTTGAAAGAATCCCAGATCAATGGCCAAACCTCAGGCTGACGAACAGTAATTCACCTCTCCGTCAGGCCCCCTGAATCACGGCCGGCGGCTCCGCTGCAACGGAAGAACGCTTCAACAATTGCTGCAGGAGATCAACGTAAAACGCCTTCTGGCCCATCGCATAAAGCAGCATGCCCGTGTATGCACCAAGAAGAACGGAGACGCCGACCAAAAGCCTCGGGAAAGGTGACCAGTGAGGACTGAAGAATAGGAACCCCGCGGCGAGAGCCACCGCAACAACACCGGAGGACAAGGGTTTGGTCATGACCTTCATAATGTCGCCGAACGAAATCGGAGTGCCATGCACGCCCCAGGCAATGTGGGGCAGAGCCCACAACGTTATCGCCGCCGAAAAACCGAGCGCGACCCCGTTAGGGCCGTAACGCAATCCCAGGCAATAGCCCGCGATCACCACAGGCGTAAGGACCAGCGCAATTTGCAGACTTCGTTTGATCATCCCCATGGCGAAAAGCAACCATCCCAGGGGATTGATGATGGCGAAAATCAAAATCGTTGGCGCCAACAATTGAAGAATTCTTACAGCTGCGTTCCATTTCGACCCAAGAATGACCATAATCAGCTCATGCGGGAAAATTGCTATAATGCACGTAATTGGAACTGTCAGCGCAAGTACAAGCGAATAACCCTTCAAGAAATAGTTTCTCAGCCGTACCGGATCGTCTTGCAATCTAGACAGAGCCGCAAAAGCGACTTCTCCGACAGCTGAATTCAAGTTGTCTGTCGGAATATTAATGATTTGATAGGACCTGCCGTAAATGCCCAGCGCTTCCGCTCCCCAGAATCTGCCCAGCAGCACCTTATCCAAGTTATAGGCGACATAAATGATGATGCTAATCAGTGTAACCGAACCGCCAAAATGAACCATCGGCAGAATTTCAATTCCTTTGCGTGGCCTCCCCGGAATCCAAGACTTCGCCATCCAAAACGCTATCGTGGAGATTAACGGAAGGGTGATGGACAGCACCACGAGCGACCAGTACCCATAGCCCAACAGGGCCGCCCCAATTCCCAGCGCGGTGCTTACAACCAAAGCAACGATTTGGATGACTGCCAAAGCCGTGAAACGCAGTTCCCGCTGCAGCAGCGCGGAGTGTTGCACCCCCGCCGCATTGATCAGGAAGCCGGTTGACAAGGCGATCGTCACCCAGAACAGGCGCGGCTCATGATAAAAGCGAGCCACCGCCGGCGCCATCGCCGCCAAGGAGAGTGTCAGAATGGCCCCAACCAGCACGTTGATCCAAAATAGCGTGGAAATCTGCTCGTCAGAAATATCCGCGCGCTGAACCGTCGCTGTCGAAAGACCGAAGTCCCTGAACAGGTTCAGGACGCTGGTGAAAGCGGTGACCATCCCCACCAAGCCGAAATCCTTCGGATCGAGCAAGCGGGCCAAAACCATCAGAGCGCCGATCCTCAGAGCGAAGAATACAATTTGGGCGCAGACACGAGCAAATCCTCCGCGGATTGCTTTTTCTTTTAGATTCTTCATTTAGCGTTTACTTGCTCAAGAGGCGTTGTCAAAGGCAAGATTTGCCGAACGGCGTCGAATAAAGACAGCGCAAACATATCGGCGCCGCTGGCCGCCAATTCGCCGCTCTTCAGGATCCGAACCGTGCGACAGCCTGCTTTCTTGCCCGCCTCGACATCGGTGTCAGAATCACCAACCATCCAGGATCCCGCTAGATCTACTTCGTGGTTGCGAGCTGCGGTGAGAAGCATGCCGGGAGCTGGCTTGCGGCAATCACACGGCGGTTGTGTATCGTGTGGGCAGTAATACACTTCCGTGATCACGGCCCCGGCCGTTGCGAGCTTCTCGCGCATGCGTTGATGAATAGAGTTTAGCTCGCGCACGGTCAACAGTCCTTTAGCCACGCACCTCTGGTTGCTGACGACGATAACAAGAAAGCCTGCCTTGACGAGTGCAGCGATCGCTTCAGCCGCGCCAGGAAGAAGTTCCAGATCTTCCCAGCGAGTTACATACTCGCCTTCTGGAGGTTTGCGGTTTATGACGCCGTCACGATCGAGAAAAACGGCTTTCTTCATGGAAGATTTCTCGCTCCACTAGTTCTGAGATGATGTGGCCGATGAGAATATGACACTCCTGAATTCGCGGAGTTTCCTTTGACGGCACACTAATGCAAAACTCCGCGCTCTTTGCGAGAGCTCCCCCGCCGGCTCCCGTCAACCCAATGGTCCTCAAACCCATTTTGCGAGCCGTCAGAATCGCATTGAGTACATTTGGGGAATTGCCGCTGGTGGAGATGCCGATGGCGACGTCACCGGCGCGAGCTAAAGCCTCCACTTGCCGGGAAAAGACTTGATCAAATCCATAGTCGTTTCCGATGGCAGTAACACAGGAGCTGTTGACGGAAAACGCCAATGCGGGCAAGGCCGGCCGGTCGAACGCAAAGCGTCCGACAAGTTCCGCGGCAATATGCTGCGCGTCGGCAGCGCTGCCACCGTTACCGAACAGAACTACCTTATTCCCTTGCCGCAACGAAGCAACCAGGATTTCGCTGACCTTGGCGATCGTAGTCACCAGATCAGAATTGCTCAGCATGCTTTGTTTCGTAAAAATCGATGCCGCCATCAAGTCCGTTATCCGATGTTCATAATCAGCTGTTTCCTTCATTTGCCCTCCGCATGAAAGTCTCGTGGGAGCCCAACCGCATTTTCCACCATTCGTGTCGAGTGCATTCTTTAGAGCCGCGAGCAATTCCTGAATCCCTGGCACAACGCAGGTTTGAATTAGTGGGGCTTCTCGTTTCCGAGGGACGGAGACTGCTTTACACGGGCTGCTTCGTAAAGACGGTCACATAGCTCTTGCGCTCGCGCGTAGTCTTCGGGGGTGCCAATGTCAATAAATACCCCTTCCTGTTCCAAAGCAAAAATTCCCTGATCCAGCAACTTGGGAAAAATGTCCCGTTCAAGACTAGACGGCCCTTCCGGAACGTGTTCGAGAATTCTTCGATTGAAAATGTAGACACCGGCGTTAACCAATCCGTTGGGGTCTGCGTCCGTCTTTTCCGCGAAACCGCTGACCCGCCCATCGGTTCTGACTTGGACCGTCCCGTATCGCTTCTCATTCTTGGTTCGAAAGACGGCCATGCTGGCGATGCCGCCGGACTCTCGATGGAAGCAAATCAGCCGGCGGAAATCCGTCTCCATGAACGAATCGCCATTCATCACCAGAAAATCGGAAACATCCCGGAGAAGCGGCTCCGCGAATTTCACCGCCCCCGCAGTACCAAGTGCCAGAGGTTCCTCCGAATATTCGATCTCTACATCCCAAATATGTCCGTCGCCCAGCTCGCGTTCGATTTCGTGAGCCCGATAACCAGTGCACATCACTATTCTGCGGATGCCTTGGAAGCGAAGCTGGCGCACTAGCAATTCGAGGAACGGACGGTCGCCGACAGAGGCCATGGGCTTGGGTGTAGACGGCACCACTGAGCGCAATCGCGTTCCCAGCCCGCCGACCAACAGCACTGCTTTTATCCCGTCGTCGAGAGTCCCCATACTTGACCAGGAATTGTTGGCTCTAGTGATATCGTTGCTCCACATTCCGCGGATTTTGCAATCTTTCTCCGAACCTATCTGTCTGAATCCAGCGCCTGTTCCCAATACTTCAGCATGGACGACAGAGTCTGCTCAATGGACATCACGGGCTTCCAGCCCGTGTCTCTGCGTATCTTTTCTGTTCGACCGAAGATGATTTTCTCATCGGAAGGTCGCATCAAGCGGGAGACGGGCTGGACGTCCACCTTTACGCCCGCGAGCCGGATTGCGGTGTGCAACAATTCGTGGATCCGAAAAGTTCGGCTCGCACACAAGTTATAAGCCTCACCGCGTTTTCCCTTGAGGGCGGCAAGGTAAAATCCGCGGACGGTATCATGCACGTCGAGGAAAGCCCGATGAGGGGTTAGGTTGCCGACTTCCAGGACAGGCGGTTGGAGGCGTTTCTTAATCCGGGCCAACTGACGCACAAAATCCGAAGGTGCATCATTGGTTTTACCTGGACCCGTGGTGTTGAAGAGTCGGATGTTGGTGGCGGCTATTTTGTAGTCCAGGAAATACTCGTGGGCCAGCAGATCCAGACAGACTTTGCTAATGCCGTATGGGTGTAATGGCTTCAGCGTTTGGTCCTCAGAAACCGGGATGGCAGCCGGCGGGACATGCCCATACTCTGCGCTTGAACACGCTGACACTATAACGGGTGGACGCTTCATGTAACGCAACGCCTCAAACAAGTGGAGGGAGCCCATGATGTTCGATTCGAAAGTTCCGACGGGATCAGCCCAAGATACTGTGGGGAGGCTCTGAGCACCGAGGTGGAAAACATGGGTAGGTTCGTACTCATTAAGAACTTGGGCGACCCTTTGGCCATTCCGCAGATCACATTGCACGAAGGTCAGGTTGGGCAGTTCCGGAAAAGAGTTTCTGCCGTGCAGGCAATAACTCCCGATGACTTTCCATTGCTTTGCTTGGAGGAACTTCACCAAATGAGATCCGATGAAGCCTTCAGCGCCAGTTACGAGGGCAATTTTCCTTCGCATTCTTCTTATCCTAGTCTTCGTGAGGTTTGCAGAGAACGTGCTGATGATGCGTAGCTGATCCGGAAATGAACTGCAGGCAATCCCGCGTCCCCCGAGACTTCGGAAAAGAACTAGCTCGAACTGCGGAGCTGTACCTCAAGTCGGGGCACTAAATTTGGAGCGGCCCGCTGGAAATGATCCAGCCTCTCCGGGGGGTACCCGGCGCATCGCTCTCTATGCTTAAGCCGCGTCTTGTTCTTGCTCGAAAATCGTCATCCTGACTCGACGCTCGCAGGGAGGCCTGCGAATGCGTCTGGAGGAAATATTGCCACGCCCTCTGCTCGGCAGGAAGAATTTTATTGGGAGGTGTTTTCTGAACCTTCAGATCCTGAGCCGGAACTTGCCTCTGGACCAGGGTACGGCGTCAGAATGGGCGTCAAGACTTGCCAGATCGCTTTATTTGACTATTGGACCACCGCTTTGAGGTTCGTCGGCGGTGCGGGAAGTTGTACCGAACCTGATGCATAGCAAGTGGCCGCATTGAAAGACAAGGGCGACCCAGTACCGCTGGCAGGCCCCTTCATGATGTTTGTATAGCATGCGCCGGCCGGATTCAAATTTGCATGGCCGGCGAGATTCAGGATGTTACCTCCCGTGACATCCGGCCCGATGGGAGGCCAGGCCACTGATCCGAACCAGGCGGGCTTGGCCGACAGATAAAAGGAGGAGGGCAGTGCCTGAGTCAGAGGCACAAGATTCAGGAATTGGGTCAGAATACTGGGCACTTCGCTAGTTAAAAAACGGGTAGCATTGTTTACGGTGTCGTAGTTCCCCCAGCGCAACATGGTTGAAGCAACCAGAGGATCTCCAGATTGGCAGCATGTGGCAGGGCCGGTACCGAGAACCATAACAGACTTATCGCCACCACTTTGCTCGGGTGAGGTCGCGTATTGATAGGAAGTGTGGTAACCCGACGTCCCGAGCACGTTTCCTATGATGTTAAAATACCGGGAGAACGGGTAAATCTTGAGCGGATTGGTATTGCTAGTGGTTGTGGTCCCGTTGTTGGGCTCATTGCCATCAAAACGATTCCTAAACATCGTAATGAAGTTATGTGTCCCGTGAAATAAATCACCAATCGCGCCACTGCCGACGTTTCCTTCTAGGAGAATGTTGCTAGTTAAGGAATGCAAGAAAATGCCTTGCATCATCCAATTCGACGACGCTGAGTAGTAATCGTTAATCGAGAAGTTGTAAGAAACCACGCATCCTTCGCAGTCCGAGTTGATCATAAAGGGCACAGCCACCTGCTGGCCGATATTGTTTTCAAAGAGATCATCCGAGGATCCGAAGGCTTCGATGCCATAGCTCTGGCTGACGGAGTTCTTCGTGCCGAACATATAGCTGTCTTGAATTGTAATTCGAGAACTAAAATAAATCGCAAAGTGGTCGCGGTCTGAACCAATGCTGCGAATGCCTTTCGCCCAACAGCCAATGCAGTTGTAGAACTGGGTTCCGAGAAAGGCCGAGGAGTTGGTGTGATTGGCCGAGAGGTTCTCAACGCCCATTCCCCTTGCCGGTGATGTCACCCACCACGCACCGGGAGTGTTGGTCCCGCGTGAATCGCTGAACACTCTCCAATTTGGCATGTAAAGTCCGGGAGAGAACGTCACGGTGTTCCCCGCAATGTTCGTCACAGTGACGATTTGCTGCTGGCCACGACTCGAGGGCGTTCCGGTACCCCGCTGGGCCCCGGAGTCGCCTCCTGTTCCGCCTGAATCGTCATTGCAGGGAGGATTCTGATTCGGGCTGACAGTAGCCGACTGTTCGCAGTTGTAGATAACGCCGTTGTCCGAAAGGTCGTCTACTTGGTCGAGAACCAATGGATTGCCGACCGCCAGATTCGTGACGCTGCTTAGCGTGATGGATGTGGTTCCTTTGGGCCATGGGCCAGCGCCCGTGAAAGTGGCTGTATTGTCCGGTCCGCCACTCCAGTTGCCATCTGTGGCTTTGAAACAAATGTCGGCGTTCTGGCCCCAACAGTTCGATGAGCCGGAGAACACCAGCAGAGTTTGATCGGCGCCCGCTCCACGCAGCGTCACATTATTGACGCCTGTAGTGGCGATCGAAGAGGACAAATTGTAGGTTCCGGGATTCAGAAAAACGACTTGGTTTGCCGGGCAAGCAGACAAGGCAGAGTTGATCTGTGGGGCTGTCACGCCTTGCACGAAGGTCGAAGATTGCCCAGCAGTCCCAAGCGTCGAGCAGATAGTCGTGCGATTCGGAATGCCACCAGGCACCCCCGCACTTGACCAATCGACAGCTCGGCTGGGATCAATAATCCCCGTCCACGCTTGCGCATGCGCTGCCGTTGAAACCAGCGGAGCCAGTATCAGCGCAAGAAAAAATCGAAATGGCCGAACGAATCTCATATTCACCTCAGTGATGTACTAACGACTCGTGGAGAGGTCCGGCCACCGCGCAGAAACAAACTCAGAACTGCCCCGGCCATTCTCGGCCCCCATTCGCGACGTACCTGGACCAATCACGCCCCTCGCCCTGGCTTCGAAGAACGAAGCTAGGGGGTCATGTTGTCCATCCCTTTTTCGCACTTGTAGCGTATATTCACTACTGTTCTCAGGGCCAGAAAAAGGACAGGTTTCTGGTCGGACAAATCACTTCTCGTTTTCCTACAAAGAGGCAAATATTGGTAACTTTATGGTGTTATCAGTATGCGCGTACATTGCAAATATCTAATTTGGGGTGTATTTCAAGGTTTAGTTGAGGTCCGATTTGCGAGTTCCCATGCGCGTTTCCGCGCACCCACAGGAAGCCTTAGCCCCGGGAGGACGGGAAGTCCGCCGCTTCTAGGAATGCTCGCTTTGAGCATAAACCTCCCGTCGTTCCCTCATTAGACCTTCGTCGTATTCACCTTCCGGCTCATAGACGCTCACCTGGCTCCCGCGATTGGAAAACGCGAACGGCACGCACAGGAGCTTTTTCAATCGGAGGCGAAGCGTCTCCCGGCGCTCGGGGGGTACGTAGAGCAACATAAAGCCTCCGCCGCCGGCTCCTAAAAGCTTGCCGCCGAGGGCGCCTGCTTCGAGCCCTGCTTCGTAAATCTCGTTGATGTTTGAATTGGTGATCTTTTGGGTCAGTGACCGCTTTACTTTCCATCCTTCGTGAAGCAAGCGTCCGAACTCATCCAGAGAGCGATGCGGAGTGGTCAGGATGTTCTCCGCTTCGTCCACCATCTGGAACATGGTCTGCAACTCCTTTGTCTTTTGAGGAGTCACTCTAAGTTGCTCCTGAGCGATTTCCGAGGCGATTCTGGAAAAACCGGTAAAGTACAGGGCGAGGTTCTGCTCGAGTGCTGCAAGTCTGGACGGCGCGGCCAATATTCGCTTCACCTCGAAAGAGTCATCCTGATTGAAGTTAACGCGGTTGAAACCGCCATACGCGGCGCTGACCTGATCCTGAGAGCCCACGGCTTCCCCAATCAAGTTTTGCTCCACGTGTATTGCGTCGGCGGCAAGCGCGTGTTTGTCGCGCATCTGGTTCTTGAGGGCGTACAAACCGAGCAGGAGCCCAACGGTAAACGCCGAACTGGTACCCAACCCAGTTCGCGCAGGTAGGTCGGCTACGTGATGGATCTCAACTCCTTCATTGATGTTTAGGAATTGCAGGCACTCACGCACGGAAGGATGCTCGATCGCGCCATTGTCGTTGACGTTCTCAATTCGGGAATAGGAAACCCGACTTTGATACTCAAAAAAAGGCGGGAGCCATCGAGACGTAATGTAGCAACATTTGTCGATCGCGGTCGACAACACAGCGCCGCCATGCTCACGGTACCAAACGGGGTAATCCGTGCCTCCCCCAAAAAAGGAGATGCGAAGTGGGGTTCGAGTAATGATCATGCGTCCGTCCTTTTGAGTTACAAAGAGATGAAAGTTTCTCGACTATTTCAAGCTGCGAAACGCGTCCTTTCAAATTACGGTCTCGGTCCAGGGCCGTTTGAATCCATGTCTAGTTGGAATCCTGCACTTTTTGATTTTCGTAGCATTCCGAACGATTCCTCATCGAATGGACCCGGCGACGTTTTTGCTCTCAACGGTACTAAGGGGAATCGCGGCTAATTGTTGCAGGCGTTGCTCGCGAACGTCCATGGCCGGCAAGGGCTGGAGTCCGGCGACCTGAAGGATTTGCTTCCAGCGATATCCCCAATCATGACGCAACAAGGCTTCCGCTGCGTTCCTCTGGCTGATTGCAAAAGCGAGCCCCGGCAAAGATTCGATCCTGTTTACGACGTCAATAACGTCAGAACCATCCGGTTTCACTTCGACAACGGCGTCAGGCCAGGGGAACATTTCACCAAATGCGTCGCAATTCGGGGCTTGCCCTATCATCACAGCGCCTGCCGCCGCTCCCTCATAATAGCGGTGTCCGATTTCAACCTGCCCTTTTGTTTCATCTGAAACATCGACTTTCCCTGGAGCTACCATAAAATACCGCGATCGCTTCGTAACGTTCGAGAAAAGATCCCGGTGTTGCTTATAGTCGTACACATCTGAGAGAGAGCCACCGAAAGTGTCATGAAGATAAAACATCGACTTCTCACCGGCCATCCGAAGCAAATTCCGGTGAATCCCCTGGCTTCTCCGCCCGATGCTATACAAATCAACCACGCGGGCGGGCGGGTTCGGGTAGGGGCTGAAGCGCATAGCATCGACGCCTCCTGAGAGCCAATGGACAGGCTTGCCGATCGCGCTCGCCAGCGTATCGACTGTCCCTTTGCAACCAACAAACACATGGTCGAACTGTTTCAGCGCATGAATCCAATATTTGTAGTGCGGGATTTCGGCCGCCCACATTTCGTCGATCCAGCAAACGCTTGTCTTGCAGTGGTCTTTCCATCCTCGAATGGCATTGATGTGCAGAAAATCATGGTGGGTTTGGCACAGAGCGAGAAACAAATCGTATTCTTTTGTCAGTTGCACTTTTCGAAGCCCAGGACTCTGGAAGATCAGCCTCCGAGAAACGTCACGATAAAGAAGACGTCTCTGCCAGCTTTCTTTGAACTGATAGCCTGGCTCCGCATCCAAACAGACAAGATCAACTTGGTCGACTTCACACAGAACATCTTGAGCTTCATAATGGCCGCAGAGAAAAGTCTTCTTCTTGAAGTTTCTGCCGGATGGCATGCAGATGCGGGGCTTCCGGACTTCGCCCAACTGCAGCTGATCATCGCTTCCGTTGGAAAGAGTCATACGCTCACCGTGGGTTGAGTATGCTTTACAAAGAGATCCCCCCGGCTACAGGAGCTTATAAAGTCCAGCAAGAGCACACATCATCGTCGCCTGTCCCCAATGCAGCGTGGGTGTCTTGTTGACCAGCCAGGGGGAGTAGCGACGATAGTAGAAATAGCCAGAATCATCCTGCATGTTCTCGATGGTCCAGCGTGCCACCTTCAGCGCAAGCGCTAATGCTTCTGGATCTCGGTCGCGAAAAAACACCAGGGTATCGATTGCCTGAGAACAGCACTGAATGTCGAGCGGCAGCGTTTTGTGGTTGTAATATCTTGGAGTTCCGTCCGACAGGAAAAATGTTTGTTTCCAGTAATCGTATCCGCTCTGAACAATCTTATCGAAACGGTCGTCGCCAGTACCTTCGGCGTAGTGTTTAAAGCAGTCCAGCACGTAGGCCGTATGAAAGTTGTCGACCCAATGCAAGTTCTCCGCCTCGCCATAATACCAAGAGGAGTCTGGCCTCTGGTACTTGGCAGTGTATTGCATGGCACTCCGTGCCAAAGCTCGGTAAGACTCAGTGCGTGTGAAAGAATACGTGCGTGCCAGCAAGCTTGCGCCAAGCGTATTGGCGTTGTGGACTTGCGTGTTCTTGATGGGAATGTAGCTGATGCAGAGTGAGTCTCCGTCAGCGTGAGTTTCCAGGTCGCGCACAATATGCTGGCAGCAACTGTCGGCAACCTTCAGGTAGCTTTCTTTTTGGATGTGTTCGTACGCGTCCAGGAACGCGTGTCCGATAAGAGCTGTCCACACGACGGTTGGGACGCCCTTAGGGAGGTAGAAAGTCCGCGACTGATAATCGAAGTGATTTCCCCAGCATGACCCGCTGTAGCCATTCGACTGGTTTTCGACCAGCCATTGCAGCGCATACTCTGCTTTGTCTTGCCAAACGGAGTCGCCAGTCGCCTTGTGCATGCGAAGGAAGCCCCTGGCCAGAAACCCCATACCCTTCGTCGAATGACTCCTTCCGATTCCCACGAATGGGCGCACATTGAGCGGAAACCGCCGCACTCCCTGCTGGAGCGCAGTGAGCAGGAACTTGTTCTTAAAGGCAAAAGGGCGCAAAAAGCGTGCGTTTAGGCCATCAAAAGTGTCATAGCCACGGTAGTCATTCTTCTCGAGCCAACTGGACAGCCGGCAGATCGACCAGTAGATTTGATCTTTTGAAACGTGGTCCTTACCTGAGACCCGAAGTTGCTCACCAGCATATGCCGTCGTACTTGCCATTGTCGCTCCTCCGATCACTGATGCGGACGAAATCCACTAGAAGCTGTTCCGTGCCCAATCTGTCTGGTACGGTTTGAAACTCGGGGTCTTTGTTGCCAATGACTATAGTCTGGGCATGCTCCAGAACCGCGTCGATTCCATTAACCATGAGCTTTGAAATGTGGGGAATCCGGTTAAGGATAAAGTCGCGGTTGGCGCCCACAAGGCTGGCAATGTTTACGTTTTTGTCGTAAATGCGCAGGTCATAACCCTTGCCGAGCAGACGCTCAATGACTTCGATGATGGGACTCTCTCGCAGGTCGTCCGTTCCCGCCTTGAAGCTAAAGCCTAGTACACCGACTCGTTTATGTCCCTTTTCCATGATCAGCTGCAGACCTCGGGCAACCTGCAGTTCGTTACTCGGCAGTATGGACGTAAGAATCGGGAGCGCTAAGTCGTGTATTTTCGCTTGATAGGCCAACGCTCGCAGATCTTTGGGCAGGCAGGATCCTCCGAACGCAAAGCCCGGCAGAAGGTAAGCGGGGGAGATATTAAGCTTTTTATCTTGGCAGAAGATGTTCATGACTCTGTGTGCGTCGATAGAAAAAGCCTTGCAAAGATTGCCGATCTCGTTCGCGAAGCCGATCTTGAGCGCATGCCAGCTATTGTCGACATACTTGACCATCTCCGCGGTCTCCAGATCGGTTCGGATCAGAGGCGCATTGAGTTTTCCGTATAGCATCGCCAATTTGCTGCCACTGGCCTCGTCCAACTCTCCAATTACGGTTTTCGGAGGAGCGTGAAAATCCTTTACGGCGGAACCCTCGCGCAGGAACTCCGGATTGTGGCAGACACCGAAATCTATTCCAGCCTTCTTCCCAGAAGCCTCCTCCAAGGTTGGGATCACGATCTTGTGCATGGTCCCGGGGAGAATCGTGCTCCGAATGACGACCGTATGCCGAGCCGTCGTCTCTTTGAGTGCTTGTCCGATCTGCTCACAAATCCGACGGATGTATTTCAGATCCAAATTGCCATTGGACTGGCTTGGAGTGCCGACACAAACGAAAGAGAGTTCGGAATTATGGACGGCTTCCATGTGGTCGGTTGTGGCACGCAACCGGCGTTGCTGAACGCACGAGGCGATCAACTCGTTGATTTCAGCCTCGATAATGGGAGATCGTCCGCTGCCAATCAGGTCGACCTTAGTTTGGACAGGATCAACACCGATGACTTCATGACCTTCACTGGCCAAGCATCCCGCCGACACTGTGCCGACATACCCCAGTCCGAAGATACTGATTTTCAAGTTGCGTTCCTTTCCCCGATTGGAATCGGGCTTGCGGATGTCACGTCAAAAGATGGATGAAGGATAATCGGTTCCGCCTCGACTCTGCATTTCCGCGGACCTTTTGCCGACTTGTGCGCCGAAATGGTATCAGACGCGAAGACCTACTCTTAGCTACGGTTCGCGGGGAAGAAACCACGGAGCCACGGGTTCAGGACGGCCTCCTACCGAGCAACTCCAAATACAGGCCGAGAGTCTTGTCCGCGACAACGCTCCATGAATTGCGAGCCATCGCATAGTCCCGAATCTCTGGTCGCCGGTCTGCCAACGTTTTGTACAGATCGCTCTCAAAGTAGGTCTCGATGGCGTCTGCCAAGTCTACGGGCCTGCAAGAATGGGAAAGGTACCCGGTCTTACCTGGAATGATGTCGTCCCGGAAGGATCCCACGTCCCCTGCAATGACTGGCAATCCAAAACTGTATGCCAAGAACAGTACTCCGCTTTGAAAGATCTCGGAATACGGCAGCACGAGGACATCCGCCGCTTTGAAGTAGATTTCGGTTTCGGCGTCGGGAACAAATTCAATCTTTTGGATGACTTGATTACGGCACGGATGGCCTTCGATCGTATTCTGAATATCACGCAGATACTGTTGCGAGCCTTTTTTCATCTCGCCGGCAATGATCAGCCGATAGCTTTCCTTCTTGGGGGCGACTTGCTGAAAGGCAGCCACCAGATGCTCGAGACCCTTGTACGGCCGGATGGCGCCGAAGAACAGGATGGTCCTTGCGTTGTCATCGATCCCCAGTCTCCGCCTTGCCTCCGCCGGAGTGATTTCCGTATTCGGAACTGAGTTGTTGATGCCGAAAGGAATCACCGTCACCGCCTCGAGGCGAACTCCAAAGTCATCGCGCAACTCCGACTTCATCTTCTCCGTGTGAACAAAAGTGTGATCCGCGAGATGATATTGAATTTTAAGCGTCAGCCGATTGACCGCCGAGTCGTTGGCGTCCCGCCGACCCGCGTTGACATTGTGAGCCGTGAGCACAACTTTCTTGCCAAGAATTTTGTAGTACAACATCAGCGCGGTCCGATCGAAAAGCTGCAACTTGTTGTTCCATAAAATATGAAAGATTCTTGGCTTGGCGGTCGCAGCATAGCGAAGAAGCCGCGCATAGAATGCCAGCACTCTTGTGATCTTCTTGACCGGACCAGCTTGTTCACGCGGATTCCCTTGCAGGTTGAGAAAGTTCAGCCTGGGAGTGTCATGCATTTCGGGGCTTTCAACCTCCGTGCTGCCGATGACATCCAGACATATGCCCTTTGCAATCAGGGCCATGGCAAGGCCGAAGGCATAGGGTCTGTCGAAGCCGCCGGTGAGCACGGCAACATTTATGTCGACAGGCG
>WNFP01000620.1_pt1 | contig 27116 bp, 29 predicted proteins | sample 5400201 | NCBI WGS metagenome assembly WNFP01 (sample SAMN13153355, study PRJNA577476) | soil metagenome | isolation source: 115 cm saprolite under Madrone tree | place: USA:California | collected 2016-06-14 | reverse complement strand
CGCAGAAGAAAGTGCCGCCCGTAAGCGTGCCATGGTACGTCTGTGCGGGCGCGGCCTGCGACGAACTCGCTGAGGTCACGAGGATTGAGAGTGCAGCGACGATGTAAGTCAGGATATTTTTTCTGTTTTTCATAATGTGATTTTCTTTTCTGTTTTTGGGTTTGTGGCCGTCGTTCTAGGTAATCCGGAGACGCAGACCGTTTCCCATTCCTTCCCGAAAGTCTGCGCCGCGTTGCAAAGAAAGTGACGGGAGCCACAGCGCTCTGCGTGTCGCAGCGCGATGCAGCGCCCCGACTCAGCGGAGCGGCTACAGCCGGGGAACCTATTTCGGTGCGAGCGAGGCGACGACTTTTTCGAAGCGCGGATGACCGCGGAGCGAGTCCCAGTGGGGATGGAGTTTGAGTAAGCCGTAGCTGAGAGGGTTCGGAAACCGCTGAGCCATTTCGATCTGTCCGATGGCGAGGTCTTTCTCACCAGTCCATGCGTAAATTTGCGCAAGGTTGATGGCGAAGTTTACGCCGTCATAGGCGTCCTTGGTGATCGGTACCAGTTCGCATGCTCGCCGACCCTGCCGTAGCGCCTCTTCCTTCCGCCCGAGGCCAGCGTTAATCATACCCAAAAGGCTGAGAGCGTCAGGAAAATCGGGCCGCTTGTCCACCGCCTTTTCCACCTCGCTGCGCGCGCCGGTAAAGGCGGTTTGCGCCGTGCCTGAGTCTCCCCGCCAGCGAGCGACCACGCCCTCCCAGTAGGAGTAGGGAATGTTGACAATGTCAACTACGCCCTCGCGCGGATAGTTCCTTAGGATTCGAGTGGCGGCGGCGGCACTCCGTTGGCAGAGGGTGTAATTGGGGTGCTGGGTCTGCATCGTGCCGGTTATTCGGATTTTTTCAGCGATCAGTGTCCCCTGCATGGTCTGATAGGGCTTGATATCCGCCCGCCAATCGAGGGCAACTTTTGCCCGATCAAGGAGGATGTCTGGGTCCCCCGGTGCGATCGTTAACGCGCGGTCATAGGTCCGGACCTCGTCAGCGTAGCGACGCTGGTAGTGGTATATCTCCATCAGATCCGCGAGACTGCCCAAGTTCCGCGGGTCGAGCTCGACGACGCGCTCCATGTTGCGCGTGGCTTCCTCCCAACGGCCTTCGCGGCGATCGATGAAGGCGGTGTATGCAAAAACTTCGGCGTCGTTCGGCAGTGTGCGCAAGGCGATGGCGAGCTCGCTGCGAGCGCGTCCGTAGTCGCGGAAAAAGAGGTAGTAATAAGCGGCTAGAGCGATGTGGGGCTCCCCACCATCTGGCTGAAGGCGCATGGCAGCTTGAACAGCTGTCTTGGCAAGATCAAGACGAGTTGGAGTGTGGTCGTTGCCCTGAAAATAAAGCCAACCGTGCGTCTTCGACAACAGGCACCAAGCGCGGACAAAATGCGGGTCACGAGTAACAGCTTCGTCAAGCAAGCGCACGGCCTGGGGCAGACGTGCGCTATCAGGTAACATCCCGCTTCCGGTATCGATGACGAGCGCATGTGCGCGAAGGTAGAGCTCGTAGGCGACAAAATCCGTTGTAGGCGGTTTCTCCATGGCGCCCTTTTCTTGGAGTGAGAGCTTGGCCTTGAGTTGCTGCGCGATTGTTTTGGCGATCTCAGTTTGAATGGCGAACACGTCCGCCAGATCGCGATCGTAGGTTTGCGCCCAGAGATGGGCATCGGTCCGCGCGTCGATCAATTGCGCGTTGACGCGGACACGGTTGCCAGCGCGTTGCACGCTGCCTTCAAGCAGATGGGCGACGCCGAGTTGTTGGCCGATCTGGCGCAAGTTGCGTTTGCCTCCAGTCTTGTATTGCATGACCGAAGTGCGACTGATCACTTTCAGGTCCGCGATCTTCGCGAGGTCGGTTAGGATTTCGTCTTGGACGCCCACCGCGAAGTTAGCGTTGGCTTGATCGTCGCTGAGATCGTCGAATGGAAGCACAGCGATGCTTTTCTCCGAAACATTCGCAGGTGCCGCGTTCTGGGACATGGCTCGGTTGTGCCACCGAGCGAACAGCACGAAGGCCGCAGCCGCCATCCCGATCAGACCGGCCGTAAGAGCCAATCGGCGCGCCGCTTTCCAGCGATTGAGGATCCGTGCGCGGCAATCTTGCAATTGCGACGTGAGTGCACCGACATCCGGGCGCGCTGCCGGTTCGGCCGCGAGCATCGACGCGAGCAGCGAAATAAGACGGCTTGGAACACGTGCCGCCTTCAGCTGTTCGATCGGCAGAGCTTGCGAGTGCTGGCTCGCGCGAATCTGTTCGATGGTCGCGCCCTCGAAAGGCCTGTGGCCGGTGAGCAGATACCAGAGAGTTGCGCCTAACGAATAGATGTCCGAGCGAACGCCCACCGGCGCATCAGTGAATTGCTCCGGACTCGCGAAAGCCGGCGTGCCGACAAATCCTCCGTGCGTTAAGCCCATCGCATCCGGCTTTTCGACCAGTGCTTTCGCCACGCCAAAATCGATCACCTTTACGACGGTGTCGGCTTTTTCGGCTTTGCCGGGACTCGAATCGTTCGCACCCGGCGCGGCGGCGACGAACATCAGATTCGCGGGCTTCAAATCCCGGTGCACGAGGCCTTGCGTTTCCGCTACGGCCAGTGCGCTGCTGACCTGCAAGGCAATGTCGATGGTCGTGAGCGCGTCGAGCGGCCCGGTCCGGCGAACACGCATCTCCAGCGTTTCGCCTTCCACCAGTTCCATCGCGCAAAAGCACTGCCCGTTCTCTTCGCGGATACCGAAATGGTAAACGGTCGCGACATTTGGATGCCGCAAAGATGCGGCCGTCCGTGCTTCGCGCATGAACCGTTCGCGTGCTTCCGCTCCGCGCTTCACCCATTCCGAATCGATGAGCTTGAGTGCGACCGCACGCCGCAGCGAGGTATCAAGCGCGCGATACGTCACTCCCATGGCGCCGCGGCCGAGTTCCCACAGCGATCCATCGTCGCGTCGCTCAATCCGGTAATTCCCGAGTCGATCCGCTACGGAAGAAAGCGGGGCTTCGTCAGGTTCTTCCGAGTCGTCGAATCCGACGCGCAGCAGGCAAATCATGCAGCGTCCAAGACCGCGAGAAAATCCTCCCTCCAGCCGTGTCCCGCACTCAGGACAGACCGCCGCGCTAGTCGCCTGTGCCTGCATTAATCCGCCGCCAGCACTTCGCAAAGATGTCGCAGCTCCGCGTCAACCTCGGACGCTTCTGCCACGGTGCCACCCACTTCCTCCCGCAAAATCGCGCGATATCTCGAGCGGAGCCGGGCCACGTCGCTGCGCAGCGTTGTAATCGGCCGCCCCAGCCGGAGAGACATTTCTTCGTATGGAACTGCCGCTTCGCTCGTGACTGAAAGGTGTGAGTTCAACTGCTTGAACAGCTCATCCTTTCCCGCCAGCGCGCATTCCTCGGCCAGCCGATCGAGCGCCTGCCGGAGCAGCGTCTCTGCCCATTCACGTTCATAAACGCGTTCAGCACTCCAGGCTTGCAAGCCAACGGCTCGTGCGTCCGCCTCGGCAATCGCGGCCGTGTCGAGCTGCACCAGGATCATGCCTCCGCCGCGCTTCTGTGTCCGATCGTGCGCGCGCGCGTGGGCCACGAAATGTTTGAGGGCGCCGAGCAGAAAGGAACGGAAGCGTCCCTTATCTGGATCGGCTCGGGCATAGGCGCGTGATTCGATCAAATGCGCGAAAAAGCCTTGCGTCAGATCTTGCGCATCGTCTGGGTTTGAGCCTTGGCGTCGCAGGAACAGAAAGATTGGTCGCCAATAAATGCGGCACAGCTCCGACAGCGCGCTTAGCGCCTGATCGGGCGGTGTTTGCGATTCCCCGGCGTCGAGGACCATCGTCCAGCGAGTGGAGGCGAACAAACCTTCGCGCGTGGTTTCGGTCGCGCACGTCGCAGGCATGCGATGTTTTTATCAGGCGGGAGGAAAATGAGCAAGCCTAAGGATGTAGAGACAGCGAGTCTTCTATTCCATCGATTCTATACCATCCCGAGTTTCATCCGGCCCGCTTCGCTGATCATATTTTGGTTCCAGGGCGGATCCCAAACGAGCTGGACGTCCGCTTCATCGATGCCGTCGATACTAAGAATTTTGCTCTGCGCATCATGCGCGATCGCTGGTCCCATCCCACAACCCGGGGCGGTCAAAGTCATTTTCACTTCCACTCGCGTGCCGCCGCCCTCTTTCTTAATGAGACGGCAATCATAGACGAGGCCGAGATCAACAATGTTGACTGGAATCTCCGGATCGTAGCATTGCCGAAGCTGGTTCCACACCTCTTCTTCTGAAACTTCACCGTTTGTAGTGCTCGGAGCTTTTTGAGCTGCTTGCGTCTGCGGTTTTTCTAAACCGAGAGCATCCAGATCTTTCTCGGCAACCCGCGCCAACCCCTGGTACGTAGCAATGGTGTAACTTCCCCCAAGGCTTTGCGTGATCACCCCCTGTGTTCCAGCCGGGATCGTCGTCTTCTGCCCACTGGGGATTTGGATTGCCTCACAATCGCGGCTCAATGTGAATTCAGTGTTCTCGTACATGGCTTCGGGTTGTGTCATTCCGAGCGAAGTCGAGGAATCTCTTGATATTTGAAAGCAATGAACTGCCTCTCGTCGATCGGAAAAGGTTCTAAATTACTATGCCACAGATAACGAAAATGACGAACGGCTGCTTCGCGGCGAAACCGTTGAAGCATTAAAGAGATTTGCCATTCGCGACGTTGTTCAAGACTCCAGAGATTCCTCGACTGCGCTTCGCTCCGCTCGGAATGACAAAGACTTACTAATAGACATCCCGCTTGTAACGCTTTTCATTCTTCAGCTTCTCAACGTACTCATTCGCCTGCTCGACGCCCTTGCCGCCCTGTTCTTGCACGATTTTGCGCAGCGTTGCATCGACATCCTTGGCCATCCGGCGCGCATCGCCACACACGAAAAAGTAGGCGCCCTTGGCGTCGATCCAGTTCCAAATTTCGGCCGCATTTTCCGTCATCTTGTGCTGGACGTAAATTTTCTGGGCTTGATCGCGTGACCAGGCGCAATCGAGTCGTGTAAGTAGTCCTTCCGTTAAAAACGTCTCGAACTCGTCTCCGTAGGCAAAGTCGCAGCTTTCGTGTTGGGCTCCGAAGAAGAGCCAGTTTTTCCCCTTTGCCCGGGTTGCTTTTCGCTCCTGCAGGTACGCGCGGAATGGCGCGACTCCGGTTCCGGGACCAATCATGATGATGGGAGTTTCAGGATCCTCCGGCAAATGAAAGTGTTTTGCGACACTCGGGAAAACGGGCACCGGCACATCATCAGCGCGTTCCGCAAGAAAGGATGAGCAAACCCCTTTGCGTAGCCGACCATTACTTTCGTAACGGACCACGTCCACGATAAAATGCACCTGTTCGGGGTACGCCTTTAAACTCGAGGCCACTGAATAAAGCCGCGGCTGCAGTTTCGTCAGCAAGCCGACAAACTCCTTTGGAGCGAAGCGGGCGGAAGGATGTTCCGAGAGGAAATCGATTATTTCCATTCCCCACAGGTAAGTCTCAAGATCGTGTTTACGGTCTGGCGCGAGAAGATACTTCAACGTAGGCGCAGCGGAAGCTCGCTCGGCGACGGCCCTCAAAAACTTGGGCGTCGGCTGTGTGATGCTGTAATCACGCAGCAACGCTTCGCGCAATGCGGTTGGTTCCCCCCTGGGTCGCGGGACTTGTTCATCGCCGGTCGCGCCGAGCGTATGGATGATTTCATCGACCAACTGTGGATCGTTGGTTGCATAAACGGCCAATGAATCGCCTACTTCAAAGCTCAAACCCCATCCCATCAGGTCGAGTTCAAAATGGCGTGTATCCTTCTCAGATTCCGGACCGCTGAGACGGCGATTAACAACGAGGCGAGCGGGAAAAGGGTTTGCCCGTGTGTACCGTGGGGCAACAACGGCAGCGGTAGCGGTAGCTTCGGCAGTCATAAAGAGAATTAAGCGCCTTGTTTACACCAGTCTATGCTCGCCGCCAAATCTAGCGTCTTGTCATTCCGAGCGAAGCGGAGCGTAGTCGAGGAATGGAGCGAGCGGGACGAGCGACATGGAAGGTTATGCCGCGAAGGTAGCGGCGAGAGAGTCGGGAGACGAACGAGTTCAATCCCTTACTGTTATCCGCCGTGGTGTTCAACTTTGAGAGATGTCTCGACTCTGCTCGACATGACAAAAGACGACATCGCCCGGGGTCGCAAATTTCAACCGTCATTCCCGATTGCGAGCGTAGGGCAAACGTCCATCGCGCGTTGAGCCGCATCCATTTCCTCTGGCGTTTCAGGCTGTTTAAAGAAATGAACAGCGGTTTCGTCCCGATTATAAGTGATGAGATTTGGCGCTTCTTCGAGACAAAGACGGCACAAGGCGCAACTTGTATCCACATACCACTGTCCCGGCACGTTTTCGGGTTGTCTGCTCAATCTGTCCGCCATGACTCCATTTAGGGTGAACGCGCGATAGAAACCCTGCTGGGCTGTCCTTTCGTCCGGCGGTTTCGCTTCGGTGTATCTGAACCCAGCGCAATTGCGAAGTCCACCTGCCGTTTGAAGGAGTCAACCCGGGCGACAAAAACGGACACCTCGTCGCCGATGCTAAATCGTTTCCGAGAACGCCTGCCAATGAGCTGCCGTCGAGCGGGTTCAAACAAATAAAAGTCGTCCGTCAGCGAAGAGACATGGATGAGTCCGGTGACAAGCGCATCCGGCAATTCTACCATCAACCCGTAGTTGCGGACATCGACAATAGCTGCGCGGAAAATCTGCGGGTTCCGTTGGTCGAGTTGCCGCTGAAAAAATTCAAGCTTCTTCATTTGCGCGGCGTCGATCTCCGCATCGGCTGCGGTTCGTTCGGTAATTGAAAGGTGCTCGGCGATGGAAGTGACTTCGCCCATGTCAGGATGGTAGGGCGTGTCACTCCGTGACCGCCGTCCCGTAATTCCGGACGGGGCGGACGGCAACGGAGTGCCGTCCCTACCCAACGAACGGTGCACCACCAGATCCGCATAACGCCGGATCGGACTGGTGAAATGTAAATAATTTGCCTTGGCCAGCCCGTAATGGCCGAGCGGCTGGGGAGAGTAGCGTGCGCGTTTCAAACTTTTGAGCAGAGCGATCTTGAGAACTTGCTCTTCGGGCTTTCCACGGATTGAGGCCAGCAATCGCTGCAACTCAACGCGATGGGTCAGATCCCCAACTCTGTAGTTAAAGCTAAGCACGAATTCGCGATACTCTGCGAGTTTGTCCGGGTCTGGATTTTCGTGAACGCGGTAGATGGTAGCAATTGCACGGTTCTTAAGCTGCCGCGCCACAGCCTCGTTTGCGGCCAGCATGAACTCTTCGATCAGCTGGTGCGATTCGTCGTTCTCAACGCGCTCTAATCTGACTGGGCGGCCGTTTTTATCGACCCAGACCTTTACTTCCGGAAAATCGAGGTCGAGCGCGCCGTGCTCGAATCGTTTCCGCCGCAATAAGGCAGCAAATTCCCAGGCAAGATGCAGCCGTTTGCCCAATCGATCGCGAGGTGGAGATGTCAAGATGGCATAGGCTTGTTTGTACGTAAGCCGGTGCGCGCTGCGAATCACGCTACGTACAAAGCGCGCGCTTTTCGCCGCCCCGTTCTTGTCGAAATGAATAAAGACCGAATGTGTGAGCCGGTCGACTCCTGGGTTGAGACTGCAAACGCCGTTGCTTAATCGCTCCGGCAACATCGGGATCACGCGGTCGGGCAGATAAACGCTATTGCCGCGCCGGCGCGCTTCGCGATCCAGCGCGCTCCCGGGTTCTACGTAGGCGGCGACGTCGGCAATGTGCACGCCGAGATGCCAGCCGCTGTTGGTCTTCTCAACCTGAATCGCATCATCGAAGTCCCGCGCGTCATCAGGATCGATTGTAACGATGAATTCTTTGCGTAAATCTTCGCGGCCCTCAAGTTGCCGTGAATCGATTTGTTCCGCAATCCGCTCCGCCTGATCCAAAACATCCTTCGGAAATTCTGTAGGCAGATGATATTTGCGGATGATCGAGAGCACGTCGATGCCTGGGGTGGACGCCGGCCCGAGCACTTCGATGATTTCCCCTTCGGGATTGACGTGGCGCGACTCCCAGGCGTCGAGGCGAACCACGACTTTGTCGTCAACATTCGCCGGAGTCCCTGGCTGCTGATCTCGCTCAGGGCGTACATAGATGTCATGCACAAACCGCGGATCATCGGGCACGACATAGTGAAAATTCCGCGACCGTTGCAGTGTGCCGACGATCGTATCGTGAGCGCGCTCCAGGATTCGAATGACACGCCCTTCACGCCGTCCTTTGACGCGATCATGAGGCGCATCGCGCGATAAACGCACGACCACCCGGTCGCCGTGCATGGCCACTCCGATGTTCTCCGCGGCGATGAAAACGTCCGGTTCGCCCGATGTTTCCGGCGTGAGAAACCCGTAGCCGGCTTGATTAATCGACAACTTGCCAGCTACGAGGTCCGCCTCGGCCGGAAGAACATAGCGGTTCTTGCGAATACGCGCGATTTCGCCTGCGTGCTCGAGCTCACGCAGTGTTTTCCGCAATGCAACGCGTTCGTTGCCCGCAAAACCAAGCTTGCGAGCGATATCGATGTTGTTAAGCGGCCGGTAATCTTTTCGTGCCAGAAGCGCCAGAACTTGTTCTCGAATCTTACGTCCGTTTACAGGCATCTGGGCGAAACAATAGGGTCAGATTTGTCGACTTAACGCGATTCCAACCGGAGGTCTATCTATGCGAAAGGCGATTATTGCCGGTGCATCGGCCATTTTGCTAGCGGCGATCGCTTCGTTTGCTGCAGGAGGTGCTAAAATGAAGATCACAAGTTCTGCTTTCCAGGAAGGCGGGAATATTCCATCCAAGTTCTCATGCGACGGCGGTAACACCAGCCCGCCTTTGCAGATTTCGAATGTGCCTCCCGAAGCAAAGAGCCTGGTCTTGATCGTTGATGATCCGGACGCGCCGAGCGGACTGTTCACGCATTGGGCGGTTTGGAACATTTCTCCGCAGACAAGTACCGTTGCGGAAGGAAGCACGCCAAAAGGAGTGCAGGGAACAAACGACTTCGGGAGATCCGGCTATGGGGGACCGTGTCCGCCCTCTGGTATGCATCGTTATTACTTCAAGATTTTCGCGCTGGATCGGGAGCTGGATTTACCTTTCGGCGCGAAGCGGAGCCAACTGGACGCGGCGCTGAAAGGTCATGCGATCGCTCAGGGCGAATTGATGGGTCGCTATTCGCGCAAAAAATAGAGCTGTAGCCACGGCGCTGTGCCGCCGCGCTCCGTCAGCAACGCTGGAAGGCGCCTCGAGACAGCTCCGAACACTTTCGCGAGGAGGCCGAGGCAACTGCGGTTCGAATAATCGCGCATTTGAATTAGTCTCAATTGTGATGCGCGAGAGGATCTGGAAAATCGGGGAGCGCATTTTCAACGTTTCCCGACAGGGCTTAATCATGGGCGTGTTGAATGTCACTCCGGATTCATTTTCCGACGGCGGGAACTTTTTTGCGCCGGAGAAAGCGATAGAGCACGGCGTGAAAATGGCTGCAGAAGGCGCGGACATCGTTGACGTCGGTGGTGAATCGACACGACCCGGCGCTGAACCTGTTGCCGCTGGAGAGGAATTACGTCGGGTGATTCCGGTGATCGAGAAGTTACGAACAAAGATCGACGTTCCGATTTCGATCGACACCTCGAAATCTGAGGTCGCCCGCGCGGCGATTCAGGCAGGCGCCTCGATTGTGAACGACGTCACCGGCGGACGCGGAGATAAAGAAATGCTGCCGCTCATCGCGGAAACCAACTCGGCTCTCATCATCATGCATATGCAGGGAACTCCGCGGACGATGCAGAACCAGCCGCTATATTCGGATGTTGTTTCAGAAATTGCTGATTTTTTTCGACAACTATATGCGCGCGCCATAGGTTGCAATATTGATCCCATGGCGATTGCGTTTGATCCGGGCATTGGTTTCGGGAAAACGCTTGAGCACAACCTCGACTTGCTTGCGCAGCTTGAGCGGCTTCGCGCGCATGATCGGCCACTCGTGGTTGGCGTTTCCCGCAAATCGTTTCTGGTGAAACTAATCGATTCGCGCGAGATCAGCGAGCGGATGGCACCTGCGGTGGCGTTGACTTCACTCCTCCGCACCCGCGGCGCAGATGTGTTTCGAGTTCACGATGTTAAGGAAAATGTAAGTGCGTTGCGCGTAACGGAGGCAATCTTTAGGAGGACAGGATGATTCATCAACTCATCGATCTCTGGTTCAGGGGCTGGCGCAGCCTGATCGAAATCCTTCTGCTAAGCGTGGCGATCTATTATGGTTACCTCTATTTTCGCGGAACGCGGGGCGCGAAGGTACTGACCGGACTAGCGATCGTCTTTTTGACGCTGACGTTAATTTCGACTTTGCTCAATCTCGTTGTGATCGGCTGGATTGTGCGGAGCTTCTCGGTGTTCCTCGCAGTCGCGTTGGTCGTGATTTTTCAGCCGGAGTTGCGGCGTGGCTTGGCTGCGCTTGGGGGACACCCGATATTCTCGCTGACGAGCGAGAAACGAGAAACCGTCCATGACTTGGCCGAGGCGGTGACGCAACTCGCAAATAAACAGTTCGGCGCGCTCATCGCCATCGAGCGTGATACGTCGATCCGCGTTTACGAAGAAACAGGCGTGGTAATCGACGGAGAGTTTTCTGTTGAGCTCATCCTGACCATCTTTCATCCCAAGGCCGCGCTGCACGATGGCGGAGTGATCCTTCGCAACGGACGAATTGCAGCTGCAGCCTGCATTTTTCCTGTGAGTCAGCGTGAAACATTGGACCGCAGCCTGGGATTGCGCCATCGCGCTGGCCTCGGCATAACTGAGGAATCGGACGCCGTGGCGGTGATCGTTTCCGAAGAGACCGGCGCGATTTCCATTTGTCACCGGCGTCGGATCGAGCGCAACTTTACACCCGAAACCTTCCGTCAACGCATCGCAGAAATTTTGTTGCACAGCAAATATGAAGAGCCTGATTCTGAACAACTGGCGCGCGAAGTTGATCTCTCTCCTGCTCGCGACAATGCTTTGGTACCTGATCAAAAAGAACGTAGCGACGACGCCGTCGTCGTCTGAAAGGCCATCGCAGACGCCAGTTACGGAAACGCGCTAAAGTCGCGAGTTAGAGCAAAAAACGCGACAGATTCTCTTCTTCCCAGCGTCGCGCCCGCCGGTACTGTGGAAATTCTCGCTCTCGCCGATTGAATTCGTCGGTGTGAACTCGTCGGCGGTTCGGCGACAGCTTTTGATCCGGCACGACCGAATGCAACATCTCGTGATAAAGTACGTAACGCAAAAACCAGAACGGCACGAACGGCTGGTCCAGCGCCGGATTGATCCGAATGATCCGATCTTCCTCCTGGATTGTGCCAAAAATAAAATTTTCTCTTGGACGGTGCTTTCGTCGTCGCCCCCAAATTACCTTGTAACCGCGAAGGCGCCCACGAAAGTACCGTTCGTTCAACTCATCAAAAATAGCGCGGAGATCGAAATGCGTTCCCTCGTGACGTAAGTTCAACAGCCGCTGCATCGGCAGCTTTGGATAAGCAAGCTTGCGTTTCGTCTTTTTCTTCTTCTTGGCCATGGAGATCCTTCAAAAATGAGGAAGTGGGAAAGTAATTTAGTGTGCGGCAAATATAGTGACAAGCAAAGCAGCGATCTTGTGCGAAAATTATTGTAAACTACTCGTCTACAGCAAGTTAGCTGCTATAGAGAAACAGCGTGCGTTCAACGCTAGCGCCCGAAAGTCTAAGCAGGTGCTGATCGGTCAGACACTTCCCTTCGTTGGCCTTTGAACGGACGTTTTGCCAGCATCGCAAGTTGCGTATAATCCTTCTAATCTCCGGATGAGGGAACTGGAAGTTTAACGAACCACACAGCATGACGCCTTTTCTGCGAAAATTGCTCGGCCAAAATTGGTTTCTGTTGGCGACGATGCTCGCGCTCGCCGTTTTTGGGGTCGTAGCCATCTACAGCGCGACTTCCAGTCGTTCCGATCCGTACGCAGCTGATTTCTGGCGAAAGCAGGCGAATTGGGTGGCTGTCGGTGTGTTTGCATTCATGGTGACGAGTTTGATCCACTACCGCTGGATCCGATGGGGCGCGTTGCCCATGTATTTGGCCGGTATCGTCTTTCTGATCCTCACGAAGTTTATCGGAACCAAAGTTTATGGGGCGCGTAGCTGGCTGCATTTGGGGCCAATCAATTTTCAACCCGCGCAGCTTGCAGTGGTGGCCGGGATTATGGTTCTGGCGATATTTTTGACTCAATTCCGCGAAATGCATCCGATGCTGCGATTGCTACTGTCGGGAGCGATTGCGGGAGCACCCTGCCTGCTCATCCTGATGCAACCCGATCTAGGCGAGGTTATCATTTGGATTCCGGTGCTCTTGGCGCTGTGGTTCGTCGGTGGACTGCCGCTGCGCTATTTGATTTGCATCATTCTGATCGGAATCGCTTTTGTCCCGATCGCGATCCATTTCGGGCTTAAACCATATCAGCAACAGAGGATCACCGCTTTTACTCACCCTGACATCGACAAACAGGGGTCCGCGTGGGCAATTAATCAATCTCTCATTGCTATCGGCTCGGGCGGTTGGTCGGGAAAGGGATTCAAGGCGCCAAACACGCAGATCGAGCTTGGCTTTCTTCCCGCTACTGCTGTGCACAATGACTACATTTTCTCCGCCATCGGAGAGCAATGGGGATTTATCGGTGGACTAGTTCTCATCGGTGGGTTCGCCTTGCTCCTGCTGACGTGTCTTTTTGTTGCGTTCTTTGCCGGTGATCAATTGGGTCTGCTTCTGGTGGTGGGGATTAGTGCCCTCATCTTTACACACATTTTTCAAAACATGGGAATGACGATCGCGATGCTGCCAATCACGGGCGTACCGCTGCCCTTGATCAGTTACAGTGGTTCTTTTGTGTTAATGATCATGTTTGGCCTCGGACTCGTGAACAGCGTTTGGATTCATCGCAGAATCCCCGCGTGACCAAAGCGGTAGGACGCGGCTGCCGGGCGGGCCCCGCCTTTGGCGACTAACGCTGGCAGCGCGATTTACTTTGACCTGCGGTTGCCTAAAATCGGGCGCGACACATGGAAGCCGATTACAAGGTCAAGCTTGAGGTTTTCGAAGGACCACTCGATCTGCTCCTTTACCTGATCAAACAGGATGAAATCGATATTTACGACATTTCGCTCGAACGCATCACCAGCCAGTACCTCGAATATCTTCAAGCTTTCAAAGAACTGAATATCGAGTTAGCCGGCGAATTTGTCGTGATGGCGGCAAACCTGATTTACCTGAAAAGCCGCAGCCTATTACCTATCGACCAGCAGCCACCCGAAGAAGATGCCGCGGAAGATGATCCTCGCTGGGAGTTAATCCGGCAGCTGATCGAGTACAAGAAGTTCAAGGAAGCGGCAGCCGAATTGCATCTGCGCGAGTTGGAACAGGAGAGGATTTTCGCGCGAGAAGGCGCATCAGCCTTAGCCGACCGGGAACCGTTGCGCTTGGGCGACGTTGGGATTTTTCAACTAATCAACGCCTTCCAAACTGTGCTCAAGAGGATCGAAGCCCGACAGGACGTACAGGAAATTTTTGGCGAGCGTTTTAGTGTTTCGGAGAAGATCGATGCGATTTTGCAGCGCGTTGCGACTGGCGCTCCGCTTCGGTTTTCTGAATTGTTTGGAGCTGTCGTGTCGCGCCTCGAAGTAGTGGTAACTTTTCTCGCGCTTCTGGAGCTTATTCGTCTCAAACAGGTCCGCGCCGTCCAGAAAAACGTTTTCGAAGAAATTGAAATCGCGGCCGCGAAAACGTGAGCCATGCCGCGAATTTTGATCGCCGGCTGTGGCTATGTCGGGCAAGCCGCGGCCGACTTGTTCTATGCTAGGGGCTGGGCGGTGCAAGGCTGGACCCGTTCTGCGGAATCCGCGGCGAGCCTGTCAGGGAAGCCGTATGCAGTCCGCAATGTGGATGTCTCACGCCGCGCTGAGGTCGCTCAATGTGCTCCCGCAGCCGCGGGATTCGATGCAGTGATCCACTGCGCCAGTTCGAGCGGCGGCGATGCCGATATGTATCGCCAACTTTACCTCGATGGCGGGCGCAATCTCCTCGAAATATTTCCGAGATCAAAACTGCTCTTTACGAGTAGCACCAGCGTTTACGCGCAACGGGATGGTTCGTGGGTCACCGAAGAGAGCGAGACAAAACCAATGCGTGAAACGAGCCGCATACTTCTTAAAGCGGAAAGGTTGGTGCTCGACCACGGCGGCATTGTTGCGCGGCTCGCTGGAATCTATGGACCGGGACGGTCTGCCATGTTGAATAGATTCATGGCGGGCGCGGCGATTATCGATCCGGAAAACGATCGCTTCGTTAATCAAGTGCATCGGGACGACATCGCCGCCGCACTCTTCTTCTTACTAAATCGGGAAGCGGAGGGCGCTCAGATTTACCACGTGGTTGACGATCAGCCGATTCTCCAAAGCGAATGCTACCGCTGGCTGGCGCAGAGGCTGAATCGTCCGCTGCCGCAGTTCGGGAGATCAACGCAACAACGTAAACGCGGCGACAGCAACAAACGTGTAAGCAATACGAAGCTGCGTCGCTTGGGCTGGACACCGAAATATCCAACATTTGCCGAGGCGATGGAGAAAAGTATTTTGCCGAGTTTTCTGTAGGGGAAGCTGACAGTTTTCCCTACAGGATGGTCTAGCTGGCTGCCGCAGTTTCGGCTGTGGCGAGATTGGCGGCCCGATAATCTTCGCGTCGCTCGCCAAAAAGCTGGCGGATCACCTCTTCCACAGGCACTTCTTGCACGTTGATGTCGCTAACGTCGCAGGCTTCGAGCAGTTGACGGCAGGTTTCCGTGACCTTCGCGCGTGGAACCTTGAGCTGCACCGAAACCAGCGTTTGTTCGGTCACTTCACCGAAGCGAGAAAGATGGCGCTTCGCTTCCTTCTCAAAGGTTAAGCTTAGGATTTTGTATCCTGAAAAGCGATCGACGATCTCTGCCAGCGGTCCATCGAAAAAGATTTTGCCGTGATCGATCACCAGAACCCGATGACACAGCTCCTCGATATCCTGCATGTAGTGGCTGGTTAGTAATGTGACGATGTGATGTTCTTCATTGTAGATACGCAGAAACTCGCGCACGCGTTTTTGACTCACCACGTCCAGTCCGATTGTCGGTTCGTCGAGGAAAAGCACGCGCGGTTCATGAATAAGCGCAGCGATCAATTCCATTTTCATTCGCTCGCCCAAAGAGAGTTCGCGCACCATCACGTTCATCTTGTCTCGCACTTCTAAAAGTTCCGATAATCCATCCACGACCTTTTCGAACCGATCGCGGTCGATCCCGTAGATCGCGCGATTGAGTTCAAGCGATTCCTGTGCGGGGAGGTCCCACCAGAGCGCATTCTTTTGTCCCATGAGCAAGCTGAACTGGCGCTTCATCTCGTTGCGCCTTTCCCAAGGAACAAAGCCGAGCACGCGTGCGGCACCGGAGGTTGGGTTCAGCAACCCGGAAAGCATTTTGAGCACAGTGGTTTTCCCGGCGCCATTGGGGCCGAGAAACCCCACAAACTCGCCTTCCTCGATTTGAAACGAGACCTGGTCTGCTGCTCGCGTCTCATCGTACCGCCGCTTGAACAGTCCTTTGATCGAACCCCCGAGGCCGCGCTCTTTGCGGTACGTGCGATAGACCTTGGTTAAGTTGGAAGCTTCAATTGCTGGCATAAAACCTCAATCAAGCTACGCGGTGACACTGCGTGAGCAAAATGACCGGCTCTCGCACGCTGTCGCCACTCAAGAGCGCCGCTACAGAACATCATCCAGACAAGCCAGCAAATGTGAGACAGTCTCCTCCGTTTCATCTCCCATGTTTGAGAGGCGAAAAGTTTGACCTCGAATCTTCCCGTAACCTGGATCAATCACCAAATGATGTTTCTCCCGGAGTTTTCTCGCGAACTCCAGTACGTCGATACCCTTGTTATTCTTCACGCACGTTAGCGTTTTCGAGCGAAATCCTTCCTCGGCGAAGAAATCGAACCCGGTGCGACGGACCCAATCGTGCACCAGCGCGTTCGTGCGCGCGTGTCGAGCAAAGCGCGTCTCCAGGTCTTCTTCAAAAATTTCGTCAAGCTTGAATTGCAGCGCGTGGATATGCGCGATGCTGGGCGTGCTCGGCGTCATCCATTGCGCCTGCTGTTTTTTGAACTCCAGGAAATCGAAATAAAATCCGCGACTCGGAATCTTTTCAGCGCGTGCGAATGCCTTTTCCGAAACGGAGAACAACGAAAACCCCGGCGGCAACGCCAGCGCTTTTTGGGCGCCGGTGAGCATCACGTCGATGCCAAGCGCGTCCATTTCGATCTTCACAGCGGAGAAAGACGAGACCGTATCGACGATGAGCGCAACGTCAGGGTACTTGGCTAGAACGAAGCAGATTTCCTCGAGCGGATTCATCACGCCGGTCGACGTTTCGTTGTGGATTAGCGTGACCGTATCGAATTTTCCCGTTTCCAACGCTCGGTCGACAGCGCCAGGATCGATATGTTTACCCCAATCGACCTGGAGCGGTTCGGCCTCTTTTCCGCAGCGCTTTGCAACATCGAGCCATTTATCCGAGAACGCGCCGCACATGCAGCAAAGCACGCCCCGGTTAGCCAGGTTCCGAATTGAAGCCTCCATCACGCCCCAAGCCGAGGAAGTGGAAAGAAACACCAGCTGTTTTGTTCCGAACAATGTCTGGAGCCCCGGATGAATCGCGCGGTAAAGATTTTTGAAATCTTCACCACGATGCCCGATCATTGGACGCGAAAACGCCGCCCATGTTTTTTCCGATACTTCAACGGGACCCGGAATGAAAAGTTTGTCGTGCAGAGTCACGGCAAACGGTCAACAGTGATCGCTCAATATTCAACACTCAAAAATCGCCGGCAAATCTTTATCGGTGTGAGGAAGTAATTCTCGAGCGTACTGACTCACCTTGGGAACCGAACCGCGGCGCGTTTGAGCCGTTCTCGACGCAAGCCTTTGTCCGCAGCGCGGCCCGCTGGACGCTAGCCTCAGCGCGCTGAGCAGATGCGGCGAATAATTGGTCCGCTGGACGAGTTACAGCGTGCCGTGGCGAACTTTTGCGTCGATCGCCAGATAATCGTTCCGCGGTGGGCTAAAGGTATCGAGCACACGTGTCGGTAAGATCACTTCGACACCGTGCGGAATATTGCTCGCGAGGTAGAAGGAATCGCCCGTTGAAAGCTCGTGCCGCACGCCATCAACGATGAGTTGCATTTTGCCTTCGAGAATGTGAACGATCTGCTCCTGCGAGTGCGAATGCGCTGGCATGCGACTCCCGGCCTCCAGCGTGGCCATCATCTGATACATCGTCTTGCCGTTTGCGACCGTCCGGCGTGTGATCCCGGGACAAATTTCAATTGTCGGACTTTCTCGTTTCATTTCAGAACGTTACCCGGGGACAAAATCGATGGAAAACACAATGTTGATTCCACACTGAAGCGCAGCTTGCTGTGAGCGGCGTTGTCCCACAAAAAATATAGAGACCGCGCGCCGCGACTGCGCGCGCTATAATGCGACGTCACCCAAAGAAGGATGCAATGAACAATAGTAGGCATGTCCTCTTCCTCGTATCGCTGCTCACGGTTTGGGCTGGCCTGGCGATGAATGGTTGTTCTAAAACCGCTGACAATCAGGGCAGCGACAGAGAGATTCGACCGCGAGATTACTTGACGCCTACATTGATGGTTACAAGACGGGCGATTGGAGGAATGTTCGTTTCGCAGCGGACGTTACACTTGAAGGTCCTCTGAAAGGACCAATCAGCGGCGAGACCGGGGTGCGGACGTTTCTTTTGACCGTCCGCGCAAAAGACGTGCGGGTGAAGCGACAGGTAATCGATGGTCAATTCGCCTGCGTTCTAGCCGATTTCGAAACTCGAGACGGAATAGTCGCTCCATTTTGTGAGTTCTTTCGCATTGTCGACGGCAAAATAGCTGGGATTCGGCCCTACTTTGATCCTCGTCCCTTGATCCGATGACTCGTTGAACGTCGTGCTCAAAAAATCTCGCGGCATCCGAATTCTGTCGTCGCGTCAGGTTCTCGAACTTCTCGACCGGCGGTAATCGGCAAGCCATCACGGATTTCAAGTGGGCTAATTTGGCTCCGGGCTTCGGAGCTTGACCTTCGAGAACGCGCCACCAGAATGGACGCTATGAAAACATTTATGTCATTGACCACAATTCTGTTCGCGACACTGATCGCGCTTCCCTCATTTGCGCAAAGCCCCGCCGCATCACCGGCTGTAGCCACTTCGCCGGCCGCCGCTGCCGTGAGTGCTGCAACCGGCCAGCCGAACCCGCAGGAGATGATGAAGCAGATGATGGAACTGTCGAAGCTGAACGAAAACCACAAGCTGCTCGCCAGCATGGATGGCAATTGGAATTACACCATCAAGTTCTGGATGAATCCTGATCCGAATGCCAAGCCGCAGGAATCCAAAGGCACCGCGACCCGCAAGAGCATCATGGGCGGCCGCTACTTTGTCATGGATGTGAGCGGCAAAATGCAGATGCCGGGTGAAGGCGGCAAAATGAAAGATATGCAATTCAAAGGCATGGCCGTCGAAGGCTATGACAACATAAAGAAAAAATTCATTGGCTCATGGATCGACAACATGGGCACCGGTATCCAGTTCTCGGAAGGAACCTACGATCCCGCGACCAAGACATTCACTTACACCAGCGAAATGGAGCCCGTGCCCGGAATGAAATCGCAAGTGCGCGAAGTGCTGAAGGCCACCGACGACAACCATATGACTTTGGAATGGTACGAAAATCAGGGCGGCGGGGAAAAGAAGACCATGGAGATCAATTACACCCGTGCTGGCAAAAAGTGACGGGTACAATTGCGGATCGCGGATATCGGATTGCGGAAAGCTGTAGTGGTAGCCGCGTCTGCCGCAAACAGAGCGACGCGAGGTTCGCACTTCTTACTTCTTCCTCCCCGTCGCTACTCTATAAACTCCGCGAGTGACCGATATTTGTCGCTGAGCTCTCGGATGCGGTGCTCAAAGTGGCGAATACGGCGGATCGACCGGAATACCAGCCAGGTGCCGAGAACGACCAGGCCAAGGTTCAGCAGCAGCAGCGGCGCCAACAGAGGCATCACCTTCTCCATGCTGTAATAGCGCGACGTTGCGATGAGCGCGCTCAGCACCGATAGAGGCAATGCGAAGACGGCGATACCGGTGCGCAGGCCAGCCAGGGAAGTTCGTTTCTCAGCGAGGAGCACTTGGATTTCGCCAAAGATGACATTGTCCAGCTTGGGTAGCTCGTTCGTTTCCATACCTATTCGATTTTCAATCTAATCGATTCAGCACAAAACTCTGTGGAAAATCGTTTCTGAAGGACACTGGCCGACTCCCGGGCGATGATCCGTGCATGGATCTCCAACTGAAAGATAAACTCGCGCTGGTCTCCGGCTCGACTGCCGGCATCGGTTTCGCGATCGCAAACGGACTCGCGCATGAAGGCGCCCGCGTCATCGTAAACGGTCGCACGGACGGCCGGGTCAACACTGCGATCGAGCGGATCAGGGCCGGAAATCCAGATCACGGATTGCGGAATGCGGAATTGAAGCTCGAAGGCTTACCTGTTGATCTCAGCACCGCCGCGGGAGTGGAGGAAACGGTCCGGCGTTTCCCAGACGTTGAAGTGCTGGTGAACAATCTCGGAATTTTCGAACCAAAGCTGTTCGAGCAAATCTCCGATGCAGACTGGTTCCGGTTCTTCGAGGTCAACGTGATGAGCGGCGTGCGGCTGAGTCGGGCCTATCTCCCGTCGATGAGGAAACGGAACTGGGGTCGAATCATTTTCATCTCGAGCGAGTCCGGCATACAGATCCCGGCCGAGATGATTCACTACGGCGTGACGAAAACTGCGCAGATCGCCGTCGCCCGCGGCATCGCCGAAACCTGCGCCGGCACCGGCGTGACGTGCAATGCGGTATTACCCGGACCGACCGCCTCCGAAGGGGTGAACGACTTTGTCGGCTCGCTCGCCTCGCAAGGCGGTCAAACTCGCCAGCAGGTGGAAAAAGAATTCTTCGAAAAAGCGCGCCCAACTTCACTGCTGAAGCGCTTCGCTACGCCCGATGAAGTCGCCGCCATGGTAACATTTGTCTGTAGCCCACTGAGCGCCGCCACCAACGGCGCCGCTCTACGCGTTGACGGCGGCGTCGTCCGCTCACCGTTTTAGAAATCTCTGCTGTAGCGTCCGCTGTCCTCCAGCGGAAATCAGAATTGTAGAGCAAGCGCCTCGCTTGCCGGGTGCTGATATCAATTAAGAACCGCGCGGCAACGGTCCGAAGCCTCCCGAACGGTTCGTGCTACCATCAGGCTGTGCCGATCATCCTTTTTGCACTGCTGTTTTTTGTTCTCCTCGCCGTGAGCGGCGTTGTTTTGCTTTCCCTTGCTTTGCGCTATCGCGCCGGCACCGCTCGACGGCAAGGCCGACGATGGGTTGCCAGCCTAAATGTATGGATGACCAGTCTCTCGGCCGTTTTCTTTCTCTCCTTCAGTTTCCTAATATCCTTCTGGCTCGGGACAGCTTTTCGATTTGCTCTAATTGGTATGTGTTTTGGAGCCATTCTTGGCTTGCTCGGTTTGGCGCTGACCCGTTGGGAAAGCCAACGGGAAGGACTTTTCTACACTCCGAGCCGCTGGCTCGCGCTTCTCGTCACGGTCGCAATCGCAGCACGTTTTGTCTACGGCTGGTGGCACGCCGCGCACTCCGGCAGTAGCGCCCCCGGCGACAAACATTGGCTGATGACCGCCTCCGGAACGGAGCTCTCGCTGGCGGTTGCTGCCGGGCTAATAGCCTACTACCTCGTCTACTCCATTGGAGTGCGCCTGCAGATCGCGCGTCAAGAGCAACGGCGCGCCAATTAAAGCGAATCACTGATCTTGCGCTGGTTGCTTCGATTTCGTCGCGGCTCTCTTTCGTTTGCGTGGCCGTTTCCGGGACTTTGCAGCAGCTCCGTTACGAACAGCACGGACTTTCTGTTCCTGTTCGGAAACGGACGCATCGCGTTGGCGCCGCTCTTTGCGTTGCTTACGCAGCTGCTTCTCGTGCAAATAGGTCTTGTATTTTTTATAGGCAAGACCACCGCCAAGACCAGCGGCGGCAACGGCCAGGGCTGCTGCAATTTTTACTGGCCCGCGACCAGGTACCATATGCCATGGGCATTTAGGCAGCGGATAGCTATCCGGAAGAGAAAACTCACAACCACGCGAAGTACACTTATGCGCCATAGCTTGTCGTACCGCGGCCGGCTAGAATCGTCAAATGCGGAGGTTGCAACGCGTGCGACTTCACTTTTAACCGTTCGCTTGTCATTGTTGCGTGCCAAGTAGCAGTCGACACCGAAGTGGGTGAGGGTGAGTAATGACAAAAGAGCAACGCATCGCGCTCGTCACCGGCGCGAACAAAGGGATCGGGTTTGAAGTTGTGCGGCAACTGGCGCGCAAAGGTTTTCATGTTTTCCTCGGCGCGCGGGATGAAAAGGCCGGCAAGGCCGCGGTCGAAAAGCTTCATGGCGAAAATACCGCCCGCAGTGGCATCACTGCCACGTTTTTGAAGATCGACGTCTCCAACTCGGACAGCATTCGGCGCGCGGCGGAAGAATTTTCGAAAAAAAGCGATCGTCTGGATACGCTGGTGAACAACGCCGGTATTCTGCTCGACGACGATAAGGACGTGCTGACGATCACGCCGGAGATGTTCGAAACCACGTTGCGCACGAACACGCTCGGCGCACTGTTGGTGTCGCAGGCGTTCGTCCCATTCCTGAAAAAGAGCGATGCGTCGCGCATCGTGAATGTCTCCAGCGGTGGCGGCCAATTGGCCGATGGCGCCGATGGCTGGGCGCCCGCGTATTGCATTTCGAAGACAGCGCTCAACGGCGTCACCGTACAGCTCGCCGCCGCGCTACCGAAGTTCGCAATCAATTCTGTGTGCCCTGGTTGGGTGCGGACTGATATGGGTGGTTCGAACGCGACTCGCTCAATCGCCGAAGGCGCCTCTGGAGTGGTGTGGCTAGCTGCCGATGCGCCTCAGAAGGAGACCAGCAAATTCTGGCGCGATCGAAAAGTAATCCCCTGGTGAACTGCGTTGCCCGCGGATGTGACCCGCTCCGTCGTTAAATGGAGCGACTGGGTAAGCGACATGGCCGGTAAAGCCGCGAGGTAGCGGTCGAGCGATGCGGGAGCAACCGAGATACAACGAGCAGCAGGCATTGTCTGGCTCGCCGCTGACGCGCCTCAAGATCAGACCAGCAAATTTTTTAGAGACCGCAAAGTAATCCCCTGGGTGATTTTGCTTGGCTTGATACGCGGAAAGTTTCCTGCCACGTCCGTAGCCTAAGCGAAGGCGGGTGGCGCGATCGCAAAGTCATTCCATGGTGAACGCGATAGTTGCCCAAAGCACCGGCGAGCCGCACTCGTCGCTTGTGACAGGTGGCTTCGGCTGATCCCTGCCTTCGTCGCTTTTTCCCGGATCGGTGCGATACTCTTAGATGTCTAAACGATCTGCTATCTCTTTCACACGTCGCGCGCCTGACAACATTACCGAAGAGCTGGTCGCTGTGCTTTCGTCGAAGGCCTCTTTCGAATTCAAGCCGTTATTCGAAATTATCTTGCTCAATCTGCGGGAGCGAAACGCAGCCAATGGCGGCGAAGAGCTTCTGCGCTTGCGTGCTTATGAAAAGCTTCAGGGCCTTGTCCACCAGGGCGCGGTCAAACGAACGGTCATAGGAATCACGAAGAAATACAAAGGCGTCGCTACGCGAATGGTCGTGCTCGACGCTGAGATGAAAGCTTTGCGCGCCGCCTGCAACGAGCGCGCTCTTGCCAAGGCTGCCGCGGCTAACTGATCGCTCACTTCTCATCGGATTCCGGGGACGTAATGCCCGTCCAGCTCGGACTTTGATGTCCCTGCAGCTCCGGGCTCTACTGCGCCGAAACGACAAACCGGTTGCCCTCGCTGTCTTTGAACATTGCGTAGGTCCCCCACGGTTGTTTCTGTGGCGGACCTTCGAATTCCACGCCGCGCTTCTTCAGCTCCGCATATGTCTTGTCGATGTCGTCGCACGCATACGACATGTTCATAAACGATCCGATCCGTTTTTCGTCCCCTTCCGGCGTGAACAACACCACTCGCGTCTCCGCTTTCGGCACGCGCAGTTCGATCCAGCGTTGTTTCCCGTCGAACGGTTGATCGGTAACGATCGTGAACCCGAGTTTGTCCGTGTAAAAATCCAGGGCCCGGTTCTGATCGGCCACGGGGATACTGACGAATTTGATTTGCTTAATCATGATGAGCGGAACGTAAATCAGCGTCCGCGTTTGCGTCCAGAAGCGACGTATATCTGTTGAGAGAAAGTGCTGTCCATTTATCGGTATAGCTGATTAACAGATCTGCGACTCTCAACTCTCAGCAAAATGCCTCGCTTTCGGAAAGAAATCCCCATCGACGATTACGTCATCGACGTTCTTATGCGCGACCTCGCTGGTCACGATCGACAACCTGCCGCTTATCTGGTTTATCTTTGTCTTTACGCGCAGGCTGCACGGAACAAATGGAAACCTGTTCCGGCGAGTCTGCGCACGCTCGCCGAAATGACCGGTCTCTCGAAGAGCGCTGTCCAGACTGCGCTGGAGAGATTGCGCCGTCGCGAGCTGATTGTATCCGTCAGCGAACACGCCACCGCGCTTCCGCGTCATCGCGTTCTCCGCCACTGGCGCAGGTGAATCGGACCCGCCATGCGGAATCCGTCTGTCACCGGCTCGCGATATTGCCAGCTTGACGTCCGCGCTTTTGAATCCGGCGGGTAATCACAAAATGCGCAAGAAATCCGAGCGGGAATGCGATCAGTGCCGCCAGTGGCCGCAGCGTCATCGCGACTAGCAATTCGGCCAGCCCAAACACCCAGACAAAACTTTCACCTCCCAATGCCTGGCCCCATTGCGGTCGACGATTTCCAGGCGGAACCCGCGGCCTGAGTGACGGCCAGAACCGCGGCACCGTTTCGCAATAGGCACGGTACGATTGGCCCTGGCTGTGCCGCAGGGCTTCTTCTTCACGAAGAATTAGGCGGTAAACGAAAATCCAATTTGCGAGAACCAGAAAAACGAATCCCGACAGGCTCGCGAGAACACCGATTCCCGCAGCCATCGGCAGGGTCGCGAGATAAAGCGGATTTCGCGTGTAACGAAACGGCCCGTCCGCCACGAGCGCGTCGGAATGTTGAGCGGTGTCGTGCACAATTTCGGTCCGCAAATAAGCCGCGCCCCATGTCCGCAACGCGGCACTCAGAAACACGAGTAACGCGCCAATCGCAATCACGACCCGCGCGAATGTGTCAGTATCCACGCTGTCGCGCGTTATCGACGGCGCGATCAAATGTCGAAGCGCGACGATGAACGGGGTGTGATCAAACACGGACAGGAAAAATCCTACAAAGTAAATCGCGCAAATGATCCAGAACCGTTTTTCAAATTCAAACTTCGTCGCGCGCACGGAAAGCAGTGTAGTGGCGGCCGTGTCGGTCACAAAATTGATTGAAAGATTTCAGCCCAATCGCCGAAGTATGATTGATGAGCGTTCGGTTGATTCAAACGAGCGAAACCGAAGTGCCACTCCGGCTCGGAGTCGATCCGCGCTTTCGAAATCGCGAACGCCAGCCCGGCCTCGATCTTCTCCGTGCGCTCGCGATCATCGTAGTCGTCATTTACCACGCCGCGCTTTTCGGATTCAAATTGCCAGGCCGAGTGGACCGCTTCGGCTGGATCGGTGTCGATCTCTTCTTTGTCCTTAGTGGTTATCTGATCGGCGGCCAATTGCTCGCCCCGCTTGCGCGCGATCGGCGCATCAATCTCGGCCGGTTCTTCGCCCGCCGCGCGTTGCGAATCATGCCGGCTTACTTCGCCGTGCTCGCGATTTATTTTTTGTTGCCGCCGTGGCGCGAATATTCCGAAATGTCACAGCCGCTCTGGAAATTTCTGTTGTCGGTGCAAAACATCGCGCTCCACGGCGGAACTGCTTTCTCACATGCCTGGTCGCTCGCGGTCGAGGATCAATTCTATCTCGCGCTTCCTTTTCTTTTGCTCTTTCTCTATCGCCGTCCGCGCCCGGCCATCATCATTCCATGCCTAATCGTTATTGGCGGCATCGGCTTACGCGGTTTTCTGGCTGCACAGAATCCATCAGTTGATGGCGGCAGCGTGTCGTTCAGCGGCTTTCAAGCATGGATCTATTATCCAACCTGGACCCGGCTCGATCCGCTTCTGTTCGGAGTTGTTCTGGGTGCGATCGAACAATTTCGACCTCGATGGTGGCAACGCCTCGTCAACTGGGCACCCTGGCTTTGGCTGCCCGGGCTCGGGCTAATCGCTTACGCGTTGTATCTCGGCGAAACGAAAAACCTCACCCTCGTTGCCTGCGTCTGGCAATTCCCACTCATCGCCATCGGCATGGCCACTCTTCTCGTTTGCGCGGTGAGTCCGCGGCTACCGCTCTGTCGCGTTGCAATTCCCGGAGCCGCCTTCATCGCCAGCATCGCCTACAGCGCCTACCTGATTCAGAAACTCGTCATTCACGCGGTTGAACAATTCTGCACAAATCACAATATCGATCTCACCTCCGCGCCCACGCTTGTCGGCGTCGAACTCTGTGTTTACGCGACCGCTACTCTCCTTTTTTTGTTGGTCGAGCGACCTTTCTTACAACTTCGCAAACGTCTGGCGCCACGAAAGTAGGCCTCTTCTTCCTTCTGCCTTCCCCCTGCCGCTACGCCACCGAATTGCGCGACGGGAACTTGCTGCAGCACGCAAGGGCCCTAGCTAACCCTGACCTTAATTCTGCTCATCTCGTGATTGTCAATCTTGTCATCGATTTTGACTACATCATAAGCTGCTTATGATGTATGTTTGATTGCGCAAATGACTGACGCCCAAAAGAAAGTTCGAGAATATCTCGCCGAGATCGGGAAGCGCGGCGGCCTCGCCAGCCGTCGCGAATTATCGCGTTCGCACGCAAAGCAGATGGTCGCGATCCGCGAAGCCAAACGCGCGGCGTTAAAGGCGGGAAAGCCCTGGCCTCCTCGCAACAGCAAACTGTTAAAGCTCGATTGATAGAATTGATCTATCGTAAGCCGCTTATGATACATGAGGTTCACAGCGGCCTTTTTTTTGGATCGTGTCAACCGTGCATCATAAGCCGCTTACGATGCATCTGTTCTCAGAGCAGATTTTCAGCGTCGCGTGATTGCGCGACGGCCGGCGGAGAAGAATGGAGCTGATGGGATCAGCGACATAGAAGGTAAAGCCGCGAGGATAGCGGCGAGCGAATGGAGCCGCGGGGCCGCGAGCGACATAGATGGGCAAACCGAGAGGTCGAAATGGGCGGGAGCACATGGGTCAATTGGGAAACGAGCGAGTTTCAAAGTCATTGGGCCGCGCTTCTTGTTTGCGCGGTCAGTCCGCGACTCCCGCTCTGTCGAGTTGCAATACCCGGCGCCGCCGGGGATTCCCGCTTAGGAGACTATTGAAATACTGGAGTGGGCCGCGTTGCGACGCAACCCTCCGGGCGCGAGGCGGAAGAGGCGTCTGGCGGCGTCGCTCGCTCGTTACAGCCCGCTACAGGGGATGCGCGCCTCACTTGCTCCTTGCCAGTCGCCTCTTCTGCCTCTACGCGCGACCTACTTCAGTATTTCAACAGTCTCCTAGGGCCGCAGATGCTGCGTGAACCACTCGGTGGCGGCCTTCGCCGCGCGGTCGAACTGGTCGGTGTAAGCCGAGAAGTGACCGCCGGGGTAGAGCTCCAGCCGCTTAGGCTCGCCGGCGCGATTGAACGCCGCGAGGGCGAGGTCGGTGGGGCAGACGACGTCGGCGTCGCCGAGCACCATGAGGAGCGGGGTCGGCGCGATGCGCTCGATGAATGCGCCGGGCTC
>WNFP01002233.1_pt1 | contig 27144 bp, 32 predicted proteins | sample 5400201 | NCBI WGS metagenome assembly WNFP01 (sample SAMN13153355, study PRJNA577476) | soil metagenome | isolation source: 115 cm saprolite under Madrone tree | place: USA:California | collected 2016-06-14 | reverse complement strand
TACCTCGTCGACCAGGGCAGCGAAGCGCCGAGCCGCCTCGGTGGCGGGAACCGTTCGCGCTCCTGCGCGCGCCGGCGTGGGCGCCAGGCCGCGTGCGCCTTCCGGTGCCCGCGCGAGGGCGTTGGATCGTTGAGGTGCGGACCGCTTCACGCCACGGGCTCTCATGATTTACGTAAACTACTAAATATATGTAATATACGCAACAGACCGAATCACCGCGGATGCCGTGATGTCGGTGCGTTTTCGATTGACGCGCCCTCACGCACCGTGAGAGGTACGCACAATTCAGAAAGGGGGTGCCTCTCATGGCCCGCCTTCTCACTCTCCTCGTCGCGTGCTTCAGCGTTCTCGCGACGCGCACCGACGGTTTCGCCGCAGACCGAGCCATTTCCGCAACGAAGTTGACGCTGAAACGCTCCGCGTCGGGAAACGAGACCCTCACGTTCGTCTCCAAGGATCCCGCGTATCCGTATCCGCTGTTCGGCGGCGCCGACGACCCGGCGAGCGGCACTCCGGGCGGTTGCCGTCTGGAGCTGTTCACTGCGGGCCCGACGAGCGCCACCTTCGACATGCCCGCCGGCAATGGAGAGCTGGGGTGGACGGCGAAGGACCGTGGAACGTCCGGCACGTTCAGGTTCACCAACACGAGCGCCCCGAATGGCTTTTCGGCGATGCGAAGAGTGTCCCTGCGGAAGAAGTTCACGAACGGAAGACGAGTATCCGTGTGACCGGCAAGAGCGTCGGTCTGGCTCTCGCCGGTTCGCAAGGCACGATCGCCGTGCGCATCACCACCAGTACGCTCCATAATTGCACGATCTTCGGACCGGCGACGATCGTCAAAGACGCACCGGGAAGGTTCGTTGCGAAGCCGCACCGCGGCCCGGCATCGGTGATTGTAGCGCGCAAGCGCTGGGTGGCGCGGTGTGCAACAACGGCGTACGCGAGCCCGATGAAGCGTGCGACGGTGCCGACACCGGCGCGTGTCCAGGCCCCTGCCAATCCGACTGCACCTGTGCGCCCGTCTGCGGCGACGATCAGGTGAACCAGCCCTCCGAGGAGTGCGACGGCACCTCAGACACGCAGTGCCCCGGCGCCTGCCAGGCGAACTGCAGATGCCCGACGTGCGGCGACAACCAAGTGAACCAAGCCTCGGAGCAGTGTGACGGCACCGATGATTCGGCGTGTACCGGCCAATGTCAGCCGAACTGCCTCTGTCTCGGCGTCTGCGGCGACAATCTCGTCAATCAGCCGAGCGAGCAATGCGACGGCACCGGCACCGGCGGCGTGTGCGGCCCACCGCCCACGGGCATCGGATGCCGCGCTCCGGGCGGCGCGCAAGAATGCACGTGCTGCAGTGAAACGGGATTCTTCTGCGGCGATTTTGGATGCTGCTCGCCCAACGACACCTGCATCGCGGGCCCGAACCACAGCGGAACCTGCTGCGTCAGCTTCGGCGGTCCATGCACGACTTCCGCCGACTGCTGCTCGCCGCTGCCGTGTAACGCCGGAACGTGCACGCCGTGAATTGACCGCCTCAGCGCCCCGCGGAATGCGAGCACAGCTCCTCAAACCGCGCGAGCGCCTGGTCGGCGTCGCCGATGTCGAAGACCTCGCAGCGCTCGATGTGATCGGCCCCGGTCAGCAGGAGCCCGACGAGGACGTTCTCAACGGGCCGCCGTCCCGTGGCGTGCCAAATGCGCGCGTCACGGCGACGCCACCGTGGCGGTTCCAGGCGAGGATACGGAACGGCTCTACCTCCACGTCGGGCGCCAGCTCGGTCAGAATCCGCACCGACTCGACCCACTGGTCGCCGTCGAGCGTGCCGAGGAGACCCAGCGTGCGGCGGTCGCGGTACTCGAAGTCATGGGCCAGAGACGCCCGCACGCCGACCCAGTCGCGCTGCCCCAGCGCGTGACCGCCGGTTCGTCATCTTGAACGATACGGATCCATGTGCTTCTGTGTGTGTATGAGTAGGCGCATCAACGTGGTCCTGTCGGAGGAGATGCATCGGGAGCTGATTCGCCACGTGTCGCGCGGCGAACGGAGCCGTGTGCTCGAGGAGGCGCTCCGTCAGTACCTCGGCCGGCGGAAGCGCCTCGCCGCCTTCCGCCGTCTCGAGACGCTGCGCGAGAAGGCTCCGACCGTCTCGATGCGTGCGGTGGTCGCGCAGCTTCGCCGCGATCGCGGCCGCGCCTGAGCACGTGCCGTCGCTGCTCGTCCCCGACGCCTCGATCATCGTCAAATGGACGTTTCCGGCCGCGGCCGAGCCCGCTGCCGAGCGGGCGCTCGGCGTCCTCGCGAGCTGGCAAGCGGGTGACGTCGATTTGGTTGCCCCGTCGCTGTGGCGATACGAAGTCGCCAACGTGCTCGCCCGCAAGGCGGCTCGCAGCGCGGTCGCCCTGCTCAGCGGCCTGCTCGCTCTCGACCTGCCCACGGTCGATCTGGACGCGAACCTGCTCGGTGACGCGCTCGCGATCGCCCTCCGCTTTCCGGGCGCGTCGGTCTACGATGCCGCCTATCATGCGCTGGCGCGCGGCGTCGGCGGCTCCTTCCTGACGGCGGATGAGGCGTATTTCCGACGCACCAAGCGTCTCGGCGCGATCGAGCTTCTGCGCCCCTGACGACTCGCGTCCTCCCCCGAACCCGTCGACGCGAAGGAGCTGCTCGACGTTACACGGTCAGAGTTTCCACCGCTCGCGCGGCGCGGAGGGGATCCTGCCGAACCGATCACCGCGCGCAGCGCTCAGGGTGATCCGCCAGCTGGAACGTCGACGCGCGTCGTCTCGAGCCGCGGAGAGCGATTACACGAACAACATCGCCACCGTGCCGGTGCGCATCCGAAGGTAGCCCCAACCGGTTCTGTTCGCGCCATTTCGACCGCCGCGGTTCAGCCGAACCCAGCGGCCGTGCCATGTCGGCTCAGACCCGGTCGGCGGCCGTCAGCACGTCGACGCGCGCAAAGTACTCGACGAGTGCGGGACGGGACTGCAAGACGTGCTTGCCGATCGTCGAGTCGCCGATGCACTCGGCTTGGACGCAGACCGCGATGTCGGCGAGCGACACGGCGTTGCCGACAACGAAGTCGTTGGCCCGCTGCAGATCTTCGACCGCGTTGAACAAGCGGTCGACATCCTCCGTGAGCTGCGCGAAAGACTTGCGACCGGTACCTTGGGTCGCAGTTCTCGATCGCAATCGGTCGCGTAACACCGGCCTGATCGCTGAGAGCATTTCCGGCGGCGCACCGGCGAACATCTTGCCGATGTTGGCATCGAAATCTTGCTCGCTGAAGCGCGTGGTCATCTCGTAGAAGTACAGTGACTCGTCCGCCCAATCCTCGAGGAGCAACACCTGGGCGCGCTCCAGCGGATTGGTCGGGATCAGCGGAGGATACGGATAGTGCCGTTCGAGTTCGAGCGCGATGTCGGTCGAGTCGGCAATGCAGACGCCATCGATCTCCAGGATCGGCAGCTTGCCGATTGGGTTCTTCTCTCGAATGAGCGGGACTTCCGCGAGCGGCCATTCATAAAGTTCGAACGGCACCTGTTTATAGCGCAACACGCGACGGATCTTGTCGCAAAATGGTGAGACGGCGAATTGGCTGAGAGTGATCATGGCCATCGCTCGCACGAAGTCGCGCGGGCCAGGCGGTCGAGGAGCGCGATCAGCTCGTCGTCCATCAGCGTTCCGTCACCATGGCAAGGCCACCGGGACCGTCGCGCGGTTCTCGGCGACATATAATGATGGCAAGAACCGCGACAGGAACGTGAACTCGTTGTAGCAGTGCATGAGCAGCGCACGACCGAACTCGTCGGGAAGAGCTTGGCTCATCTCCGCCGGGCCGAGTCCGAGCGCGGGCATATCCTGGCCGATGAAGAAGTGGCTGCGTAGCGCACAGCCCCAGGGAGTGTCACGACCGATGTGGAGCGCGCGCCCACCCACAACCGCGCCGTCTGCATCGCGTGACGGCTCGTGGCTCGCGCCCACGCGCGCACAGACGGCAGCCGTCACGCGCTTGGCGGCGTGAGCTGCCTGATACGCCGCCGCATCGAAAAACTCGGTCGCGTCGCGGAATTGGAGCGAGAGCTTCGCGGCGGGGAGGTCGCAGAACTTCTCTTCGACCTCATGAATCGAGCCGACATGAGTGTCGGCGCGAGTCTCGATCTCCTGGCTGAAACAATGATCGACCGGATGCCACCATATGTATTGTTGCGTGTCCGGCCGGAAGCGGAACCACCATTCGAACATGTCGCCGGTGCAGCCGTGCAAGTCCGTGCGTACCGCAACGTGCAAGACACCGTCGGGGAGTCGTTCGTAGCCCATCTCCATCGGCAATGGGGATGGGTCCAACAACCGGTCGACTTCGTCGAACGTCATGAGTCCTTCCGATGCATGGGCTCGTTAGGTGGGACGCGTTGGACCTCCACGAAGTTGTTGCAGCAAGCCCAGCATGTTCAGCTCGACCCAACGCTCGACGCATTTGCCACGCGCCACGCGGTAGATGGCGATGCCGGGCACGGTCGCTCGCTTGCCGGTCGCGGCTACACCCATGAAGTCACCCTGGTGCGTACACTGCCAAGTCCAACGGACCACTACCCGGTCTCCTTCGGCAATCACGTCGTCGACCGTGTATCGCAAGTCCGGGAAAGCCACTCGAAGGGAAGCGTAGAATTGCTTGAACCCGACTGGGCCGCGTGGCGTTCCAGGTGGCATCTCGTGACCGACGAACTCGGACCCAATGAGCTCGTCGACGACGCCGAGGTTCCACTTGGCGAACACCTCATCATAGAGCCGGCAGACGAGTGCTTTATTCTCCTCGACTGACATCGAGTCCTCCTACCGCCCAGAAGGCTCGATCGACGGCATGTTCAGCGTCCCTTCCACTGCGGCTTGCGCTTCTGGGTGAACGCGACCACGCCTTCCATCATGTCCTCCGATTGGAAGAGCTTCCCGATTAGCGGATAGGAGCGGCTCATCGCGTCGTTGAGCGGCAAGCCGAGACCGTCCATCGCCGCTTGCTTCGTCGCGCGCACCGACGTCGGTGAGCATTCGAGGATCGTCGCGGCCCAACGCGCCGCCGCGCTCGCGAGGTCGGCGGCGGGGACGACCTCGTTCACGAGGCCCATCGCCTGCGCCTCGGCGGCGGTGACCTGCTTGCCGGTCAGCATCATGCCCATCGCGAGCTTCAAGGGGATCTGCCGCGGCAGGCGATGCACACCGCCGGCGAGCGCGGCGAGACCGACGCGCGGCTCGGGGAGACCGAAGCGCGCGTGCTCCGCGGCGACGACCAAGTCGCAGGCGAGCGCGAGCTCGAAGCCGCCGCCGAGCGCGAAGCCGTTCACGGCCGCGATCGTCGGCTTGGCGAGATCGAAGCGCGCGGTGATGCCGCCGAAGCCGCCGCTGCCGAGCGTGATGCCCTTCGTCCCGTGCTCGGCGGTGTACTTGAGATCGTTGCCGGCGGAGAACGCCTTCTCGCCGGCGCCGGTGAGGATCGCGACCCAGCACTCCGGATCGGCGGCGAAGTCGTCCCACGCCGCCGACAGCTCGAGGTTCGCCGGCGGATGGAGCGCGTTCATGACGGCGGGGCGGTTGATGGTGATCCACGCCACCCGTTCCTTCTTCTCGTAGGTGATGAACTCGTAGCCCATGCGATCCTCCTTAGACGTCGAGCAGCACGATCTCACCGGTGACCGCGCCGCGCGCGACGTGCAGTCGCGCCGTCGCGACCGGTAACGTGAAGCGCCGCGGTCCGGCGCTCCCGGGATTGACGAAGAGCACGCCGTCACGCTCCTCGATCGCCGGCCGGTGCGAATGGCCGGAGATCACGGCGGCGACACCGGCGGCACGGGGGTCGATCGCGAGCGCATGGCGGTCGTGGATTACGTACAAGCGCGTGCCCGCGACGTCGAGCGTCGCCGCCTCCGGGATGCGGCTCGCCCAGCGCGCACGATCGTTGTTGCCCCGCACCGCTGTCACCGGCGCGATCCGCGCGAGCTCCGTCAGGACCTCGGGCGCACCGATGTCGCCGGCATGGACGATCGCGTCGACGCCGGCGAGCGCCGCGAGCGCCTGGGGGCGAAGGAGCCCGTGGGTGTCGGAGATGATGCCGATGGTGCGCGTTGCGCCGGACGTTCGACGTAGCGGCCGGCGGTAGTGGGTGAGTACTGACCCCCTACCCGGCCGGCGGCTCACGGGTCCCAGCGGCGGAACACGAGGGAGACGTTGGCGCCGCCGAACCCGAATGAGTTGGAGAGCGCGATGCGCGCAGCGGACGGGCGCGCGACGTTCGGCACGTAATCGAGATCGCACGCGGGATCGGGCTCCTCGTAGTTGATCGTCGGCGGCAGGACGCCGCGCGCGAGCGCGAGCGCGGTGTACGCCGCCTCGATGCCGCCGGCGGCGCCGAGCGTGTGGCCGGTCATCGATTTCGTCGAGCTGATCGCGACCCGCATCGCGTGCTCGCCGAAGAGCCGTTTGATCGCCTCCGACTCGCTGGCGTCGTTGTACTGCGTCGAGGTGCCGTGGGCGTTGATGTAGTCGACGTCCTCCGGCACTAGGCCGGCGTCGTCGAGCGCCTGGCGCATGCAGCGCATCGCGCCCTCGCCGCCCGGCGCGGGCGCGGTGATGTGGAACGCATCCTCGTTGGTGCCGTAGCCGACGACCTCGGCGAGGATCGGCGCGCCGCGAGCCACGGCGTGGTCGAGCGCCTCGAGGACGACGATGCCGGCGCCTTCCGCCATGACGAAACCGTCGCGCGCGCGATCGAAGGGACGACTCGCGCGCTCGGGCTCGTCGTTGCGCGTCGAGAGCGCGCGCATCGCGATGAAGCCGCCGAGGCCGAGACCGCAGAGCGCCGCCTCGGTACCGCCGGCGATGATCGCGTCCTGATAGCCGTGGCGGATGTTCCGCAGACCCTCGCCGACCGCCGTCGCGCCCGACGCGCACGCGCTCGACGGCGTGAAGTTCACCCCCTTGGCGCCGAAGTGGATCGCGATCTGCCCCGGCGCGAGATTGGCGATCACCTTCGAGATGAAGAACGGCGACACGCGGCGCAACCGGCTCTCGAGGAAGAGCATGTGGAACTGCTCGATGCTCGCGATGCCGCCCATTCCGACGCCGACGATGACCCCGACGCGGTCCTCGTTGGCGGGCGTGACGCGCAGCCCCGATTGGGCGACCGCCATCCGTGCCGCACCCATCGCGAACTGGATGAACGGGTCCATCTTCTTGATGTCGCGCCGCTCGATGAAATCCTCGGGCGCGAAATCCTGGACCTCGCCCGCGATGCGCGACGGGAAATCGGCGACCGGGAAGCGGGTGATCGGGCCGATGCCGGAGCGCCCCGCGATCAGGGCCGTCCAGTTCTTCTCGACTCCGGTTCCGAGCGGCGTGACGAGGCCCACGCCTGTCACGACGACCCGGCGCCGACCGTTCTGCGCATCGTTTCCCACGAACCGACGCATGCTAGGAAGGCCATCCAAGGGAGTCAAGGTGAAGCGCGCAGCGCGCATTCGCGCGGACACGTCGACACGAGGGAGCCCGGTGCGCACGCCGGCAAGCGCCATCGCATCGCGCACACGACTCGACGCGGCGCTCGCGTGCGTGGTGTTTCTCGCCGGCTTCGCCGTCTACGCGAACACGCTCGGCCACCGCTTCGTCTGGGACGATCTGATCGTGCTCGACTCGCGCGTGCGCTTCTACCGCTCGCCGCTCGATGCGTTCATCGAGCCCGCGGATCTGCGGGGATTCCCCGGCGTCTTCCGGCCGCTGACATTCGCGTCGTTCTGGCTCGATCAGCGTCTCTGGTGGCGCACCGCGTTTGGATTTCATCTGACGTCCGTGCTGCTGCACGCGCTGAACGGTGTCCTCGTATTCGGTCTCGCACGCGTACTCGGTTGCGCAGCGCTCGCGGCCGCCGGCGGCGCCCTGCTCTTCGCCCTCCATCCAGTCCATACCGAGGCCGTTGCGTGGGTGAGCGGTCGCGTCGACATCCTCGCGACGACGTTCGCGCTGCTCGCCGTGGTGATCGCGCTCCGCCAGCGGTCGCGTGGCGGGGTCGCGGCGGCAATCACGGTCGGACTGTGCGCGTTCGCCGCGGCGGCGAGCAAGGAGCCCGGCGTCGCAACTCCGCTGCTGATCATGGCGGCGGCGACCGTCCCGTCGTGCCCGGCATCGAAAGACGCGCCCGATCGCGTTCCGTGGCGCCACGTCGCGGCGGCGGTGGCGGGGGTCGCGGCGTATCTGGTGCTACGTCAGGTGAACCGCGCTGGAGACGCCGCGCACCTCGACCCGCCGACCCTCGCGACCGCCGCGATGCTCGTCCGTGCCTTCGGCTTCTACGTCGAGTGCTTGCTCGTCCCGATCCATCTTTCGGCGTACGTGCCGGTCGTCCCGGACGGCGTCCTGCCGTGGTCGTTCGCGGTCCTCGGCGTCGTCGGCGCGGTGCTCGCGATGCGGGCGCCGCGAGCGCGCGTCGCCGTCTTCTGGATCGTCGCCACGTTGGCGCCGTCGATGGCCGTGATCCTGGCGCACATCTCGGCCACCATGGTCGCCGAGCGCTACCTCTACCTCCCGTCGGTGGGACTGTCGTTGCTCGCGGCGTTCGCGCTCACCACACCCGTCGTCCATGAGCGGCCGCGCTTCGCCGCAGCCGCGGCGCTCGTCGTGATCGTCGTCGCCGCGGGAGCGACGGTGCAGCGGAATCGCGTCTGGCACGACGAGATCACGCTCTGGTCCGACGTCGCGCGCCGGACGCCGGAATATGCGCTGCCGAACATGAACCTCGGACTCGCGCTCGCCGACGCCGGCCGGTTCGACGACGCCGAGGCCGCCTACCGCGCCGCCGTCGACGGCGAAGGCAGCGTCAGCACGAGACGCGACACGCTCGTCAACCTCGGCCACTTGCAGCTGCGCCGCGAGCGTCTCGATGACGCCCTCGGCTTCTTCGAGCGCGCGAACGCGATCGCGCGGCACGCGTCGGCCGAGTACGGCATCGGCGCCGTGTACCGGTCACGCGCCCGCGCGGCACTCGCGCGCGGCGAGACGGAGAGCGCGGCGGCGGATTTTGCGCGCGCCGCCGCGGCACTCACCGCCGCGCTGCGCATCGATCCACGGCACTACAAATCCGAGCACCTGCTCGCGACCGTGCTCTATCAAAGCGGCGACTTGTCGGGCGCGCTCGAGCACTTCCGGCGGGCGGCCGCAATCGCGCCCGATACCGACGTCGGACGACAAGCGGCGGCGGCGGCACGCGAGCTCGGCGCCTGGCTCGCCGACCCCGCGCACACGACGAATCCCTGAACCGCGCCGACGACGCCCGTTTGACCCGCAGTGACGCGCCATTGCGCGTGTCTCCTCGGACGCGCCGCGCTCGCGCCGCTCAGGGCGAGACGCGGAACTCGCCGCCGACGTTGCCGGTGGCGGTGTTCCCCCCACCTGCCACATCGCCGGGGACGGCGATCGGTGGGCTGGGCTCGGCCCGGATACCGAATAGGGGGCTCGCCGAGATCCACGTCTACGCCAAGCCGGCGTCCCACTGCTACGGAGATCTCACCCGGCGGACGCCGTCACTCGACGACGACGCGCGCAGCCGACGCCGAAGATGCCGCTCCCCGTCGCAAGGAGCGCGAGCGACGATGGCGGGAGCGGCGTTGCATCGTGGACCGGACGCCATCCGGCGTCCCGCCGAGGACCTCGAGGTGGACATGTCCCGTCCCGCAGCCCTGCATTCCGAGCGCACGTGCCGCGCCGTAGGAGAGGTCGATGACGCGGCCACGAACGAACGGCCCGCGATCGTTGATGCGGACGACGACCGAACGGCCATTCGCCAGATTCGTCACGCGCGCGCGCGTCCCGAGCGGCAGCGAGCGGTGCGCGGCGGTGAAGCCGTCCGCATCGAATCGCTCCCCGCTGGCGGTGCGTCTGCCGTCGAGATTGGCGCCGTACCACGATGCGACCACGATCTGCCCGCCGCTCGCCGGGGGTGGCGGTGCCGGCCGCGGCGCGGGCGAGCACGCGCTCGCGCCGATCAGCAGCACGAGGACGGCGTAGGTGAGCCGACGGCGCAGCATGAGCGTCACATAGCCGACGTGCACAACACAGTCGCGGGTCTGCATGCCGAAATGCGCATCTGCTAGCGTGCGCCCGTGATCGACGCGACCCGACGACGGTTCGGCGGCTGCGCCCTCACGCTCGCCCGAGGCGACCTCACGGCGGCCGCCGTCGACGCGATCGTCAACGCCGCCAATCGCTCGCTGCTCGGCGGCGGCGGTGTCGACGGCGCCATTCACCGCCAAGGCGGCCCGGAGATCCTCGCGGCGTGCCGCCGCATTCGCATCGACGAGTGGCCCGACGGTCTGCCGACGGGCGGCGCCGTGATCACGACGGCCGGCAAGCTCGCCGCACGCTACGTCATCCACACGGTCGGGCCGGTGTACAGTCGGAAACCCGACGTGCCCGCGCTGCTGGCCGCGTGTCACGAGAACAGTCTCGCGCTCGCGCGGGCGCATGGGCTGCGCACGGTTGCGTTCCCGGCGATCTCGACGGGCATCTACGGCTATCCGCTCGACGAGGCGGCGCCGATCGCCCTCGGGACGACCGCCGCGCACTTGACGCGACATCCGCAGACGCTCGACGAGGTCCGGTTCGTCCTGTTCGACGCGGCAGCCTACGCGACGTTCGACGCCGCGCTGGCCGCGCTCGCGATGTGAGACGCGGCGGCGCCTACCCTTCACCGCGGCGCGATGCGTCCCGACCCCGTCATCCACATCGCGACGTAGACGACGACCACCGCGGCGGCGACGCCGGCGAGCAACCAGTCGCCCGCGTTCGCCGCCGGGCGCGGCAATCCCGTCCGTGGCCGCCCGCAGCTGAACCCACGCACCTCGAGCGCGAACGCCATCTGATCCGCGCGCCGCAGGCCGCCGATGAACACGGGGACGATGACGGGGACGTAGCGCGCGATGCGCTGGTGGATGCGCCCGCGGGTGAAGTCGAGGCCCCGACAGCGTTGCGCGTCGACGACGGTCAGCGCCGACTCGAGAAAGACCGGCACCAAACGAAACGCGAGCGTGACGACGAACCCGGCGCGGTACGGCACGCCGACGGCGCCGAGCGCGAGCGCGAACTCCTCGACGGTCGTCGTCGCGAGAAAGAGCAGACCCGCGGCGAGAAACGTCTCCAGCTTGAGCGCCATGCCCAGACCGAAACGCCACGCCTCGCCGCGCACGACGCCGCCGGCCGGTGCCGGATAGAAGAGCGTCCAAATCGCGAGCGTGAACACGAAGACGGGGATGACGATCCAGCGCAGACGCCACAGGTTTCCGAAGGCGCCTGCCGCCGCGGTCGCGGCCAGCACGAGGAGGGTGAGCGGCGCGATGAACCGCGGGTCGTCGAGCAGGAACGTCGCGATGAAGAGCATCGTCATCGCCGCAAATTTCGCGAGCGGCTGACGCCGGTGCAGCAGACTCGCGCGATCGATGTAGAGCGAGAGCGCCATTTCACGAACCCGCCGGGAGGCGGAGCACGCGCACGAGCTCCTCGACGGTGCGCGTCGCGCACCCGAAAGCGAGACCGAGGCTCGTCACCGGCGGCGGCTCGAACGCCGCAGCACGCCGCAGTGCCGCATCGGCCACGAACGCGCCGAACGTGCCGTCGAACACGAGCCGCCCTTCGTGCATCAGCAGCACGCGCTCGGCGTACTCGGCGACGACCCACGGGCTGTGGGTGATGAGCACGATCGTCGTGCCGCGCGCGCGCAGCGTCGCGAGCAGCTCGAGCATGCGCCGCTGCTGCGGATAGTCGAGACCGGTCGTCGGCTCGTCGAGGATCAGCACGCGCGGCGCCATTGCGAGAACCGTCGCCACCGCGAGCCGCTGGCGCTCGCCCTTGGAGAGGAGGAACGGATCGTCGTCGCGGCGCGGCGCGAGACCGACCGCGGCGAGGACCTCGGCGACGCGCGCTCCGAGCGCGTCGCCGTCGAGCCCGAAGTTCCGCGGCCCGAACGCGATCTCCTCGGCGACCGTCGCCGCGAACAGCTGGTCGTCCGGATTTTGGAAGACGTAGCCGATCTGCTGCGCGACGCGATCGAGCGGCAGCGTCGCCACGTCGGTGCCGTCGAGACGCACACTGCCCGTGCCGGCGCGCAGCAGGCCGTTCAAGTGCTTCGCGAGCGTCGTCTTGCCGGAGCCGTTGCGGCCGACGAGCGCGATCATCTCGCCGCCGCGGATCTCGAGGCTGACGTCGTCGACGGCGCTCGGGCCATCGGCATAGCGGTGTCTCAGGTGGACGACCTCGAGAATGGGCGCGCCGCTGGCACGTGTCCGCGGCGCGCCGCTGGCCGCCGACGACGCCAACACGGTGCCGCCGGCGCGCGGATCGAGCGCGGACGGGTCGGCGCGTGCGCCGCGCCGACGCAGCTCCGCGGCGGCGGCGTCGACGTCGAGCGCCAGATCGACGCCGAGGCGCCGCGCCAGCACCGCGGCATCGTGCGGGCGGACGCCGCAGGCGAGAAACGCGTCGACGTCGCGCGCGAGAGCCTCCGCCGGCCCGGTCGCGACGACCGCTCCGCCGCGCATGAGGACCAGGCGATCGGCGCCGAGGACGGGATCGATCTCGTGCTCGACGGCGACGAGCGCGATGCGCTCGCCGCGCAGGCGCTCGAGCGTCGCGTAGAGCTCGCGGCGTCCGATCGGATCGAGATCGGTCGCCGCCTCGTCGAGTAGGATCACGCCCGGCGCCATCGCGAGAATGCTCGCGATCGCGAGCCGTTGCTTCTGTCCTCCGGAGAGCGCACGCGGATCGCGCGTCCCGAGGTGCGCGAGGTCGACGCGCGCGAGCGCGTCGGCGACGCGGCGCTCGATCTCCTCGGGCGCGACCCCGAGCTGGGCCGGACCGAACGCGACCTCCAGCCGTACATTGGTCGAGAAGAGCTGCGCCTCGAAGTCTTGAAACACCATCGCGACGCGACCGGCGAGCGCACCGACGGGCGTGCCCAGAACCGCCGCACCGTCGAGCAAGATCTCGCCGCCGCATTCCGCGGGCGCGAGCGACGGTATGAGCCCGTTCACACAGCGCAGCAGCGTCGACTTTCCGGCGCCGCTCTCCCCCATGATCGCGACCAGCTCGCCCGCGCCGGCGGCAATCGACACGCCGGCGAGCGCCTGCGCCGGAGGGTCGGCGAAGCGACACGTCAGATCTCGAACCTCGAGGCGCGCAGACACGGCGCTCACGACGGCGGCGACGTCGCGGCATCGGTGACGCAAAGCATCCGCGCCGTTTAGGTGAACGTTCACCGACGTGCAACGACTCGGCGGGTACTGGGCCGATTTGCGTCGCCATACTTCGTTACTCGGTCGCTCCGCTGCTCGGCGTAGCTCCGCTACGCCTGCGCTGCTCACTTCCCTCGCGCCTCGTCTGGCTCGCTTGCCCTCGTAGGGCAACTCGACCGAGTACCGGGCGGCGACGTCATTGCGCACCGCTCCACGCCGCCGCGCTCGAGCACCGCTGCCGCGGCGACGCGCGTCAGCCGGCGGCGGCGCTCGCGAACGGCAGCGCCATCGTCAGCGCAGCCTCGTGCGCGAGGAGCCAGCGTTTGCGGTCGAGGCCGCCGCCGTATCCGGTCATCGTCCCGTCGGCGCCGATCACGCGATGGCAGGGAATCACGATCGAGATCGGGTTGGCGCCGTTGGCGGCGCCGACCGCGCGCACCGCCGGCGCGGCGCCGATGCGGCGCGCGAGCGTGCCGTACGAGACGGTCGTGCCGTACGGGATCTCGCGCAACGCCGCCCACACGCGGCGCTGAAAAGGCGTGCCGGCGGTCTCGACGGAAAGCGCATCGAGCGCTGCGCGGTCACCATCGAGGTACCGCCGAACCGCCGAGATGACGCCGCCCGGATCCGCCGCGTCGACGAGCTCGACGGCACCGAAGCGCCGCTCGAGCCCGTCTGCGAGGCGCTGCCAACGATCCGTGAAGCCGAGCGCGCAGAGCGTCCCCGCGTGCACCGCGACGCGGATCGCGCCGATTGGAAGCGCCAGCTCCGCGGTTTCGAGTCGTATCACGTCACTCATGGTCTCTCCTCCAACGTTGCCCAGAGATGCATTGCGGCGTACGCCCGCCATGGACGCCACGCTTCGGCCATGCGCTCGACGTCGCGCGCTGCGAGCGGGCCCGCGCCGTTGCCGAGGGCGCGCCGCAAGCCGAGGTCGCTCGCGGGGAACGCGTCGGCCTCGCCGAGGGCGCGCATCGCGATGTAGTGCGCCGTCCACTCGCCGACGCCGGGAATCGCGACGAGCCGCGCGATCGCGTCGTCGAGATCGAGCGCAGCGTCGAGCCGCAGCGTCCCGTCGGCGACCGCGGCCGCAAGCGCGCGAATCGTCGCCGCCCGCGCACGCGGGATGCCGATCGGCGCCAGGTCGGCGGCCGCGACGACGTGCGCCGCGGGAAAGAGATGCGTGAGGCCGGCGCTCGCCGACGCGACGGGTGTCCCGAACGCCGCGACGAGCCGGCCCGCGAGCGTCGTCGCGCCGGCGACCGTGACTTGCTGGCCGAGGACGGCGCGCACCGCGAGCTCGAATCCGTCCCACGCGCCCGGCACGCGGACGCCGGAACGCGCGGCGACGGCGGCGCGTAGCTCCGGCCGCCGCCGCAGCTCACCGATGATGCGCAACGGATCGGCGGCGAGGTCGAACAGACGGCGCGCGCGCTCCACGACCTGGATCAAGTCGTCGTGCTCGGAAAGGCGGACCTCCATGACGAGATGCCGATCCGCGGCGGCGTGCCGCACCTCGATCTCGCCGTGGGCATCGGGTGTGCCGATCGTGCGCCGGTAAACGTCACCGTCGACGACCTCCACGCCCGGCGTCGCTCGCCGCGCGAGAAAGCGCAACAGTCCCGCCCAGTCGAGCGGCGGGCGATACGACAAGCGCACGACCAGCCCGGGCGACGGAGCATCGCAGCGTCCGACGACGTCCACCGACGCCGCCTTCGTTCCTGCGCGCGCGTCCGCGTGCACGTCGCGGCGTATGCGACGCGCGCGTAAGCGCCGCGGCGACTCGCGAAAGTGCGCGCGGATCGCGTGGTTGAATTGCCGGATGCTGCGAAAGCCGGCTGCGAACGCGACCTCCGCCATCGGCAGATCGGTGTCGTCGACGAGCGCACGCGCGAAATGCACACGTCGTGCGCGCGCGACCTGCGCGGGCGACGCCCCGAGGTGCTCCGCGAAAAGCCGCCGCAGCTGCCGCCCACCGAGGCCGACGCGCGCCGAAACCGGACGTTCACCGCTTTCGGCGTCGGCGCCGGACAAATCGGGCGACAGTAGGTGCCGGTCGGCCGCACGGCGGTGAAGAAACGGCCGTCGAAACGTGCGTCGCGCGCGAGCAGCGCGCGGTAGCAGCGGGTCGCATCGAGCTCCATGGGCTGATCTCTTACACCATCGGCCACGCCGAAACTGGCAAGCTCCGGACATGGTCGTCGAGGCTACAGCAATGCCAGGCCGAGCGCGGCGACGGCGAGCGGCGGGAGCACGAGCACCAGGAAGCGCACGTTGCGCGGCAGCGCAGCGAGCATCGTGGGGTCGAGCCAGCCGGCGGAGGCGAGGTTGCCGAGGACGAAGGCAGCCGCGGTTCCTACGACGACCAGCGCGACGCCGAGGATGCGACGCCATGCCGGGGGGCGGCGGCGCGCGCCGAGGATGTCGCGGTAGAGCAGGCGGGCGCGGCGGACACGCGGGTACAGAACCGTGAGGAGCAGCGGCGCGAGGACGGCGCTCGTCACGAGGTTGTTCAGCAGCACGACATTCGCCAGGACGGCAAAGGGGACGAAGCCGAGGAGCTGTAGGCCGAAACCGACCGTCGCGCCGCAGAGCATGCATGCGACGGCGATCACGGCGAAGAGGAGCAGCCACCCACCGAGCGTGCGCGGCGGCGGCTCGGCGTCCGTGCACGCGCGCCACAAGCGGTACGGCACCAGCGCGTAGAGGAAGTTGCCGATGAAGCCGAAGAGATCGCCCGGGCCGAGACCGGTGAAGAAGTCGCCGATGAGATTGCCGAACGCGGCGCCCCACGCGGCGGCCGGGCCGAAGAGGAACGAGCACACGATCGGCAGCGCGTTCGCGGGCCGGAAATGCGTCAAGCCCGGAATGAGCGGCACGACCATGAACGGGATCAGGACCGCGGCGTAGAGCGACGCGCACATCGCCGTCAGGACGACCATGCGCGTGTTGCTCCACATGTCGAGAAGCTCCCGCATGCCCGTGCCCGCCCGCCGCTCGTATGGTACCATCGCTCGTCAGGTCAAGGTGATGAGCCGGGTACGATTCCTCCGCCTCGAGTGGACCTTGTCGTTCGCGCTGATCGCGATCGGGCTCGTGTGGGCGGGGATCCGTGGGCTGCCGCTGGCGGCGCTCTGCCGCCCGACAGCGCGCGCGATCGGCGCCGGCGCGACGTTCGGCGCGCTCCTCTGGCTCGTCATGCCGGTCCTCTTCTGGGCGCCCGGCATGCGGCACGTGCGCGACACGGTGCTCGTCCCGCTCAGCCGCTCGCTGCGCACCCGCGACATCGTCGTCATCGCGCTCCTCTCCGGCGGCTCCGAGGAATTCTTCTTCCGCGGCATCCTCATGCCGGAGATCGGCCTCGGCGCATCGAGCGTCGTCTTCGGCCTTCTGCATGCGGTGAATTGGGTCTATGTGGCGTGGGCGGCCCTCATCGGCGCCGGCCTCGGACTCCTCGCGACGCACGGCGGATCGCTCGTCGCACCCGCCGTCGCGCACGCCACCTTCAACCTCGGCGCCCTCCTCGTCCTGCGCGGCCGCCAGCCGCCGCACGACCCGCGCCCCTGAAGCATCCGCACCCGATCGCAGACGAGTGAGTCGAGTTGCGAGCGAGACGAGTGAGTCGAGTTGCCCTACGAGGGCAAGCGAGCGAGACGAGGCGCGAGAGAAGCGAGCAGCGCAGGCGTAGCAGCGCTACGCCGAGCAGCGCAGCGACCGAGCAACGAAGTATCGCGACGCAAATCGACTCATTCGATTGCGTCCTTGCGAGCGTTCGGTTAGCGTCGCGGCCACGCGGCGCCACGCGGTGTCCGCTTCGGAGGACCACCCATGACTCGCCTCGTCGTCTCGACGCTCGTCGCAATCGCGCTGCTCGCCGGCTGCAGCGCAAAGAAAGAGAAGCTCAGCGCCGACGAGTACTACAACCAAGCGTCGGAGGCGTTCGCGAAGAAGAACTACCCCGTCGCCGTCACCGGCTACAAGGAACTCCTCGATCAGTACCCGTTCAGCGACCACGCCGAGGAAGCCGAGCTGCGGATCGCGCACGCGCAGTACAAGAGCCACCATTACCCGGAAGCGATCGCCTCCTTCAACGACTTTCAGCGCATGCATCCGATGAGCCCGCACCTCGCCGAGGTCTATTTCCTCCTCGGCAAGAGCTACATGGATCAAATGACGACGACCGACCGCGACCAGGCGGCGTCGGAGAACGCCCACGGCTGGTTCCGCGTCGTCATCGACCGCTACCCGACGAGTCCCTACGCCGCGAAAGCGCATCACAAGCTCGCGAGCTGCCGCCGCTCGCTCGCCGAGCACGAGCTCTACATCGCGAGCTACTACTTCAAGCGGAAGAACGTCGCCGCGGGCGAGAACCGCATCAAGGGTATCCTCGAGAATTACGCCGACACGCCCGCTGCGACGCGCGCGGTAGCCGCGCTGGCCGACGCGTACGCGCGCGCCGGCGACGCGGCACACGAGAAGCTCGCGCGCGAGGCGCTCAGCGAGCGTGAGCACATGGAGCAGCTCGCCACGCCGACGAGCGGCGACGACAAAGACGCCAAGCCGAAGAAAAAGAAGAAAAGCGCCGACGACGTGCCCGTCGCGACCGCGCAAGGCAACGGGCCGGCGACGGCGCTCCTGGTCGCCGATCTCACGAGCCGCTACGGCGCGGGACAAGGCGTCAGCACCGCCGCGACGGCGCCGTCGCTGATCGACCCGCTGCCGGGACCGAAGACCGCCGGGCGCGGTGCGAGCCCTCCCCCGGGCGGCAACGAGCCGCTCGGCGGCTACTGACGTGACCGCCGGGTGGAGACCCGCTCGGCAGACGGCCCTGGTGACCACACGCGGCTGCGTCATGCGACGGTCGCCGTCGTCGGGGTCGGCGCGCTCGGCTGCGTCGCCGCCGACGCGCTCGCCACGGCGGGCCTCGGGCGTCTCGTCCTGTTCGACCCCGACGTCGTCGAGCTCTCGAACCTGCACCGTCAGCTGCTCCATCGCACCGCCGATCTCGATCGTCCCAAGGTCGATTCGGCGGCGGCGAAGCTGCGCGCGCATCATCCGGCGACGGTCGTCGAGCCGCGACGCGAGAAGGTCACGGCGGCGAATGCGCACGCGTTGCTGCGCGACGTCGACTGCATCGTCGACGCGACCGACGGCTTCGACGCGAAGTTCCTGCTGAACGACGCGGCGGTCGGGCTGCGGATCCCACTCGTGCACGCGGGGGTGGTGCGTTTTCTCGGACAGCTGATGACGATCATCCCCGGCGCGAGCGCGTGCTACCGCTGTCTCTTCGGCACGCCCCCGGCGCCCGGAGACGTCCCGTCCTGCCAAGAGGCGGGCGTCCTCGGCTCGCTCGCCGGTACGATCGGTCTCTTGCAGGCGGCCGAGGCCATTCGCTACCTGACGGGGAGCGGCGCGCTACTCACGAACCGTCTGCTCACGTACGATGCGCTCGCCGGGCGCTGGCGGCACGTCCGCCTACGCCGCAACCCGGCGTGTCCGGTCTGCGCCTAAAGAGAGGAGAAGATCAATGCCGATCCAAGTTCGCATCCCCACGCCGCTCCGCAAGCTCACCGGCGGCGCCGAGTCGGTCAGCGCCAGTGGCGCGACGATCGCCGCGCTCATGCAGGACCTCGAGTCGCGCCACCCCGGCCTGAAGGAGCGGATCTGCGACGACAACGGCAAGGTGCGGCGTTTCGTCAACGTCTACGTAAACGGCGACGACATCCGCTTCCTCGACAATCTCGAGACCGCCGTGAAAGAGGGCGATGAGGTCTCGATCGTCCCGGCGATCGCCGGCGGCGAGCATTGAGCGTCGGTCCGAACGTCCTCAGTCTGATCGGCAACACGCCGCTCTTGCGGATCCGCGCCCTCGCGCGCGACCTTCCGGAGGAGGTGCGCGTCTTCGCGAAGCTCGAGGGATACAACCCCGGCGGCTCGGTGAAGGACCGTCCCGCCTACAACATGATTCAGGACGGGCTCGCGAGCGGACGCTTGCGTCCCGGGAAAACGATCCTCGACTCGACGTCGGGAAACACCGGCATCGCGCTCGCGCTCTGCGGCGCGGTGCTCGGCTATCCGGTCGAGCTCGTCATGCCCGAGAACGTCAGCGTCGAGCGCAAGAAGATCATCGGCGCGTACGGCGCGAAGATCATCTACTCGAGCCCGTTCGACGGCTCCGACGGTGCGATTCTTCTCTGCCGCGAGGTGCTGGCGCGCGACCCGGAAAAGTATTTCAAGCCCGATCAGTACTTCAATCCGGCGAATCCCGAAGCGCACTACAAGACGACGGGTCCCGAGATTTGGCAGCAGACCGAAGGCAGCGTCACGCATTTCGTGACCGGTCTCGGCACCGGCGGAACGATCATGGGCACGGGCCGCTATCTGAAGGAGCGCAACCCGAACGTGCAGGTGATCGGCGTCGAGCCCGACGACTCGTTTCACGGGCTCGAGGGCCTGAAGCACATGGCGAGCTCGATCGTCCCCGGCATCTACCACGAGGAGGAGCTCGACGCGAAAATTCCCGTCGACACCGACCACGCCTACGATCTGGTGCGGAAGCTCGGCTCGGTCGAGGGCGTCGTCGTCGGCCAATCGTCGGGCGCGAACCTCTGGGGAGCGTTGAAGGTCGCGCGCACGCTCGCGCGCGGCACGGTCGTCACGATCTTCTGCGATTTCGGCGACCGGTATCTCAGCACGAATCTCTGGATCGGCTGGCAAGGCGCATGAGATGCCGCGCGATGACGCGTACGTCGAGCGGTACAGTCGTCAGATCATCCTCGCCGAGATCGGTCCGCGTGGGCAGGAGCGTCTCGCCGCCGCGCGGGTCGCCATCGCGGCGCGCGGGGCCGCCGCCGAGCGCGTGATCGCGTACCTCGCCGCTGCCGGCGTCGGAACGCTCGCGATCGCGCCCGAGCAGCGCGCGCTCGTCGATCCCGATCAGCCCGGCATCCACGTCGAAATGCCGACCGACGACGCGAGTGCCGGCTTCGACGCGGTGCTCGTCGATGCCGACACGGCGGGCGACGCCGTGACCGCGCGCCGGCGGTTCTGGATCGCCGCCGGCCGCGCCGGCGAAATGCCACCGTGCCGCGACTGCGCCGCGGCCGCGCTCGGTCCTCCCGCGCCCGCGCCCGAGGCGCTTGCCATGCTGCGTGACGCGCTCCTCGGCACCGTCGTCGCGACGGAGATCGTGAAGGCGGTTCTCGACGTCGGCACGCCGCTCACCGGCCGGGTGCTGACGTACGACGCGACGACCGCGACGGTGACGGCTACGGCCGTCGCGCCGCGTCCGACATGCCCGCGCTGCGCCGCCGGCTGACGTCCGCGCTCGCGAGCGCGAAGAAGACGACGTGCGCCAGGTTCGGGCTCGCCGGCACCACGAGCGCGCGCAACGATCGGTCGCGGGCGCGCCGACGACGGGCTACATACGTGCCGTGAACGCGTCGGACCGGCGGCTCTTGTGGCTCCTCGGGCTCGCCATTTTCTTCGAGGGATACGGGCGCGCGGTGATCGGCATCGCGCTGCCGTTCGTCGGCGACGATCTGCACGCGACCGCGGCGGAGCTGTCGTACGCCCTCGCGCTGGTCAGTGTGGGGTCCCTGGCGGTGTTGATCCTCGGACCGCTCGCCGATCGCGTGGGACGGCGGCGCTTGCTGCTCGGGAGCGTCGCGTTGCTGGCGCTCTTCGGCGCGGCGACGGCGACGGCGCGGACGCTCACCGCCCTCGTTCTCTGGCAGGGCGTGGCGCGTGCGTTCCAGGAAGGCGCGCTCTTCGCCGCGACGGTGATCGCGGCGGAGGAGATGCCGGCGGAACGGCGCGGCGCCGCGCACGGTCTGCTCGGGACGGTGAACACGGGTGGCGCGGGATTTCCTGCGTTCCTGCTCGCCGGCATCGCATGGTCGCCCGGCGGCTGGCGTGGACTCTGTCTCGTGAGCCTCCTGCCGGCGACGTTTCTGCCGTTCCTGCGTCGTGCGTTGCCGGAGAGCCGTCGTTGGGCGGCGCAGCACGAACCGTCGCGGCGATTGCCGCGGCCCTATCGCCGCCGGTTGCTCGCGGCGCTCACCGTCACCTTCCTGGCGATGAGCTACGACGTCGCGGCGTTCACGTTCGCGAGCTACGTGCCGGTGGCCACGTACCAATGGTCGCTGTCTCACCATCGCGGAGCTGGCGTTCTATCTCGGCGGCTCGCGCGCGCTCTGGCCTGCCTTCGCGGCGATGGTGTTCTGTCAGGGCGGTAAGACGACCGTACTTCGGGCGTGGGCGACGGAGCTCTTCCCGACCAGCATTCGCGGCGCCGCGGCGGGATGGATCACCGCCGCGGGGACCGTCGGAGGGACGTGCGGTCTCACGCTCGCCGGTGCGCTCGCGCCGCGGGTGGGCGGCATCGGTCCCGCGCTCGCCGTCATCGCGAGCGCGGGAGTGCTCGCGGCGGTCGCGGCGTTTCTCTGGTTGCCGGAAACCAAAGGTCGCGAGCTCGAGGTCACCGCGCCGGAAATGGCCTAGCCCGATCGCGACGCGACCGCGGCACGATGACTGAGGCGTGTTTCGCTCAGTCGAGGCTCACGCGATACACGCGCATCGCGGTGCCGCTGAAGAGCGCCGCCTTTTCGTCCGCCGAATAGCCGGCCGCAGTGCGTTTCAACGCGTTCCACAACGTGCGGTAGCTGCACGTGTAGCCGTCGACGGGGTAGTTGCTCTCGAACATCGCGCGTGTCGGCCCGAAGGCGTCGATGCACGTGTCGATGTAGGGCTTCCACGCCGTCGCCAGGTCCTCCGACGAGCGTGGGCGTCGCTCATAGGACCACGGAAACGCCGCGAACGGCATCGCCAAGCCGCCCAGCTTCACCACGACGTTGGCGGACGCGGCGAGCTTCCGGATGTTGTCGCGCCAGACTGCGAAGCGCTCGTCGCGTTTCCCCGCGTAAACGCCGATCCCGAGCGGCGTCCCGACGTGATCGAGCACGATCGTCGTCTGCGGGAACGCGCGCGCGAGATCGATCAGATCGGGCAGCTGCGGCTCGAGAAGCCAGCTGTCGAACGAGAGGCCGAGCTTGGCCAGCACGGCGAATCCCTCGCGGAACGTCGCATCGCCATACATGCCGCGCGGCGATCGCCCGGCGAGCGGACCGAGCACGTTCGGGTCGTCGTCGTAGGAAGCGCTGTGGCGAATGCCGCGGAAACGCTCCGGGGCCGCGGCGATCTCTGCCTGCAGCACGTCCTCGACGGCGGCACCCATGCGCAGATCGGCATGGCCGACGATTCCCGCGCACGCACGCACCACGCCGTAGAGACCGCTCGCCGTCATCGGACGGCGGCAAATTCTTCAAGATGTCCGTCGGCCGATCCCAGAGATGGTGGTGCGGATCGACGATCGGCAGATCGGGCTCGAGGATCGATTCCAACGTGTCGGCCATGGCAGACGGCGTACACACGCGTCCCGCGGCTCGTCAACTCGACTCGCGATGGCCTGGCGCGCACTGCGCTCAGGCGGGACGGTGCCGGGTCGTGACCGTCAGCGGCACTCCGAGAGCCAATCGCGAATGAGAGCCGCGACCGCGTCGGGGTCGTCCTCGTGGGCGAAATGCTTGGCGCCGGTGACGATGCGGTGCGTGGTGCGTGGGAAGATCGTCGCGAACTTCTCGGGAAATCCGCAGCGGCGCACGGGATCGTGCGACCCGAAGATCGTCAGCAGCGGCCGATCCGTCAGCACGCCCACATGCAGCGGTCGCGCATGGCGACCGACGCGAACGGCTCGAGGTACGCGCTGCGCTCCGACTCGGTCCAGCGTCGGCGCGGAGTGCCGACGGACGTGACGGCACGCGGAAGCAGGTTCAACCTTCGGTTCAGCACCCGCACCGGAGCGCTCGCGGAGAGCCGCAAGAAGAAACGGACCATCGGAAACTCGTCGAGCGCGAAGGCAAAGGTGTCGACGGCGACGAAACGCGCGAAGCGTTCGGGGGTGAGCGATGCGGCGCGGAAACCGATCGGTCCGCCGGTATCGTTGGCAACCAGCGTGACACCATCGAGATCGAGACGCTCGACAAACCGGCGGACGACGTTCGCGTAGTCACGGAGCGACCCCTCGCGCGGAAACGCCGGCGACGCGCCGAATCCAGGCAGGTCGATCGCGACGCAGCGGAAGCGGTCGGCGAGTCGCGCGATCACGTCGCGCCACGTGAAGGACCACGCCGGCCCGCCGTGGACGAACAGCAGTGGGTCACCGCGGCCCGCGTCGACGTAGTGGACCCGCGTACCGTCGACGTCGACCGCCGCGTGCGTGAGCGCGGTGGCAGAGGACCTCGCCGGCAGCGCGCTCATCCGCGCACCGCCGGGCTCGGCGTCGCAGCGCCGTCGGCGCCACGCTCCGTCGCAGCGTGCCGCCGATACTCGAGCCAGAAGGCCATGCTCGACGCGACGACGAGGCCGATCTCGGGCTTCAGCACCATCAGGGTGAAGGGCGCAGGGCCGTCGATGACGGCGCCGACGAGACGCACGGCGGTGATCGTCGTCGCAATGATCGCGAGCGTACCGAGACCGGTGAGCAGGCGCTCCTCGGAGACGAGACACGCGACGAGCGCCAGCGCGATGCCGAGGAATACGCCGCCCGAGACGCGCATGATGGTGATCGCTTCCGCCGATCCGAGGAGGATCCCATGCGGGGCGACGGCGCTCACTGGGTCGTAGATGTACGCGATCGCGATGCGCGCCATGAGCATCGTCGCGCCCGCGAGGACGGCACGACCAAACCAGATGATTCGCCGAGTATTCTCGCGCACACGCATGCGTCGGTCCTCCCTCAGCTGGGACCGCCATGGCGGCTGGAGCGTGACACACGGCGCGCGGATGGGCCGCACGCGGCCACGCTGTCACGAAACGTCGGTTCGGCCGGTCTCCTTGTCGTGGACCGTTCGCTGCCAGATGATCGTTCGACCATGACCTCCGACGCCCGTCTCGACGCGTTCACGCAGAATCGCCCGCTCCTTTGGTCGATCGCGTACCGCATGCTCGGAAGCTGGGCCGACGCCGAGGACGTCGTCCAGGAGACGTTCGTCCGCTGGCAGCGCACGACCGAGCAGGAGATCGCGTCACCGCGCGCGTTTCTCGTGACGATCGTGAGCCGGCTATGCATCAATCAGCTGCAGTCGGCGCGGGCGCGACGCGAGGAGTACGTCGGTCAATGGCTCCCCGAGCCCGTTCCGACCTCACAAGCCGGCGACCTCGACGCCGCGCTGCGCGTCGACGAGTCGCTGTCGACGGCGTTTCTCGTGCTGCTGGAGAAGCTCACGCCCGCCGAGCGCGCGGTCTTTCTTCTGCGCGAGGTGTTCGAGTACGAGTACGACGAGATCGCCGACATCGTCGGTCAGAACGCGATCAACTGTCGCCAGATCCTGCGGCGCGCGCGCCAGCACGTCGCCGATTGCCGGCCGCGATTCACCTCCTCTCCGGAGCAGCGCTCCGGACTGGCGCAGCAATTCATCGACGCCTCGCGGCGCGGTGACATGCGCGGTCTTCTCGATCTTCTGTCCGACGACGTGGTCTTCTACGCCGACGGAGGAGGAAAAGCGGCGGCGATACCGCACCCGGTCCGCGGCGCCGATGCGGTCGCGCGTTTGCTCATCAACGCGCAGCGGAAGTTCGTTCCCGCCGGCGTCGAGACGCGCATCCTGCCGCTGAACGGCCAGCCCGGGGTGATCGCCTATTTGGCAGAACAGCCGACCAGCGCGGTGACCTTCGGCGTCGCCGAGGGACGGATCGCAGCGATCTACCTCGTCACCAATCCCGAGAAGCTGCGCGCGCTGCCGCTCCGGCGCGACTGCGCCTCGTAGCGAGCGGCAGCGCAGTCGACACGCCCGGCGCGTCACAGGATGCGCCACTCGGCGGTCTCGTCGATATGACTCGACCCGTCGCCAGCCGGACATTCACGTGGAATGCGAACGGCGCTACGGTTCTTCTCGTCGCGCAGCTCGCCGTCTCCGGCGTGCTGCTGATCCTCCGTCCGACGATCGTGACCGACGTGGTCCGCCATCTCGGCTATCCCGACTACTTCCCGCCGATGCTCGGCGCGGCGAAGCTGCTTGCGGCGATCGCGATCGCGTATCCGCGTGTGCCGGTTCTCACCGAGTGGGCGTACGCCGGCGTCGTGTTCGATCTCCTCGCGGTCGTCCTGTCGCATTCGGCGATCCACGACGCGATGCGCGCGCGCGCGGAACCGCTGCCAATACTCGTGCTCGTCGCCGTCTCGTACGTCGGCTTTCACGCGCGCGCGGCGGCGGCGATGAAGGAGATCGCATGAACCTTGCTGTTTCCCTCGGCGTGGCGCAATCCCGGCGGCGTCCCGGGCAATGAGGTGAGCGCGCAACCGCGAAGAGCACCGCCGCGGCGTTCTGGCGAAATTCGCAGAGATCTGATTAGGTGCGCGCTTCACGCCGCGACGATCCCCGAGGAGGTTCAAGTCCATGACGAGAGGCTTCGCCCACAGGCCGCCGACGATTTCATCCGTGCCACGACACCCCGGCTCCGTGCCGGCACTCGCCGTTTCCGGAGCGCGCTCGTGAGCGGGGCGACGATCCTGCCGCACGGCGGCACGCTGGTGAACCGCTGGGCGACCGACAAGGAGCGCCAGGAGTGGATGCGCGAGATCAAGACGTTGAAGCGCATCGATCTCACGCGCCGCGAGATCTCGGATCTGGAGATGGTCGGCGTCGGCGCGTTCAGCCCGCTCGAAGGCTTCATGGGCGAGGCCGACTACCGCGGCACGCGCGAGCGCATGCGCCTGTCGAACGGCCTCCCGTGGACGATTCCGGTGACGCTCTCGGCGACCAAAGAGAAGGAGCGCGACCTCCACGCCGGCGACGACATCGTGCTGATGGAGGACGGCGATCGCCCGCTCGGCATCCTGCATCTCGCCGAGAAATACTCGTACGACAAGGAGCGCGAAGCGGCCGAAGTGTACGGCACGACCGAGGCGGCGCATCCCGGCGTGCGCGTCGTCTACGATCAGGGTGACATCTACCTCGGCGGCAAGATCACGCTCCTCGACCGCCCGAAGGAAATCCCGTTCGCCGATCACCGCCTCGACCCGCTCGAGACGCGCGCGCTCTTCATCGAGCGCGGCTGGAAGCGCATCGTCGCGTTTCAGACGCGCAACCCCGTCCACCGCGCGCACGAGTACATCCAGAAGTGCGCGCTCGAGATCGTCGACGGCCTCTTGCTGCACCCGCTCGTCGGCGAGACCAAAGGCGACGACATCCCCGCCGACGTGCGCATGGAGTGCTACAAGGTCCTGCTCGCGAAGTACTACCCGAAGGACCGCACCGTGCTCTCGGTGCTGCCGGCAAACATGCGCTACGCCGGCCCGCGCGAGGCGATCTTCCACGCCATCATCCGCAAGAACTACGGCTGCACGCACTTCATCGTCGGCCGCGATCACGCCGGCGTCGGCTCGTACTACGGCACCTACGACGCGCACTACATCTTCGACAACTTCACCGCCGAGGAGATGACGATCACGCCGCTCTTCTTCGACCACACGTTCTTCTGCAAGATCTGCGACAGCATGGCGTCGGCGAAGACGTGCCCGCATCCGTCGAGCGAGCACATCACGCTCTCCGGCACCAAGGTGCGCGAGAAGCTCGCCGCCGGCGAGCGTCCGCCGAAGGAGTTCAGCCGCCCCGAGGTCGCCGACGTGCTGATCAATTCGATGCGGGGGTAACGGGCCGTCGCTGCGAGCGCGCCGGCAAAAGTCAGGGGCCGGTGTTCATCCCGCTACCGAGACGGGGTAGATCTTCTACTCGGCGGCCGCGACACCGTAACGGCGGCGCTGAGCGCTCGCGGTAGCTGCGTTCAGACGATGGCGCGTTGCTCGAGGTACGCGAGGATC
>WNFP01001082.1_pt1 | contig 27145 bp, 25 predicted proteins | sample 5400201 | NCBI WGS metagenome assembly WNFP01 (sample SAMN13153355, study PRJNA577476) | soil metagenome | isolation source: 115 cm saprolite under Madrone tree | place: USA:California | collected 2016-06-14 | reverse complement strand
AGTTCCATCACCTGGTCGAAAAGGCAGCCGGCATTGGAGCCAACCGTGTCGCAACCGGACACTACGCGCGCGTAAAGTATGACGAGGCGCTGGGCCGATGGCTCCTGCTGCGCGGCAGGGATCGGAACAAGGATCAGTCGTATTTTCTTTTCGGCATGACCCAGGACCAGCTCTCGAAGACCATCTTCCCTCTGGGCGATCTGACCAAGCCGGAGGTTCGCGAGATTGCGCGGCTCAGGGGATTGCCGACTTCCGAGAAGCCGGAGTCGCAGGAGATCTGCTTCGTGCAGGGCCGATCTTACGCCGACTTTGTGGAAGAGTACTCGGGAGTCGTGGCGAACAGGTCTGGCGACATCGTCACCGAGGACGGCGAGGTTGTGGGCACACACGCCGGTATTCACAAGTACACTGTCGGCCAGCGAAAGGGCTTGATTGCCGCAGGACGGCCACAGTACGTCGTGCGCATCGAGCCGCAGTTGAACCGGATTGTGATTGGAGAGGATCCGCAGCGGACCAGCTTCACCGTGCGCGATCACAATTGGATCGCGATCGAGAAGCTCACGGAGCCGATTCGATGTGACGTCCAGATCCGAAATCGATTCGAGCCAAAGCCCGCCACAGTTTCGCTCCAGAACGATGAAGTTGCCGTCGAGTTTGATTCCCCGCAACGCGCCATCACGCCGGGCCAGGCCGCTGTCTTCTATTGGAACGATGTGGTTGTGGGCGGCGGATGGATCCAGCGGTAACCCGCTGGACCGCAGCCGGCCATCCATGGCAGCGTTCAACCCATCCATGGGAACGCTATGAATGCAGAATTATTTCAACTACTTCACGGAAATTGAGCGGTTCTTCCAGACCAAGCGCCGGTCCTTCACGCTTGTTTCCTGTGTAGATTGGGTCCTCATTGAGAGCTGGATGGAGCAAGGAATTCCGCTAGAACTCGTACTCAAGGGCATTGATAGAGCCTTCACAAATCCGAAGCGAAGACGTGAAATCGGCTCGCTGGCATACTGCGTCAAGGCAATCGAGAAGGTCTGCGAAGAACAGAAGGACCTGATGGTCGAAGATCCGAAGTTGCCGGACTTCAACCCGGACGAAGTCGTCTCATACGTTCGCAAACTTGCCGCGCAGGTGGAGCGCCTTGATGCTGGAATCGCGGAGTCCATTCGCTCAATCGATCCATCAAACTTGAGAGCCGCCGAGCAGATACTAAGCGCACTCGAAGAGAAGTTGATTTCCAAGCTGAAAGCTACTGCTGACGACAAAACGATGATCGAGTTAAAACGTGAGGTGGATGGGGAATTGAATCCCTTCAGATCAACGATGACTGCCGCGCAATTGATGATGCTAGAGCAGCAAATGTGGCGCAGAAGGGTGCTGGAGAGATACGAAATGCCGCGGTTAAGCCTGTTCTATCTGATATAGCCGCGGCTAATTCTCTTATGCGTCTCAAAATCGAAAAACTCATCTACGGAGGCTCCGGGCTCGCGCGGACCGAAGAGGGAGTAGTGTTTGTGCCGAGGACAGCACCGGGAGATGTCATCGAAGCGAAGATTGTGGGGAAAAAGAAAGATTACTCGGTGGGGCGTATCACCGAGATTCTCGAATCATCGCCGGACCGGCAGGAGGCGGTATGCGAGGCAGGCTGCTGTCACTGGCAGCACATCCGATACGATCGCCAGGTCGATTACAAGGAAGCCATCATTCGGGAAAGCATTGAACGGCTTGGTCATCTCAAGTGGGATGGTCCAATCAAGCGGATCGTCGGGCCCGACAGAAACTACAGGCTCCGAGCCACGTTTCATGTCATCGATGGAAAGCTCGGTTTCATGCAGGAGAAGACAAACGTTGTCATTCCGATTCGGAAGTGCGCATCGCTGGTCCCCGAGATCAATCAGTTCCTTCAAACCGTGGACCCGCGCGGCTCCCGCGAGGTTCACGTCATCAGTACTCCCGAGATCGCGGCGAGCTTTGTCTTCGAAGGGGGCCGAATCGAGCGCCTTGGCCGGGCCCGGATCCACGTCGGCGACATCCAGTACAAAATTCATCCGGAAACATTCTTCCAGGCGAATCGGTTTCTGCTTGCTCCTTTCGTGAACGAAGTCCTGGATCAGGCGGGACCCTCGCCAACCCACGTTCTGGAGCTGTATTCCGGTTCAGGTTTTTTCTCTATTCCACTCTCTCGAATAGCCGGAGAAGTCATCGGCGTGGAAGGCAATCGATCGGCGGTCCATCAGGCCCGGGAGAACGCAAAATTGAATGACCGGTGGAATCTGGAGTTCTTCGAGGGGCAAGTGGATGCCACCTTGCGGGGTGCGGACCTCAGGCCCGAGGTAGTCGTCGCAGACCCCCCTCGAGCTGGCTGCGGGGTCAAAAATGCCGAGCGGATCGCCGCCCTGGGCCCTCGGCGAATCGTCTACGTTTCCTGCAATCCCACCACGTTTGCGCCGGATGCCGCGGCTCTTGCCTCGAAAGGATATGCATTACGCCGCCTCACGCTGGTCGATCAATTTCCCAACACGTATCACATCGAGATAATCGGGTTGTTTGAGGTACAATAGCCCCGCCCTTCGCAGCTGCCGTGAATGCTGATGGCGCTGCCACTCCTGGCTCTTATCATAGGTATCCTGCTGTCTCCGTGCCTGGACTCGAGGTCCGTCTGGATCTGCCTGCCCGTAGCCATTCTCATTTCGTTCGCAAAGCGCCGGTGTGCGCTCCTGGCAGTGGCGTTGGCCGGCGCCGGACTGGCAGCGCGTCAGCCGGCGGTGCTCCCGGACCCTGGCGACACCGCCGTTCGCCTCGTGGGACGCCTGACAAAAGCGCCGGAGTGGCGCGGATTGGGCGTCTATTTGGACGTAGAATTGCAAACGGTAGACGGTCAGCGATACCCTGGACGGGCACGACTGACGGAATTTCTGGACGATCCGGACTTGCGCCGCCTTTTCGATGCATTCGAGCTCGGAAGCGGCGACCGTCTGGAGATCATAGTGAAGTTGCACAGGCCGGTGGTTTACAGAAATCCCGGCGTGTTTGATTACCGGCGCCACCTGGAGCGACAGGGAGTCTATTGGACCGGCACGATTCGGAACCCCCGCCTAATTACGGTTCTGGACAGAGGGTGGCACGGAAAAGATCGAATTAAAAACTGGATTCAAACCCGGCTCGAAGCTCCATTCGCGGCGGACCGTAATGGCCAGACCATACGCGGCCTCGTGACGGGAATGGTGCTGGGTAGGACGTATGGTCTGACGGCGGAAGTCGAGCGGCAGTTCCAGGCGGGCGGACTTTACCACCTTGTCGTTGTTTCCGGCTTTAATCTGGCCGTCGTTGCGGGTATGGCCCTGTGGCTGGCCCGCCGTATTTTATGGAAACGACAACCTCGTCTCCTATTTGTTCTCGTATGTACGCTGGCTTACACGGCGATCGTCGAAGGCCAGGCGCCTGTGTTCCGGGCCGCCCTTATGGTGTCCTTTCTCGCCGTCGGGCAGCTCCTCGACCGCGGCTATGCGGCCCTGAGCGCCACTGCGGGAGCAGCTTTCATCATTCTCCTGATCGATCCCGGAGCGATCGAAGATTCCGCGAAACGGCCATTGTTTCAGTGTGCGTCGAAATGGTGTTCCTGGTCTTTATGGTGGAATCGTTTCATCGATTCACTCCGGTTTCACCACTCTTGAACATTCCGGCCGGCATGATCACAGCGGCAATCACTCCGCTCGGACTGCTCCTGATTTTTCTGCCCCCGCCGGCCGCAGCTATTGCCGCATGGATCATTACGCAACTGCTTGGAATCCTGCTCGAGACACTGCATCTCGCTCTCAAGTTGCCCGGCGCAACATTACGCGTGCCATCGCCGCCGTTGTGGGTTTGGGCTTTGTACGGCGCGTCAGTCCTCCTTTTCACAGCGGCCATCCGGAAAAAGTGGAAGCGCCTCTTTCTGGGAGCCGCTGGAGCAGTTGTTCTGATTCAGGGGCTGGTTGCATTAGGAAACTTTGCGCCGGCTCCACCAGAGAACGTTACATTGACGTTTGTAGACGTCGGCCAGGGCGATTCGACGCTCATCGAATTCCCGGACGGCCGCCGGACGCTCATCGATGGCGGGGGAGTTTCCGCGGGCCGATTCCTGAATCTGCGAGACGACAGCACATTTTCGATCGGGGAGAATGTCGTTTCGGCGTACTTGTTTTCGCGGCGAATACGGCGTCTCGACACGGTCGTGCTGACGCATGCCCATCACGACCACATGGATGGGTTATTTGATGTCATCGAAAACTTCCAAATTGGCGAGTTCTGGCTCGGAAGGAATCCAATGACTCCGAGATACCGGGAACTACTCGAAAGGATTAATGGAAAACACATTCCCATCCGATGGGTGTGGAAGGGCCAGACGATCGGCCCGTTTACGGTGTTGCATCCTCCAGCCGATTGGGTTCCTCGCAAGAATGCGGAGAACGATGATTCGGTTGTCTTGCTGTTGAATACAGGTCACGCCACAGCGCTTCTGACCGGCGATATCGAACGGAAAATTCCTGTCCCTGAAAGAGTTGATGTTCTGAAGGTTCCGCACCATGGAAGCAAGGGAGTTCGCGTGAAAATTGCAGCCTCCGTACGAGTGATTTCGGTTGGTGCGAATAATCCTTTTGGGCATCCGCATGAATCTGCCCTGCCGGCTCTTCGAACGGACCGGCTCGGGGCAATTACCGTAATCCTGGCCAATGATCAGCAAAGGGTTTCTGGGGCGTTGACTAAGCCATGCCTGTCGTGTAAGCTGACGTTGCTTTCTGGGAAGCCACTATACTAAAAGACCTTAAAAATCTTAGGTTTAGTGGCTTTTGAATTTAATGGGGGTGCTGTTTTGACTCCAAGAGTTGCCGTTAAAATATTGATTCTTACTTTTCCCGTCGTGGCGGCCTGTAAATCGGTCGTCCCTCTGGAGGAGGCCAGAGTAGTCGCGCCCCCACCCATGCCGGTGATACGGCAACACGTCGAGCCGGTCACAATGCCCGTGGCGAACCTGATGCAGCGGGAAAATCCTATCGATCCGATCGCTCTGATCATCGTCGAGGCTCAGTTGCGGTTCGAGCGCGGCGAAGACCTTTACAAACAAGGGTTTCTGAAAAGAGCCAAGGACGAATTCGATAGCGCCATCGACATACTGCTGGAATCGTCGAGCGTGCACCAGAAAGAGCCGCGTCTGCAACGCGAGATAACGGAGCTCGTCAGCCGGGTCCATGCGCTGGAACTGGCCGCCATTCGCGACGGTGACGGCTTCACGGATCAGGCCGAAGAGCATGCCGCTATCGACGATCTTCAACACGTCGAAACCTTCCCCTCGTCCATCGATCCCAAGCTCAAGCAGGAAGTCGAAGAAGAAATCGAGGAAGTCGCCCACGATCTTCCTATCGAGATCAACGATCGCGTACTGACGTTCCTCTCCTACTATCAGGACGGGCGTGGCCGATTCACCATCGAGCGGGCTCTCCAGCATGTAGGCCGTTATCAGTCCATGATCGAGCAGATCCTGAAAGAAGAAGGCGTACCGCTCGACCTGATCTATCTCTGCCAGGCCGAGAGTGCCTTCCAGCCGCGAGCTCTTTCACGCGCCAAAGCAAGAGGAATGTGGCAGTTCATCTCTTCGCGCGGAAAAGAATATGGTTTGCGCCAGACCTGGTGGATCGACGAACGCTCAGATCCGGAAAAGTCGACCCGGGCCGCCGCGCGTCATCTGAAGGATCTGTACCAGGAATTCGGCGATTGGTATCTTGCGATGGCGGCTTACAACGCCGGTCCCGTTCGCATTCATCGCGCCATGGATAAGACGGGAGACGACAGTTTCTGGAAACTGGCGGACAAGCGTGCGCTGCCGAAAGAAACCACCAATTACGTTCCCAACATTCTTGCCCTGACGATCATCGGAAAGAATCCGGAAAAATATGGCTTCCATGTCGCGCCCGACGCGGCTCTGGAAACCGAACGGGTTCCTGTTGACAAAGCAACGGATTTGAGAATCATCGCTGAGGCCATCAATCTCCCGCTCGAAGACCTTCGAGACCTGAACGGCCATGTCCTCCGGTGGACAACTCCGCCCGACGATTCCGATTTCGAGCTGATCCTGCCCAAGGGCTATGCTGAAAAGTTCAATCAACAAATTGCTTCTCTGCCCGCGAGCAAGCGCGTCCTCTTCCGGTCGCATGTTGTCCGGAAGGGCGACACGCTGGGCGGCATCGCGAGAAAATACGCCACGACGGGCGAGGAGCTGGCGCAAGCCAATAATTTGGGCGCGAAGCGTGTCCTCAGGGCGGGGCAATCCTTGATCATTCCCATGAGCGGGATTTCGCCCATCGTGAAGGTCGCTTCGGGCGCAAAATCCACTTCACCTGTAAAAACAGTCACTTACGTCGTTCACAGGGGCGATACCCTTGCTGGAATCGCCACTCGTTTCCACACCTCAGCCGATAAGTTAAAGACCCTCAATCACCTGTCTTCCGCCCACTTGACCGTTGGCAAGAAACTACTGGTAACCCAGCCGGCTCAGACGGCGTCCAGGAAAGTCGTCCACCAGGTCCGCCAGGGCGAGACTCTGGACAGGATTGCGACGACTTATAAGACCTCTGTGGATGCTATACTCTCTTGGAACGAGACGAACGACCTATCCGTTATTCACCCCGGGGATCGGATCACGATTTTCGTGGGTGACAACAACTAGTAAAACTCGTCAATCCCCGATACCTTTTGGTTTTACGGGCGTCCAAAGCTCGTAGCCATGGAAGCTATATTGAAAAGGGCCGCACAACGAGTTCATGAATCCGAAGACGAAAAGCTCCTCATAGAGCAAGCCCAGGGCGGCGACCGAGAGGCGTTTGAGCAGCTGGTCCGAAGGCATGACAGGGATATTTTGCGTCTTGCATTCCACATGCTGGGAAATCGCGAAGAGGCGCGGGAAGTTTTCCAGGAGACCTTCCTCAAGGCATTTCGATCGCTAGGCCGGTTTCGCTTCGAGTCGAGCTTTTACACCTGGATTTACCGAATCGCCACAAACGTCAGTCTGGATCATCTCCGCAAACGTCAAACATTAAGAGAGGAGATTTCCTACGAGTCCGACGTGGAAAGCCATCCGGACCGGCCGGCGTTGAAAGACACCCTTGCTGCTACCACCTACTACAGCAACCCCGAACGCCGCCTGTACGGGAAGGAAGTAGGCGAAAAGATACAAGAGGCACTAAAAACCCTTTCCGAAAAGGAGCGTCTTGTATTTGAATTAAGGCACTACCAGGGCCTTAGGCTGAAAATGATCGGCGAAATCATGGGTAGCACCGAGGAAACCGCCAAGAATTATCTCTTCCGTGCGACCCAGAAATTGAGAGCGTATTTAACGAGCGTATGAACTGCCGAGAATATCAACACCAAATCACACTACTCCTGTATGAGGAGCTGACAGACAGGGAGCGCACAGGGTTGGATACTCATATCCACGAATGCGCAGACTGTCAGGATGTCTATGAAGCCGAGAAGGGTATGCACGTGGTTCTGGCGGCGGATGCCGCCGCCCGGTTGGATCTCCCATCCGACCTCCTGGTGGAATCCCGGCGTGCTCTTTCGGATGAACTGGATCGTATAGAGACGAAGCGATCGTGGTGGCGCATGCCGGTTCTGTCGGGAATTCTGACACCGATGAGATTGCTGGAATCCGGCGCGCTGATAGCCATGGGATTGGCGCTTGGCGTCTACGTCAGCACGCACACGCCTCAAGGCGGTGGTGCTCAACCGACAGCCGCCGCCCTTCAAGAGAGTGCCATTGCAAATTCAGCCATCCCTCGGGATGCGACGATTTCCAATCTTCGAGTTGTAAATACGGATCCCAGCACCGGCCAGGTTGAATTGGCCGGCGAGGTGTCCCGGTCCCTGCGATTCCAGGGAAAGATGGAAGATCAAATGGTCCGCAGTCTTCTCTTCAACGGTCTGCGGGATACCAATAATCCGGGATCAAGGTTGCAGATTGTTAAAGCACTCGCTCAGAATCAGAAACCGAACGATGAGACCATCGAAGAGGCCTTGATCAACGCGCTGCTTTATGACGATAACCTTGGGGTCCGTCTGAGCGCACTGGAAGCCCTCAAACAGTATGCCGGCGAGGAACACGTCCGGAAGGCATTCATGGCCGCTCTGTCGAGTGACACCAATGCCGGTGTCCGCATGGGAGCGATCGAAGCGCTGGCCACAAAGAACGCCAACGACACCGAACTGGCTAAAAGTATTCGAGAAGTGACGGAAAAGGATGACAATTCCGCCGTTCGCGCCGCGGGCCTGCAGTTTGTAGGATCAGGAAAATGAACGGAAGCCAGAAGGCAAAAGCCCAAAGCCGGAACGCGAGAAACTTATTTCGGCCTTCGGCCTTCTGGTTTCTGGCTTGCGGCTTCCTCATCTTCGCGTTTCAGAATCCCCTTCTCGCCAAGTGCCTGGTTTCTGATGCAGCGACTCTCGTTGTGAGAGCGCCTGTGGGGAACCTGGTGATCGATACCACAGGTCGTGACGCAGTCGAAGTGCAGGTCAACACCAACCTGATTCAAGTTCAGGAAGCCTGCGGCAAAGACGTGATCCGACTCACGAGCAACACGCCGAATGCGGGCCAGATCTCGCCTTCGATCGAGTGGCGGATTGTAACGCCCCGAGGCTTGCATCTGGACCTGGTAACGCTGGCCGGAAACATCAGCGTCGGTGATTCGGACGGAAACGTGACCGCCAGAACCAGTGGTGGTTCCGTGACGGCCGGTCAGATCAAAGGCGATGCCGCAATCATTACCCAGGGCGGATCCATCAAGGCGGGCAACATTGGTGGAAATGCGGAGCTTCGCAGTCCCGGCGGATCGGTTGAAGTGGGCAACGTCAACGGCAATGCCGAATTCCAGACCGCTCGCACGATTCGTGCCGGCGTTGTCAACGGGCGCGTCAGTGCAGAAACTGCCGGTGGAACCATCACCATCCAGGAAGTTCGAGGCGAATTAAAGGCTAATGCCAAGGCAGGAGATATTTCCATCGGAGATGCGGCAGGAATGGATGCCACGACCGGCGGCGGAAGTATCACCAGCCGGCACGTCCGCGGCCCGTTTCAGGGGCATACCGAGTCGGGTGATATCCGCCTGGATAGCGCCTCCGCCTGGGTAGAAGCCTCCACGGGATTTGGCAGTATTGTCGTGAAAATGGTGCCGGAGAACGTCAACGGCGACCTGCACGTCGATCTTCAATCCGGTGTCGGCGATATAACCGTTTACCTGCCCCAGCGAATGAAGGCCACCGTGGATGCCACTGTGGAGCGCCCCGCCTTCCAGTCACAGCACATCATCTCGGATTTCCCGATGAACGCGATTGGTGCGGGAACCTCCAAAGGTCTCGTGACGCCAAACAAGTTCTATTCACCCTCGCATTCGCAGACGCAGATTAATGGCGGCGGAAATCGGGTGACACTTCACACATCCCTGGGCAAGATCGAAATCAAAAGACAGTAACCGCGAACTACGCCTGCTGTAGCGGCGGTCTATGACCGCCGACGATTTAGTAGCTTGGAGGAACGTCGGCGGTCATAGACCGCCGCTACAGCTACCGCTTCGTACCCCTGACAATCGCAATCCGTAGCGCCTGCGGATCCAGGTATGTCGCAGCGGCCGTCTTTACACGATCAGGTGTGACTCGACGGATTTCGGCGGCATAGTTCATGACTCCCGAAGTTCCAGTCCCCGAATAGATGGATCGGGCATATTCCAGTACAGTGCCCGTACGCGTCTGCAAACCGATATCGTGGGTGCCGATGGAATAAGCAACGGCCTTCCTCACTTCCTCCGCAGTCACTCCATCCTTTCGAAGCCGCTCTATTTCTTTCTCGAGCGACTCCTTCACCTTGGCCTCGTTTTCCGGCGAGAAAGCCGTATAGGTGAACACTGCGCCGCCTTTGATAAAGAACGAATTGGTAGTACGGACCGTGTAGGCCAGGCCCTGCTTCTCACGAATGGCGTCGAAGAATCGTCCGCCAAGGCCGGAGACTATATTCTCTAAAACGACGAGGGCGTACTGGTCCGAGCCGGAACGGCCCACGCCGGGAAAGCCGTAAACGAGAGCCGTCTGCTGGCGCGGGGCGGTCTCCAGGGTTTCCTTCTTTTCCTTCGTCACACTGGGCGAAGGCAGCGACGCAATCTCGCGCTCATGCAGGTCTTCATTCGTCAGCGCGTCGGCAATGGATGCGACCAGAGCGGTGCCGCGCGTGTCGCCTACGATGATGATGAGCGGGACCAGCTGCCGCTGGTTCGTCTTGAACCAGGCTTCCAGATCGTTGCGGGTCAAAGCTTCCAGCGCATCTTCGGTTCCGATCGAGGTCCGCGCGTACGAGTGCTCGCCGAAGAGCGTCTGCATGAAAAGACTCACCGGATACCAGTAGTTGTTCTCGCGCAGTTTCTTGATCCGGGCGAGCTGCAACACTTTCTCGTGCGCCACTTCATCCTCTTGAAACGAAGGCTGCTGGAGCACCTCCATCAGAGTCTCGAGAGCCTGGTCCATCTTGCTGCTGATGCCTTCGACGACATAGCCGAAGAAATCCTGCTCATTCACAACCTGAAGCCGCGCGCCCGCATTTTCGAGCCGGCGCGAGATGTCGGCGGAATTGAATCGCTGGGTACCGCGGATGGCGCTGCGGAGCATCAGCTCGGTAATGCCGGCGTTCTTGTCGGACTCAAAGAGCCTCCCGCCCGGATAAAAGATTCCAAACGAAACGAGCGGGAGGCGGTGGTCTTCGAGGATGTAAACCTCCGGCCCGCGAAGTATGGAGCGCCGTTCGATCGGTTTGACCAGATCGTGTACGACTGCTTCCGTGTCCGCCGGGATCTCAGCGACAACAGGCAGTTCCTGAATAGCCCGTTGTTCGGTAGCAGCCGCAACTTTTTGGAGCACACCTTGTCGATAGTCGGAGTCGGAGAACATCCGGGTGACGGATTCAGGAAGATACTCGAAGGCGCTCAAATTTTCGAAGGTCAGGTACTTTTTCGCGTCCCGGGCAACGTCTTCAGCGGTAACTCTCTGAATGGCCGCCATGTATTCCGATGATTGTTTCCAATTGCCCAGTGCCTCAAAGTAGGCGATATCCTGGGCGACTCCTTCGACCGTTTCGAGAGAATTATAGTGATTCTCGGCGATTAACGTCTTCGCCCGAGCGAGCGCCTCTTTGGTTATGCCATATTTCTTGATGTTCTCCAGTTCCGCCAGGACGCCTATCTGGGCTTCAACCGGCGTGGCGGTTTCGAACTCGATCTCGAGGACACTCAGGTCAAGGAAAGCGATCAGGCTCGCCGAGCCGTTGGTGATCAGACTTTTTTCGTCACGCACGTACTGATTGAGGACCGATGCCCGGCCCTCGCTCAGGATTGCAGCGACGACCTGGAGAGCACGCGCATCATCCGTGAGAATACCGGGCCCGTGGAAACCCATTGCCACGTGATTCTGCTCGATTGCGCCGCGCAGCCAGCCGTAGCGTGTACCATTCTGTTGCGGTTCGGCGGGCCCGAAGTTGTGCTCGACGGCCTGGTCTTCAGCGCCACCGTAAAGCTTCACTACTTCATCGAGTGTTTCCTCGGTGTCAAGCCTGCCTGCGATCGAGAGAATGATGTTTGAAGGACGATAGTATTTTTTGAAGTATCCAATGACATCGTCGCGAGTCAGCGCGCGCAAACCCTCCGGTGTGCCGATACGCCATCTCCGCATGCGATGCTCCTGGAAGGCAGTTGCGAACATTTTCTCCAGAGCCACGGCGGGAGGATTGTCGAGCTTCCTGTTGTTCTCCTGCAGAACAACTTCGATCTCGCGCTTCAGTTCGGTTGCGTCAAACGTGGAGTTCCAGAGCGCGTCCGCCTGGATGTCGAGGGCTTTCTTCGTACTCTCCGAAGGCACGACGGAGTAGTAAACGGTCCGGTCGTAGTAAGTGTGGGCGTTCAAATATCCGCCCAGTCCCTGCGTCTCCCGAGCGATTTCCCCCACCGGACGCTTGCCGGTGCCTTTGAAAAGCATGTGCTCGATGACATGTGAAATTCCGGAGATGCGATCGTCCTCATCGAAATATCCGGCCTTGACGTAGGTAGTGATACTGGTGAGCGGTACAGCTTGTTGCTCACGCACGAGGACGGTCAATCCATTTTTCAGGATGACCTTCGTCGTCTGTCCCTGGTCTTCGCGAAATTTGTAGGGTCCCACGATCTCGATCGCCTCCGGCTGGGGCGGTATCCGCAATTGCGGTACGACCTGCAAAAACAGAACTAATGCCATCAACATAGGTCTATTCTACGGGAATGGTCATCGATGTAGGATAGAAATGCCCTGGTTGCACCGGGAGTCTCGAACGAACCCAGACGCTCCGCCCACTCTACGATGACCGCCGCATTCGGATCATCAAAAATCTCTTCAAGCCCGAGACCGTCCAGCGCTCCGGTTTCGATTCGATACAGATCGATGTGGTAAATCCTTACCCGTCCGGAGTATTGGTTGATCAATGTGAACGTCGGGCTCGTGACCTCGTCCGCTTCGTTGACGCCAAAACCATCGGCGAGTCCTTTGGCAAACACCGTTTTGCCTGCACCCAGCTCTCCATACAAGAGCACGTGCGCCGGAGTCGGAAGAGATTCCGCAAGTTTTTTTGCGAAGCTATAGGTCTCCTGCTCGGAGTTCGAAACCATCCTTTAAATTGTCCCATGCCTGCGGGAGGAAGCGAAGGAGGTCAGTGGCAACCATGCTCTCTTCTCCCATTTCCTCAGCGGCGAGATCGCCGGCAAGACCATGGAGGTAAACGGCGAGACAGATGCGCTCCGTAAAAGTCCCGAGATATTCCTGGGCCAGAATTCCAGCCAGCATTCCGGTAAGGATGTCGCCGGTGCCGCCGGTGGCCATGCCCGGATTCCCGGTGGGATTGATATAGATCGACTCGTCGGGGGTTGCAACGATAGTACGGAAACCTTTCAGGATGACGTAGGCATTGCGGCGTTTGGCAAAATCGCGCGCCACATCGATGCGATTAGACGTCACGTGATGGACATCCTTCCCAATCAGTCGTGCCATCTCGCCGGGATGGGGTGTGAGAACGGCACCGCCCAAATCACCTTCGAACCCAACGAGGGCATTCAAGGCGTCGGCATCGATCACGATGGGGACACGGCATTCTTTGCCCACCCTGTGAACGAATGCAACCGTTTCGGGGAAGGTCGTCATACCCGGACCAATACCAACGACCGTCTTGTCTTTCAGGAGGCTCGAAATAGGCTGATTCGCGATGGTCCCTTCGCTGGTCTCAGCCAGGGGCTCGGTCATCAGCTCGGGCATCGTAACCGCGACGACAGGGAGAACGCTCTGGGGAGTCGCAACGGTAACCAGACCCGCGCCCGCTCGCAGCGCAGCCTGGCCCGCCATTGCGGCGGCGCCGCTCTTTCCGCGGGATCCACCGATGATAAGAACCTTGCCATACATTCCTTTGTTGCTGTCTCGAGGGCGAGCCGGAACTTCATGCGGTTCGATGAGATTGAGACGGTGCTCCTCAGATTCAATCAGATCGGGCGGATTGCCGATATCGGCCACAATCACATCCCCCGGATTCTCGGACATCACCAGACCTGGTTTCAGTGCGGAGAATGTGACCGTGATGTCCGGTTGAACGCCGGGAGAAGGCACATCAACAGAGACGATGGTGGCTCGAGGAAAATCCTCGCCGATACTTGCGATGACAGCCTGAAGCAAACCCTCCACCGGGCTCCTTGCTCCCGTTCCGAGCAGGGCATCAACGATGACATCGGCATCGATGATTTCCAGCTTCTCTTCACTCCATTCCTGTTCATCCATGATGACGGTCGGTGGATAGCCAAGCGCCTTCAGGATGTTCAAATTGATTTTGGCGTCGCCCTGCACGCCTTCTTCTGGGGCAAAGAGGAACACAAACGGAAAACACCCCTTCTGAATGAGTTGCCGCGCCACCACAAGCCATCGCCGCCGTTGTTGCCCTTGCCGCAAAGGATGGCTACCGTCATCTGGTCGAGATCCTCGAAGTAGTCCTCGAGGACTTCGACAACACGTATGCCGGCGTTCTCCATGAGGAGAATGCTGGGGATTCCGTACTTTTCGGTGGAGAGCCGATCGACTTCGCGGAGTTGTTCAGGAGTAAGAATTTTCATAGGATCAGGCCGCGAATCACGCCAATTACGCTGGCGTCAGCGATGATATGCTAAGCTGTCGAGCCTATGCAACTTGCGCATGTCAAAGAACTTGAGAAGAAATACCTGCTTGGAACCTACGCGCGCTACGAACTCCTGGTCGACCGCGGCAACGGCGCCTATCTGATCGATAAGGCCAACAAGAGATATCTGGATTTGCTCGCGGGCATCGGTGTGAACTCGTTAGGCTACAACCATCCCCGCGTGAAGCAGGTTCTGCGAAAGCAGATCAAGAAGCCACTCCATGTTTCGAACCTGATGTACCACGAATACCAGGGACGCCTCGCTCAAAAACTGTGCGAAATTTCCGGGCTCGACCGGGCGTTTTTCACAAACAGCGGGACCGAGTCGATTGAAGGTTGCCTCAAGTTCGCGCGCGCATATGCGAGGCCGAAGTTTAAGATCCTCTCGCTCGATCAGTCGTTTCATGGAAGAACGTTTGGAGCGCTTTCGGCAACAGGCCAGAAACAGTATCGCGAGCAGTTCGAGCCCCTCGTTCCGGGTTTCGAGTTCATCGCGTTCAACGATGTCCAGGATCTCGAGCGGAAGCTCACTGACGATGTCTGCGCGGTTTTGGTGGAGACGATCCAGGGCGAGGGCGGGATCCGTCCCCTCTCTGAAGAGTTCTACAAGCGCGCCCGCGAACTCTCGGCGAAGAAAGGGGCGCTGCTGATCGTGGACGAAATTCAGTGCGGCCTCGGCCGCACCGGGTGCTGGTATGCGTTTCACCGGTTCGCGCCCCCATCTGATAAGGCCATGCTTCCGGATATGGTTGCCACCGCGAAGCCGCTGGGGCTTGGTATTCCGCTGGGTGCCATTCTGCTCAGTGAGAAGGTTGCTGCTGCCATTCAAGTCGGACAGCACGGGACGACGTTTGGAGGCGGTCCGCTCGCATGCCGCGCGAGCCTCGAATACTTCAAGATACTCGAGGAAGAAAATGTTCTCGAGCGCGTGAGCATAATCGGCGCGTATTTCAAGAAGCGGCTGGAGGAATTGAAGGACCTGCCCGTTGTGAAGGAAGTCCGGGGAGAAGGACTGATGCTGGCGGTGGAATTAAGGATTTCCGGCAAGGAGATCGTGAAGCAGCTCCTGGCAGAGGGTTTCATTATCAACTGCACGCACGAAACTGTGTTACGCATGCTGCCGCCTTTCGTCATCACCGAAAAGCAAATTGATAAATTCATCCGCGCTTTGAGGCCGGTACTGGAAGCGCAGAAACTGTAGCGGCGGTCCGCGAAGCGCAAGCGCGTCAGCGCGCAGCCCACAAACTATGAGCGAAGCCAAGATCATCAGCCAACGGATTGTGTATGCGGGAAAGAAGATCACTGTTCGAGAGGACCGTGTGCTCGAGCCCGGCGGCCACGGCGAAAGCCTGCGCGAAATTGTCGTACATCCGGGCGCGGTATGCATCGTGGCGCGGCCCGCTCCGGACCGGGTCATTCTCATCCGCCAATACCGGCATGCCGCGGGCCGCGAATTGATCGAGCTTCCGGCCGGCACTTTGCAGGACGGCGAAGACCCGCGCGAATGCGCCATCCGCGAACTCGAGGAAGAAACAGGATACCGTGCCGGCACGATGACTGAGCGCGCGCGATTCTTCACGACGCCCGGCTTCACAACCGAGCTCATGTACCTCTACGAAGCCTCCGGTCTTGTGAAAACCCAAGTGAACCCCGACGACGACGAAGTCATCGAGGTCGACATCGTTCCCTGCCCCGACGCCTTGCGCATGATCGACGACGGCCGCATTCAGGACGCAAAGTCCATTCTCGGCCTGCTCATGATCCTGAAGTAGCCGATGCAACTTCAGCAGTGGCGTAAGAACCAAATCGCGGTCACGATCTCCGGCGCCTGCCTGTCTTTCGGCTATACGCTGGTGATGCCTTTTCTGCCGATCTACGTGCGGCAGCTCGGCATCGAATCCACAGCGGCCATCGCCTTCTGGAGCGGACTCATCCTCGCAGCCAGCCCCCTTCTCGCTTCGTTGATGGGACCGTTTTGGGGACGGCTCGGCGACCGTCACGGAATGAAAATGCTCGCCACGCGCGCCACTGCCGTGAATGCGATCTGCTGGTTCCTGATGGGCTTTTCACAAACCGTCTGGCATTTGTTCCTGCTGCGGCTGCTGCTCGGATTGCTCGGGGGATTCAACAATGTCTCGGTGGCTCTCGTCACGCAGCTTTCACCCAAGGAAAAGGTCCCGTCCATAATCGGCACGCTCCAGTCGTGGACGATTCTCAGCGCCGCGATCGGTCCGTTCTTTGGTGGACTGCTGGCCACTTCCATCGGCATCCGAAATACTTTTTTTGTTACCGGAATCCTCAACTGGCTGTCATTCTTCAGCATCCTCTTCCTCTACAAGGACGAGAAAGTCTCAAAGCCGCTGGACGCCGGCGCGACTGACTCGACCGCCGGCTTTTGGAGACGTCCCGAATATTTCACGACGGTCTTGATTCTCTTCTTCGTCAACATGGCCGACCGCACGTTCGGCCCCATCATTCCTTTGTTCCTTGAAGAGCTCGGCACACCGCAGGCGCGGCTCGAAATGGTTTCCGGCGTAGTAATCTCGATCGCAGCGTTCGGCGAGGCGTTCTCCGCCTGGCTTTCCGGCAGACTGGCAAACCGCGTGTCGCTTCGTCGTCTCATCAGCATCAGGCTCGGGATCAGTATTCTCGTCCTTGTGCCGATGGTCTTCGTTCACACGACTCAGGGATTCTCATTCCTGCGTGTAGCTCTGGCTCTTCTCGCCGGCGGAACTCTTACGCTCGCCTTGAGCGCTGCCCATCACGTCATTCCCAGCGAACGCCGGGGGGCCGGCTTCAGCATTCTCTCGAGTACCAGCATGCTGGGGGGCGCCGTTGGCCCGTTAATCTCGGGCTCGCTCGCCGCCATCAGCATCCGTTCTATCTTCGTCTTCAATTCCGTGGTCTATCTGTTAATGATGGGGTTCGTCCACCGGAACGTGAAGCACTGAAAAAACGCGGGCTGAAGCCGCCTAATTCGGGGACAGACGTATAAATCACCTAAATTCGATCCATAGAGCTTTGACCTGAATTTAGGTGATTTATACGTCTGTCCCCGAATTACCGAATTAGGCGGCTTCAGCCCGCGTTTTCACACCGTGTAGATCTCTTGCGGGCACGTGGTAAGCCGTTCGCATCCTCCCTCTGTGACAACGTAGGTATTTTCTGTGCCGACACCACCCAGGCCCGGATAGAAGACCTTGGGTTCGACAGCGAGGACGACGCCGGGTTCGAGAGGCGTGTCGAATTTTGGGGCGATGACCGGAATCTCATCCAGTTCGAGGCCCACGCTGTGGGCGACGAAGCGCACCTGGTTTTCGCCAGCGCCCATGAAGTGTGAAGAAAAGGATGTTTTGGAAACGCGCTCGAGGATGGACGCGTAAATCTGGCTTGGGATGTTGCCGGGACGTAGTTGTTCCTCGATCCATTTGTTCAGTTCGAGAATGTACTGATGCGTGTCGCGCATCTGGGGTGAGACGGGACCGATGGAGTAGGTACGGGAACCATCGGCGATGTAGCCGGCATATCCGCCGCAGACATCGATCATTGCGGGTTCGCCACGTTTAAGAATTCTACGGCTGCCCATGGCAGGTACAGCGGGATAGAGGCCGCGGACACCGACAGGTCCATCGAACGCGTGGGGATAAGAAGCGGTCTCACCGAACGAAACGGCACCATAGTACATCTCCATATTAAAGCGGCGAACGCGGATCATGCCCTGGTGACCGGCCATGCGCATGACGTATTCGATGCGGGCAGCAAGCTCAAATTCGGCGAGGCCTTCGCGGAGCTGCGAAGGAATGTCGAGGAACATCTTGTCGAGTTGGTGAGCCGCCTGACGGATGCACTCGATTTCGTAGGCCGTCTTCACGGCGCGCGCGTTGCGCACTGCACCGGAGCCGTCGACGATTTTCGATTTTTGAAAGTACTTCGTGACCTGCTGGTAGGTGGCCACCGGCAGGACGTCCAACTCGAAGCCGACTGTGTCGCCGGGATTCGGGATGAGGCCGGGAAGTTCGGAATAAGTCTTCAGTGGGACGATGTTTTTAATCGCCGATTCCACCTTCGCCCGTTCGTAGCTCTTGCGTACAGCAAACAGCGGCTCGCCCTCCCGTGGAAACCACAGAACACCGGTTTGGACCGTGCCGGTCAGATAATACACATCGACGTTTTGCAGGATGATGAGCGAGTCGCAGTCCATGAAGCGGCGGACTCGCGCCCATCGGCGTTCCAACTCGTCCCGGGCTACATATTCCATAATCCGTCCATGATAATATAGCCCGCGAAAACTCAAGGAACGATGTTCAAGACACGCCTCCTGTGGCTTTGCCATGCGCTTCTCCTGACCGCCTGTGCCATCCCGGCATCGAAATCCGATACACCCGGTGCGCCTCAGCGAATCATTTCCATTGTCCCCAGCGTCACCGAGATGCTGTTCGCCTTTGGGCTGGGAGACAAAGTGATCGCGGTAAGCGATTACGACGAATTTCCTCCGGAAGTCACAACGAAGCAGCGGATCGGCGCTCTGCTGAATCCGAATATTGAAAAGATCATGGAGCTGAAGCCCGACCTGGTGATCACCTATGGCACCCAGAACGTCCTGCGCGATCGTCTTCAATCCGTAGGAATTCACTTCTATCCATTCGTTCATGGGAACGTGGACCACACGCTGCAATTCATGCTCGACCTCGGTCGCACAGTCGGAGCTGAGGTCCGAGCGCGCCAGGTCGTTCAGGACATTCGCAGCACGTTTGATGAAGTGCGTCGAAATGCGCCGGCTGCACGGCCCAAAGTTGTGCTCATTACTTATCGCGGTGCGGGAGTGCTCGGAGCCTTTTACACGGTCGGCTCGCGGGCATTCCAGCATGACCTGATCGAGATGGCGGGCGGCCGGAATCTATTCGCCGATGTCGAGGCCGAAACCCTCCAACCCACGCTCGAGGAAGTCATCAGCCGAAAGCCGGACATTATTATCGAAACGGTGCCTGCGCGAGAAAGGGCGGAGGTCGCGCAGCGAAAGAAGGATTGGGCGACCGTGGGGCTTGCCAACGGACGAGTCTACATCGAAGCCGACGAGTACCTGATGGTGCCGGGACCGCGATTCACTCTGGCCGCCCGGCGGCTTTCCGAAATCATTCGTGGTGCCCGTTAGATCTCACATTGCTTCCGGAGCCATACCCCAGCCGACAAAGTGTAAGGCATCCACTTCCTCGACCCGAAACTGTGGCAGCCCGGCAGCGACCAATTGCTGCCGTACTTCATCGGCAGTATAGGCGGCGTGAAGCGACGCTATAAAATCCCGCTGCAGCACGGGCTGAAGGTCCGTTCCGTGCTGAGCTACCAACTCGACCGCGCTTTCGTGATCGGGAGGACGCAAGAGATCGATCAGCATTACCGGAGCGCGCGGTTTGGCACATTTGCACGCAGTGCGCCATAGCTCCATGGGATCGGCGAAATGATGGAGCAGACTGTTGGCGATGACTGCATCAAAAGTCCGCCTTTCCAGGGAGGGCGCCGGCAGATACCGCTGCTCCAGAGAAATACGCGACTCCAGACCTGCCTCACGAACGTAGCGCTGCCCAAAGGCCAACATCGCTTCCGAACCATCGACACCCAGCGCCGTGACTCCGGGATATGCCTTCACGAATCGGATCGTCACGTCTGCCGTACCGCATCCGAGATCGAGCAAATGTCCATTTGCGAAGTGACTGAACCGCTCGCGAAAGTATCCTGGAATTTTCCCGTGCGACTCCGACCAATCTGCCGCAGCATATGCCGCTGCCTGGTCCTGTTCATTCATCAACTCGGGTTCGGGTGTGCGCTCCATGCGCCAGTAGTACCTCATCCACGGAGATGTCTTCAAGAGTTCTCTTCCAGATGACCCTGGAGCGGCGCCCCATGGGTCCCCAGATCCGGGGATCGGTGGGACCGAAAAGGGCGACGGCAGGCACGCCCAGGAAAGCGGCCAGGTGAGTGATCCCGGAATCGTTGCCGATGTAGGCGCGGGAGTGGCGGAGCCGGTGGGAGACTTCGACCAGCGTGAGGCCTTCCGGAATGCCGAGCTTCACCTGGCTGTTGGCCTCCCTCTCCCGGAGGGAGAGAGCCAACTGATCAAAATGAGGCCAGTTCTTCTTAGGACTGCCGCTGCCGGGATGGAGGATGATTTCGTCCGAAGACGGTTTCCAGAGATCGGGTAACGGCGGCGCGGCAAGTTTGACGGTTCGAAGCAGATGCGTCGAGGCGTGGCCGCTCTTCGGAAACGGGTCGGCTCGCATCACATTCGGAACACCGGAGAGCCTGAGGTTGTCCGCAAAAACGGCGTCTCTCATCCAAACGACCGCGGAATCGAAGTACCACCCGGAAATCGGCTCGTAGAAGAGCCTGGACCAGGGTGCGGTTTCGATCGAGTAAATGCCGTCTACCGGAAGGAATTCCAGGGCAAGCTCCAACGTTGATGGATAACCGACGAGGGTAAATCGTGCGTGCGGCTGCACTTTATGCAGCGCCTGAAGGGCAGGAAGGTTCAACACGAAGTCGCCAACGGCGCAAGCTCGAACTATCAATGTTTTGATCATGTTTCGAAGCGGATAGCCGCTGGGAGCCGTGCCAGACGTGCCTCCAGGCCGAATACGCCTTGATTTTCCCAGGGCTCTCCGCGTACAATATGCGGAGTTTTACCGGTGGGATATGGATACATTTGAGATAGGCGATAAAGTTGTTTACCCCAATCATGGGGTTGGTATTATTGAAAAAATTTCGAATCGGTTAGTTCAGGGTAAGTTTGAACGATTTTATCTCCTGAGGATATGTGCCAACGATATTCTGGTGATGGTGCCCACCGCCAATGCCGGAGACGTTGGGCTTCGAAAGATTATCGAACGCCGCGACGTCGAGCAGCTTTTGTCATCCCTCGCCAGTAATCAATTCTTTACTCAAAAAGATTGGAAGGACCGGTTCAAGGAAAATTCGGAGAAAATGCGTTCCGGGTCGATTTTCCATGTCGCCGAGGTCTTCAAGAATCTGGTATATCTCAGCCGGGTTAAGCCCTTATCTTTCCGCGAGAAGCGAATGCTGGATCGTGCTCGATTCCTTCTCATTTCCGAGCTCTCGACCGTCATGAATCAGGCCGAACTGGAAATTGAGGAACGGATCGAGAAAGCCGTCACGAAAGCATGCGGCAAGATTCCAGTGGCCTAAACCCAATCCTAAATGGTTACTTTTCTAATTCTGCCCCTACTTTTGTTTTTCGTGCTGTCCGCATTCTTCTCGCTTTCCGAGACGGCCATCTTCGCAAGCAATAAGTACAAGGTCCGGCACCTCGCTTCCCAGGGCAGCAAACCCGCCCAGAAGCTTACCATGTGGCTCGAGGCGCCCGACAAGTTGCTGGCAACGCTCCTTCTGGGGAACAACTTCGCCAGCATTGGAGCAGCGACCGTGTCCGCCGCGATCGTCTCTCGGTTCGTGCTCGATCCGGAGCTGGTGGACCTCGCGCTCGCGATTGAAACCGTCGTCCTGACCATCGTAATCCTGCTGTTCTGCGAACTGGGCCCGAAGGCTCTGGCCGCACGGCATCCGGAACGCATTAGCCTGCGGATCGTCCTGCCGATCGAAATCTGCATGCAGCTCTTCTACCCCGTTACGAAATACGGGCTGAAGGTTTCCGGGTTTCTTCTCCGCAGGGTCCAGCACAATCCGGACTCCACAAGTGCCTCAGCCTCCGATGCGGAACTGCGTGCCGTCATCAACAGCACACGTAACGAGCATGCGGGCATGCTGGAGCGAGTTATCGAGTTTTCCGAGCGCCAGGTCAAGGACGTGATGGTGCCGCGAATGGAAGTGACGGCGATCGATATCAATACGCCGTTCGATGGTGTGCTGTTGTCCGTCGAAAGCACCCGCTATTCGCGCTTTCCTATCTACCAGGGCGTTCTCGACAACGTTGTCGGCATTCTGCATGGCAAGGATCTGTTGCCTTACCTGCACTATCCGAAGACCTTCCGCCTTTCTCAATTCCTGCGGAAGCCGGTCTTCATTCCCGATACCGCAAAACTCAACAATGCCGTCAAACTGCTGCAGAACGCGCAGACGCATCTGGGCATAGTGGTGGACGAACACGGCGGAGTCGAAGGGATCGTAACCCTTGAAGACTTGATCGAGCAGATTGTCGGCGAGATTCAGGACGAACACGATGTGGAAGTCGATGCCGTGGTTTCGCATACGGACGGCACCGTCGTGATCGACGCGAGCATCTCCATCCGCGAACTGAACGAACGTCTTTCGCTCAATATTCCCGAGGCAGGCCAGTACGTCACACTCGCTGGGTTCCTGCTGGCAAAGGCCGGGCGGCTGTTGAAGGAAGGCGACGAGATTGCCAGCGAGGATAGCGTCTTCCGAGTCGAACAAATGATTGGGCGCCGAATCATGCGTGTCCGCTTGACGCGGATTGTGCCGGCGCCGGCGGAAACACACGAAATCCGAAACGCGGGCTGAAGCCCGCGACTACATTGGAGATCCCCAAATCCGCGTCCCCAAAAATGTAGTCGCGGGCTTCAGCCCGCGTTCAATGTGAGTTCATCCAGTAGTTCAAAAAACCCCGGAAATGATATCCCCACACAAGATGGATTGAGAATCGTAACCGGGCCGCTTGCCAGGAGTCCCGCTACCGCGAACGCCATCGCGATACGGTGATCTCCGAAGGAATCCACTACGCCGGCCTGAAGCGTCTGGCCGCCAGGCACCGATAAACCGTCGGGGCGCTCGTCCACCTGAACGCCCAACGCTCGAAGATTCGAGGCAACGGCGTGAATCCGGTCGCTTTCCTTCGCACGAAGCTCCTGGGCATCGCGAATGTGTATTCCCTTTCGGGTGCGTGTCCCAATGACGGCAAGCACGGGGATCTCGTCGATGACATTCGGGATCCACGAACCGCTGATATCCATTCCGTCAAGCTCGGAAGTTTCTACTGTGATGTCGCCAACCGGTTCGCCCGTGCCCGCAGACAATTGCGCCACCAAAATCTTTGCTCCCATTTGTTGAAGCAGGCTGAGAAAGCCAGAACGGGTGGGGTTTAGCCCCACATTCTTCAATTCAATCCTCGAATTCGGAACGCACAGCGCAGCCGCGGCCAGAAAAGCGGCTGACGAGAGATCGCCCGGGACATGAAACTCCTTTCCGCGCAGCGGCCGGCCGCCTTCGATTTCGATCGTTCCGTTCTTCGTGCTGATGCCCGCGCCGAATTCGGCGAGCGCGATTTCGGTATGGTTGCGTGTTGCCACGGGCTCGTTCACCTTCGTTGTCCCGCCGGCATGAAGCCCGGCGAGCAAGACGGCGGATTTCACCTGTGCGCTCGCGATCGGCATGGTAAAAGAAACAGGAGACAACGAGCCGCCCCGGATTTTCAGCGGAAGATAATTGTCGTCCCGCGCCTCGAGTATTGCGCCGAACCGGCGTAACGGCTCCATGATGCGTTTCATCGGGCGGCGCGAAAGTGATTCGTCACCGATGAAAATCGATTCAAATGGAAATCCTGCCATGATCCCGCTCATCAGCCGCACGGTAGTGCCGGAGTTTCCGGCATCTAATTCGTGTGAAGATTTCCGGAGTCCCGCCAGGCCTCGGCCTTGGATGGTCACCGTGTTTCCGTCGCGGTGGATGGGAACTCCCAGGCGCCGGAGACAGTCGAGTGTGCTCAGGCAATCCGCGCTTTCGGCAAAGTTTTGGATGGTTGTTCTGTCTTCGGCGATGGCCCCGATCATTGCCAGGCGATGACTGATCGACTTGTCACCGGGGACTGAAGCAACTCCGCGGAGTCTCACGGCTGGCGCGATTTTCAGACGATCACTCATTGGCCTCAGGTTAGCATGGTCATTGACTTTTGAAAAAACCTCGTGTTACCTAGGGTCGATGACTTTGAAGGAGCCAAGGAGCTTCGAGCTGACAATTGCGAGCCGGCTCGAAGAAATGCAGGCTGTCCACGCGCTGATTGGAGAGGCGGTAAGGGAATACAGGCTCTCCGAAGAGATGGCACACTGGATCGAACTCACGATCAGTGAATCCATGATCAATGCCATCCAGCACGGCAATAAATCCGATCCCACCAAAGAAGCCACCCTCAGAATTTCTTCCAATGGCGAGACAATCGAGATCATAGTCGAGGATCAGGGAAAGGGTTTTGCGTTCGACAGCATCGCGGATCCGACCGATATCGCCAATCTTCTGAAACCGAGTGGACGGGGAATCCTGATCATTCGGTCCTTCATGGATGAAGTGGATCTGTCGGAGCGCGAAGGCGGCGGAAGCAGGCTCCGAATGGTGAAGAAGATTCGCGGAGAGGACCAACAATGAGCATGGTCGTCAATCCCCGGCGGCTCGACGACGTGGTTATCCTCGACCTCAGCGGCCGAATCACCATTGGCGAAGGCACGTTGATCCTTCGCGACCGGATCCAGAAGCTGCTGAAGGGCGGCGACCGGAAGTTTCTCCTCAATCTCGCCGATGTGGATTACATCGATAGCTCCGGCCTGGGTGAGCTCGTCAGCGCCTTCACGACGGTGCAAGACCTTTTGCAGATCACAAAGCTGCTGACCGTATTTGAAGCTTTCAATAGCGAAGCGGAAGCTTTGAAGACGATGAAGTAACAGCCGGCGAATCCGGTTCGAGCGCAGGAAACGGGCGGAGAACCTCAACCAGCTCCCCAACGACATGGCCAAATGCCCGCAGCGTTCGCCGGAGGCTCGCTACGGCAGCAGCCTTCAACAACCTTGCATTTCGGGTGATCCTGTTTATCTTGGGGTCGGTTTCTTCAGGGCAGATTGTCGCGATATTGATTCCGGAAGGGACGGCCCTGCGTCCGAGCGCGATGTCGCGAAGATCATTGGCGCGAATGTAGCTGCTCTTGAACGCGTTCATGAGCCTCGCGTTGCCTCGCGCGCATCGCAGTTCGAAAATCTGCCGCTCGATTACGGTCGGCATGCATTCTCGAAAACTCGTCGGCCGGGTGAGAAGGACCAGCAAATCGGTACATCCGGCTTCGATTGCCTCGAGGATCGGCAGCGGGTTGAGCAATCCGCCATCGAAGCACTCGCGTCCATCGACCTTCACGAGCCCGTTGTAGAGAAGGGGCATGGCGCTGCTTGCTTTGAGTAAAGTCAAAAGGGGCGTATTGCTGGTTTGAGCGTGGCCCAGAAATGCTTCACCCGTCTGCGCATCGGCGATCGCGATGAAGAGCTGCGAGCGCGAGGCCAGAACCTTGTCCACCCGCAATGGCCACTCGCGGGCGATGATCGAGTCGAAAAGGTCGTCGATATCGACAATCCGTCGATGCCAAAGCCGGCGAATAAAACGCGTGTTGTTAATCTTTTGATAATAGATCGTTGTGGCAAGAGCCGCCTGACGCGCCAGAAAATACGCGGCATTCAGGGCGCCCGCCGATGCTCCGTAGACCTCATCGAAGACCTGCGTCATGCCGAGCTCTTCGAGCCCGAGGAGCGCAGCGCATGAGATAACGCCCCTCATGGCGCCTCCCTCGACGATCAGTCCCACTTTGCGACCATCGAGGGGTTCTTCGCCTTCCCTGAAGCACCTTGCTCGTTCCTTAAGCAAAGTGATTGTTTCCTCAGGATTTACACCCTGAATCGTGATACTCACGCGGCATCCTTCCGTACAGGTTGTTGCACGTATAGTTCCCGATTCGTGCCTCCCCTGTCGGACTATTCCTGCGCCGGCGCGGATTGTTATACGGGTCTGTTGAAATTGACCTTTGCGGTTAACACGACACGAACGGCAATACCGTTGAGCAAAGTCGGTTCGTACTTCCAATGCTTGACGCAGCTGATTGCCGCATCAACCAGAAGAGGATGTCCCGAGATCACGCGAATCTGGTCCACGGTTCCGTCTTCAGTCAGGATTGCCTCCATGACGACGGTTCCGCTAACTCGCGCCTTCGATGCTATTGTCGGATAGACAGGCGGCACCAGCTTCACGATTCGCGGTTCCCTGACATCGCCACCAACGCGAACTGGTCCGGCCGGTGCGACGATCTTTGGTGGTGGTGGCGGAGGCGGCGGAGGCGGCAGGAGCGCGGTGCCATCGACGCTGCCATTCGCAGAGAGAACGTTTCCCAAAACGCCTCCGGCAACCCCTCCGGGAATACCGCCCGGCACAGCACCGATAACACCGACTGGAGCCATTGCAGGCTCTTCGATGATTTTGGCGACGTCTTTTGGAACTGCAACGGGCATAACCACGGCATCCGGTGTCACTGGCCGAACCGGTGGCTTGACGACTTTCGGGGGCGCTACCGGCGCGACAGGCGGCCGGGGCGGCGCCGCCGGCGGGGGTGGCGGCGGAGCGATAAGCGCTACCAGAAGCTGGCGGTGTGAAATTTTCTCCGGCAGCAGCAGAGGAGTCAGGATCAGAACCCCGATCAAAATAACGTGAAAAACGACTCCGCCGATGACCGAGGGCTTCCTGTACTTGTTTTTCCCCGGAAATGTCGCCGGTAAGTCTTTGAATATCAATGGCTCCGACACAACAACCTCCCACTGCCCTGACAGCAGCTTAAGTAGGAATATCGGCAGTTCGGGAGGTGATCATTAGGGGGTCGGTGAAGACGTACGGCGTCAAAGTCATTAAACAAAAAGCAGCCCGAGTAACTAAATGTAGGCGCCGGCTTTAGTCGGCACGGCCAGACGAAGTCTGGCGGTCGCTCAGTGCGGCTTTCAGCCGCCACGCCGGCTAAAGCCGGCGCCTACAAACTTCTCGCCGAGCCTCAACATCTTTAGCAACGACGCTGCTAATTTCGCAACGCCGCGGAAATCTTTGTCGAGGCGTCGACATCTTTTGCAACGGCATTGCTAATTTTGCAGCGGCGTTGCTAACCTGGCTTTCGCAGTCGAG
>WNFP01001094.1_pt1 | contig 27178 bp, 27 predicted proteins | sample 5400201 | NCBI WGS metagenome assembly WNFP01 (sample SAMN13153355, study PRJNA577476) | soil metagenome | isolation source: 115 cm saprolite under Madrone tree | place: USA:California | collected 2016-06-14 | reverse complement strand
GCGTCCGGTCGCCCGTCAACTTCGAATAGAAATTGAAGAGCGGCGTTTGGTAGCGATCAAACAACACGCCTAGCGTTTCGCCCGCGCCATCGCGCACTTGGAGCATCAGATCCTCGTCGGGAGCCAAAGTCATCGCCGATTTATGGTCCTAAACGGCGTAGTTGCCCTTACAAAGAGTGAATACTGCGGATAGTGGAAAAGGTTCCGTGCGCTGGCCAGCGCGAAGACAGGCCTGGTGGGCGTAGAGCTTTCGCCGCCCTGAGGAGTTCCCGGCCTGTGAGTCGCCTCCAGTCTGGCTGCTAAGTCCCGATAACTCTTAGTGTTGTATCGGAAGCGCGAAGGGGCAAGGCGCATGCACGAGCACGGTAGCAACTTCGCTGGGCTATGCTTCCCAGCCTCGACCAACAGCTCTTTCCGCGCTTGATGGGGCAAAAACCGTAGCGCGTCGAGTTGCTGGTCGTAGAGTTCCGCTCGCCGGCGCACCCCGCCTTCGGTGATCTTGCTCAACCATTCCGAACGGTAACAGGATGCGTAGACTTGCGTTCCGGCACAGGGGATGGTCCGACTCCGATACAAGGCCTGATTCATGACGTGCGTTACACAAATCGAAATTGGTTGACACTTTCTCTTCCCTCGGGGCGGCAGGTCGAGAATGCGGAATGTTGTAGCGCACATCAACTCGCCAGTCCTTGACCACGACCTTGTCCAGGACCATGCGCATGAGCTTCTGTTTGTCCTCGAAGAAAGAGTGTTGAGCACATGGCGTTGAGCGTGTTGTGCCGGGATTTGGCCAACAGGCGCGCCTGCTCGATCAGCTGTACATCCGCACTAAGGATGATGGTTTTCATACGTAGACCGTGTACACGAGTATCGTGTTCGAGTCCGTGCCCTATCCACTTTATTGCCTCCTCGTGCCGACTGAAAGCTTCTCGCTGCGAAAGCTTCTATGAGGACCGGCTAGATGGCAGGGACGGCGTACCTCGTCGATAGCAACATCCTCCCCCGGGTGGGTCAAAGCGGACCACAACGATTATCCTCTGGTAGTCTCCGCATCGAGGACATTCTGCGATGGGAGTAAAGGCTTTCAGGGGAAACACATGGGAGGGCCGAGGTCAAAGAAGGCAACCCCGACCTAAACGCAGCACGGCAAAGGGCGCACCCGTTCTCAAGCCAAGGTCCTTGCGAAACTGCTTTGGGACGGTGAGTTGCCCCTTCTCACCGATCTTCGTAGTTGTCAGATATTCGAGCGTTCCCTCTCGGCTTGTCATGAATCGCCCCAAGTAGGAATTTCCTACCACGGCCACATACCCCGGCAAGGTAATATCGAAATTGTAAGATTGCTCCTGTACAAGGAAATGACGTGAGATGTAGTGTGATGGGTGCAAGACAAATAATCCAATTCAACGACTTGGGATTTGCAACATGATTTCTTTGCTTCTCTACAGCTTACGTGCAAGAAGCAGATGCGGGCTCGTACTTGTCGTGGTCATCTGCATCGCAGCTCACTCCTACGCACAGAGTCGTAACGGCCAAGACTCGGCCTCCGCTACATCTGGCTCCGCCCCACTGGAACAGATACAAGCTGGTCAAGAACTGTTCTCTGCTCGATGCGGCGTCTGCCATGGACGTAACGCCGCCGGGGGTAGCGGGCTTGGTCCGAACCTGATCGCCTCGGCGCTGGTTGCTCAAGACGTGCAAGGTGACAAAATTGGACTTGTCGTTTGGAATGGACGGCCGGACAAGGGAATGCCCTCATTTAACCTCAATAATGATGAACTGACCGCAGTCGTTGCATTTGTTCACGATCGGGAGACCCAAGGAACGGAGAAGCATATCGTTGCTGCCCACGGATCTACTGGTGGACGCACCGTTAGCCGGGGTTCCGCTCGCCAGAGTGAGAGTCAACAAGGAGAAACGCGCCACGACCCCGCCAACCCCGCGCCAACTGAAGAGATTGGAAAGGAACGAAGCCAAACTACGCAGGCAGCGTCTCAAAGCGCCAATTCACGGTCATATCCGCTCGATCAGATACAAGCTGGTAGAACTCTGTTCGCCGCACAATGCAGTTTCTGCCACGGACGCGATGCGGGAGGTGGCGAAAGCGGTCCGGACCTGATGGCCTCGGCACTTGTTGAGCAAGACGTGCACGGAGAAAAAATCGGCGAGGTGGTCCGGAACGGGCGGCTTGGCAAAGGAATGCCGGCATTTGATCACGTCGACGAGCAGCAACTAGCGGCGTTAGTTGCATTCATCTATGATCGGAAGGTGAAAGCCAAGGAAGGCCGGCGACGTACGGTTGACGTCAGCGATCTCCAGACCGGAAACGCCGAAGCTGGGATGCGGTATTTCAACGGCGCTGGCGGATGTGCCAAATGTCATTCTCCTAGCGGCGACCTTGCGGGCATCGCTGGCAAGCTGCAAGGATTAGAACTTCTGAAGCGCATGCTCTACCGAGAGAGCGGACGCACCGCCGAGTCTTCGCCAGGCGACGGACGCCTTGCTGAGCCCAGTAAGGCGATTCCAACTGCTACCGTCACGCTTCCCTCAGGCGAAGCCGTAACTGGAAAATTGGCATACCGCGATGAATTCACGATCGCGCTGACCGATCCATCCGGATGGTATCGGTCCTGGCCTGTCACTCGGGTGAAATTCACGGTGATGAATCCGCTCGATGCGCACATCGAGCAATTAGGAAAGTATACCGACGAAGATATGCACAATGTTTTGGCGTACCTCCAGACATTGCGCTAGAGCAGCGTAAGGCTGTCGATGGTGAAGAGACTAGCCAAGCGTTGATGTCGGACGCTTCTCTCATGAGGTGGCGCAAGAATGAAGCTGGTAAGGGAGATTTTCCCTCTCGCTGCGGTGCTAGTTCTGGCGTCAGCGTTTTGCGGCCGCGCATCTGCCCAAGGAATCGATTCCGCTACGCTCCTAAAGCCGACATCTGATAGTTGGCCGATATACCATGGCGATTACTCCGGCCAGCGTCACAGCCACTTGAGTCAGATTACTCCAGCGAACGTTCACGAACTCACACTCGCCTGGGCCTTTCAAACAGGCCAGACAACGCAAATCAAGTCTTCTCCAATTGTCGCCGGTGGCATTTTATATGTATCGATACCCGATCACGTTTGGGCTGTTGATGCCCGGACGGGTTCCAGGGTCTGGCACTACAACTATCCGCCGAACGAGGGTTCTCACATCGGCAATCGAGGCGTTGCTTTGTACAAAGACTCTGTATATTTCGCTACCCCCGATAATCACGTCGTCTGCCTGAATGCACGAGACGGGACGGTGAGATGGAACGTCGTTTTAGCTGACGTAAAGGAGGGCTATTGGTCATCGGTGGCGCCGCTTATCGTGCACGATCACGTGCTGGTAGGACTTTCGGGAGATTTTGACAACATCCCCGGAATGCTGAAATCGCTTGACGCGGAAACAGGTCAGGTGCAGTGGACGTTTTACAGCACGCCTTCGCCCGGCACTCCGGGCTCCTCAAGTGGCGGTGCCACCGGCGGCAATATGTGGATTACGGGAACGTATGATCCGGAGTCGAATCTGGTGTTCGTGGGCACGGGAAATCCTACACCGGTACTGGCGGCACAGCTCCGCCCAGGCGACAATCCCTGGACCTGCAGCATCGTTGCGCTGAACCCTGATACGGGGAAACTCGTCTGGGGATTTCAGCCCTCACCTCATGACACGCATGACTGGGATGCCGTTGAGGTTCCAGTTCTCGTGGATGGGGCCTTCAACGGTTCGCCCAGGAAGATGTTGTTGCAAGCTTCCCGCAATGGTTATTTCTTCGTGCTCGATCGCACCAACGGGAAGAGTCTGTTGACGAGTACTTTCGCCGCGGTTAATTGGTCCAGCGGCGTTGATAAGGACGGCCGTCCAATTCGCAACGCCGCAAAGGATCCTGCCCGGGATGGTCGTTTGGTTTCGCCCGATGAGGGCGGAGCGACGAATTATCGTTCGCCTAGTTTTGATGCCAGGACCGGTTTGCTAGTCGTTAGTTCGCGGGACGCCTACGGTATTTATTTTTCTAAGCCGGAACACGGTACAGTTGGCTGGGGCGGCGCAGACTACGAAGTCTTCGGAAAAGCAGTGCTGCGAGCGATCGATTATCAAACCGGGAAAATCCGCTGGAACCACGATCTTGGGGGTGGCGGTGCAGCGGCGGGAGTTCTTACGACAGATTCGGGTCTCATCTTCACTGGCGATTCCGTCCGCAGTGTCATGGCCCTGCGAACCACCGACGGTGCAACCCTCTGGCATTCGTTCATTGGACATGTGGGAAACTCCCCAATCACGTATGAACTTGATGGTCGGCAGTACGTAATTGTGGCAAGTGATGGGGCGTTGTTCGCTTGGGCACTCCCAGAGAAATCTGTGCAGCAAACTAGATTTGGCTCGCATAAGTGATGAGTGCTGTACCCAATTTGTTCGCGTGCGTATAGCCAGCATAGATGGTGACCTTGCTGCACTTGCGCCGGCATCGACAGCGCCCCGATCTGATTCCTTTGGATGTGAACATGTCGGGCATGAGTGGGCTTGAGGCTTGCAGCAAGATTCGATGGTCCTTTGAAGGACCCACTACCCTTGGTTACGGTCCGCTGCTCGGAACATGACCAGGTCGTCGGCCTGGATTGGGGGGGGCGGACGACGTTGTGAAGCCTTTCGCCATCGGAGAACTGCTGGCTCGCAGACCACTCCTCTAGGAAGCTGAGCTGGCCTCGACCGGCGGCCATTCCTTGTTTTCCATGAACAAGACTTGCAGTATCCTTAGGCCATCGGCGATTGTTCCGGGCAGTGTCCTGCAAAACTCTGTGAATGCGCAGTCATCTGGCTGCCCAGACTGGCCATCGGTTGGAATGATAAGGGCCCAATGGAGAATCGGGCTCTGAAAGAGTGTTGAAATGAGCGAAGACATTATCGGAATGCGAAAGGGTGACTACGAGATCCTCGGAGTGCTCGGCGCCGGTGGCATGGGGACGGTCTACAAAGTGCGAAACGTTCTATCGGACCGCATCGAAGCCATGAAAGTCCTTCTCCCGAACCCGGGAGACCAGAAAGCTCTGGCCGGCCGATTCTTACGCGAAATCAAGGTGCTGGCGAGCCTGAGCCACCCGAACATCGCGGCGTTGCGGACTGCGCTTACCATAGACAACCAATTAGTTATGATCATGGAGTACGTCGAAGGCATCACCCTGAGCGCCCGCGTGGAACAAGGAGTGATTCCTCTCGGCCAGGCGCTCAACTATGTGAGTCAAGTGCTGGCTGCCCTGAGCTACGCGCACAAACGGCAAGTCGTCCATAGGGACATCAAGCCCTCGAATATGATGCTGACTCCGGAAGGCATCACAAAGCTCATGGACTTCGGCATCGCACGCTCCGGGCCAGACATGGGGTTGACGATGACCGGCACTACGCTGGGTTCCCTAAGCTACATGTCACCGGAACAAGTCAAATGCGCGCCCGTTGATGCGCGTTCCGATCTGTACTCGCTCGGCGTGTCGTTGTACGAGATGGTCACAGGCCAAAGACCGTTCCTGGTCGATAGCCACTTTTCCATTCTGCAGGCGCACCTGCTGGAATTGCCGAAACCACCGGTTGAAGTGAAGCCGGACTTGCCGGAGGCGGTGAGCAAAATCATTTTGAAGGCCATGGAGAAGGATCCAGCAAAACGATTTCAGTCCGCGGATTCATTTTTGGAGGCGGTCGAAACCGCCGCACGTAACAACAGAGTCGCGCGCGAGGCCACCCAGGCTCTTTCGGCGGTGCAATCAAGTCCAGGAGCAGAAGTGCCTGTCCGCAAGGAGGCCACGGTTCTCTTGACCGAGAACATTGACTCGCGAGTCTCTCCGGAATCGGCACAAGTGCCCCAAGATGCGCCGGTACCTTTTCCGCAGCGCAGCGGCCAGCCGCATCGCGGTTTATATATCGGGCTGGGTGCGCTGATCGTACTTTTGGTTCTAATGGCCCAAACCGACGGACGGTGGCGCGGCCGGTCTCGAACCAGTGGGCCCCGGTCCCGTTTCAACGACCCCCCTGGCCACAAGTGCAGAAATTCCAGGTACGGCACTCAACGCGACGGCAGCAGAACTATCTCCACCAGCACCGACTGCTCAGCCAGTCCGTGGAGCTCACAAGAAAGGTCTCGCCGGACCCGCGAGTTCGGCCACGGCCAAAAATCCTGCGAGCACCGAAAGCCAAGCTTCGCCGGTGAGGGGGCACCAACAAGACGAGAGCGGCGCAAGCGTGCCGCCCGCGCCGTCGGAAGCAGATCAACTAGCCGAACTTGACCGGCAAGCCGATCAGCTCTCCGGACGCGAAACGGCGATCAGCGCGAGCCTCGACACTCTCCAGCGGCAGCAAAACGCGCATGGACTGCAATTACGCGGCGACATTGTTGCCGCGCAGTCTCGGATGCGCACTTACCTTGCCAAAGCGCAAGCGGCGCTTCAGGCTCAAGACATTCGAAATGCCCGCAAATATCTGGAACTGGCAGAACCCGAGGCCGAGAAGATCGAGAAGTTTCTGGGGCGCTAAGCAGGCTCGCCAGTTAGCTGCCGTTGCTCCTTTTACCCTTGGCATCTGGCTGATCAATCGAATTAGTGACAGCTTCTCCGGTGATCAGGCGCGCGCCGCGGCTAAACGTCAAGTATTCGAATCCCCACTGGACGAAAACCAGGATGCGGCTCTGAAACTCCACGATATAGATCAGGTGGATGAACAGCCACATCAACCACGCGAGCAGTCCGGAAACGTGGACGCCAAAAATATTTGCCACCGCGGCGGCGCGGCCGATCACCGCCATTTCCCCTTTGTTAAAATAACGGAACGGCGGCGGCTCTCTCTTCCCTTCCAGACGCGCAAGGATGACTCTTGCCGCGTACGCTCCGCCCTGCATGGCGACCTGCGCCACACCGGGAAGTGGTTTTCCCTTTTCGTCGACTGCGTGCGCGAGATCGCCGACGATGAAAATATTGGGGAAATGGGGAATGGTCAGATCGTGAGTCACTTTGATCCGGCCGCTCCGGTCCGTTTCCGCCCGCGTGCGCTCGGCAAGTTTCCACCCAAAGGGAGTGGCCATGACGCCGCCAGCCCAGAGCACAGTCTTGGCCGGCAGGGTCTCACTCGAATCACCGCGCTTGAACGTGACGCCCCCCGCGTCGATGTTCGTCACCATCACACTCTTGATCACTTCCACGCCGAGCCGAGTGACTAGCTTCTCTGCCTTGGCCGACAGATCCTCGGGAAAGGGGCCCAAGACTCTTGGTGCGCCTTCCATCAAAATGATCCGCGCCTTTTGCGGGTCGATCTTTCGAAAATCGTGCCGCAGCGTTTCTCGGGCGATTTCCGCAAGCGCTCCGGAGAGCTCGAGTCCAGTGGCGCCGGCTCCAACAATCACGAATGTAAGCCATGCGCTCGCTTCTTCCGGCATGGCAGCGCGCTCGGCGCGTTCGAATGCATACAATATCTTGTGGCGGATCGCCGTGGCTTCTTCGACAGACTTCAGGCTAGGCGCCCACTCCCGCCAGGAATCATTGCCGTAGTAAGAGGTCTCTGTTCCCGTCGCCACAATCAGGGAGTCGTAAGCGAAAGTTGCGCCGTCCCGCAAAATAACGTGTCTTGCCTGTGGGTCGGCGTCCACTCCCTCGCCCAGAAGGACTCGTGTATTTTTCTGACGGCTCAGCACGCCGCGCAATGGAGCCGCAATTTCTCCCGGTGACAGCGAGCCAGTGGCCACCTGGTACAACAATGGCTGAAAAAGATGAAAATTTCGCCGGTCAAGCAATATAACTTCGACCGGAGCGCGCTTCAACTTTTGAGCCGCAGCCAGACCGCCGAATCCGCCACCGAGAATGACGACTCGATGTTTCTCCGCCATTTCGTTCGCCCCCGAACACAACCTCGTTGAAGCTAGTATCATCTCATCTATTGCAGATTGCCCAGCTTTGATGCCCGGGACTCGCGTGGCAATTACAGGCTTTTCCGTTGCCGCCCTCGTTCCGGAATGAAAGCGGAACCAAAACGAGCTTAGAGCTTTTCGAATGCATAGAAAAGAAACGGACCACGGACTTCAACTGGAGAGAAACACCTTGCGCTTCCTGTGCTCGGTACTGATCAAGAGCGGGACCCGCGTCGAGATCTGCAAATTGCTTGATCCCAGGGTCTTCGAAGATCCGTTGCAGCGCGTGGTCTTTGAAGAAATCAGAGAACTTGGATCCATCGATTCCCGCCGTCTGCGGGAACTTCTGCCGGCGCGCGTAGCCAACCGCGGATTTCCGGACTTCGACTTGAAGGAACTGCTCGCCCCACACGAAGTGAGCGAAAAAGAAATCGATCAACTTTTTGAGAGTGCGCTGCAGCTTCTCGATCTCAGCCATCCGGACAAAGGGCTGCTCACGGAATAGCAGACCGATGAGCGGGACCGCGCTGCGTTCGCTGACTTTGATTGAGGTTCTTACATTCTGCGGCTACGTTGGGTGGTACATCTGGCAGCTTCAGACTTCCACTTGGTCATCGTGGATGGTGTTTCCCGTTTGGCTGACCACCAGCTTTGTGCTGCACAAGGACACTCCCAAGACGCTTGGCTGGAGGGTGGATAATTTTTGGAAGGCGACCAAACGTTCGGCTGTCGTCTTTGTGCCATTCATCATCGGACTTTGCTCTTTGGGGCTGGTTCTTGGTGGTTTGCATCGCCCGTTCAACCATCTCTTGATTCCAAAACATTTCTTTGGCTACCTGGCTTTTTGCCTACTCCAACAAGTGGGGTTGAGTTCCTACGTCACCAATCGTCTTTTTGCCACAACAGATAGTGCCGTGCGCGCTTCCCTGATTGCAGGTACGATCTTTGCCGCCCTTCATTGGCCGAATCCGGTTCTTGTTCCGCTCACGGGTGTAGGCGGTGTCGCCATGTCCTGGCTGTTCGTGCGCGAGCGCAACATTCTCCCTCTCGCTCTCGGGCAAAGTATCTTGGGAACTTTGGTTTGGTGGGCCCTTCCGGTCGCGTGGCATCACGCTATGCGCGTGGGGCCCGGTTTCTATCACTTTCATCCGCGATGACAGGTAAGCATTACAGATTCAAATGGCCGTAGTTTTTTGCGGTCGCGGCCACACCTGGCTTGGGCCAATCCTTCCCTCTCGCATCGTTCGTCCAAACGCCGGAAATCGTGAATCTACACTGCGGGCAGGCGCCATCCTTGATGCGATTCCCCGTCACATCGTGCCAAGCGCGCTGGACCAGCCGTTCTTCGCACTTGGGACAATAGGTGTTCGCACCATCGCTGTAGATATTTCCTTCATAGACGTACCGCAGGCCCACGTCGAGCGCGACCTGCCGTGCATGGTCAAGCGTCTTGGACGGCGTGCGTGGCTTGTCCTGCAGCTTGAAGTCCGGGTGAAACGCAGTGAAATGCAGCGGCACGTCCGGACCTAGATGAGTCAGAATCCATTCGGAGAGCTTCCGCGTTTCTGCCGGATCGTCATTCAGAGTTGGAATGATTAGGTTGGTGATTTCGAACCAGACTGACGTTTCGTTCTTCAGCCACACCAGCGTCTCCAGCACCGGCTGAAGATGCGTCAGTGTGATCTTACCGTAGAAGTTCTCGGTAAAGGCCTTGAGGTCGACGTTCGCCGCGTCGATGTGGTCGTAAATGTCGTGGAAGGCATCGTAAGTGATGTAACCATTGGTGACCATCACCGTTTTCAAGCCATATTTCCTGGCCGCTTTGCAAATGTCGATGATGTATTCGCCCCAGATGGTCGGTTCGTTGTAGGTAAAGGCGATAGACTCACAGCCGTATTGCAAGGCCAGTAGCGGCACATCTTCCGGTGGAACATGCTGCGAACGCACCTGATCTGAGCGTGATTTCGAAATGTCCCAGTTCTGGCAGAAAAAGCACCCCATGTTGCAGCCCGCCGTGCCCATACTAAAGACGCGCGTGCCCGGCAGAAAATGATTCAGCGGTTTCTTTTCGATGGGATCAACTTGCAGGGCGGCAGGCGCGCCGTATCCCAGGCTATAGAGCCTCCCGTCTTGATTGGTGCGAATGAAACAGAATCCTGCCTGACCGGGATGGATGTGGCAATGCCGTGGACAAAGATAGCAGTGAACTCGCCCGCCTGGCTCCGCTTCCCACCAACGGGCCTCGTGCAAACGCTCCGTCTTCTGGAGGATCTTCAGCTCTTCCATGGATCCTCCTCCTGACCAGCATTATACCTCCGGGCGGAGAGGTACGCGCGGGTCATTCAAGTTTGTTGAAGGTATGTGTTCGAGCTTCAGGCGTGGCGCCGGCCCTGAAACCGGCGTCTTTCCGCGGCCCAGTCCACGAAGCGCTCCATATGCTCGCGGTACTTCCAGGCGAGGTGAAAGAATTTCCCGGCGGTAAGATCGGCGGCTTCTTTCCCGAGAAAAGTCTCAAAGCGCCATCGCACATAGGGGCTTTCCCACGGCTTGAATCGATATCCCCGAGCAGCATTCCAGTAATACTGCAGCGTCTTAATCATTTCTTGCTCAATGGCCGAATCGCCCGGTCCTCTTCGTCAAGACTCTAGCTTCCGGCTGCCGGCGCCGAGAGATGATCGTGCACCAGAACCCAGCTGGCGCCGCGCTTCTCCCAAATACCGGTGTACCGGAGATCCATTTCAGTAGTCTTGCCGTTCTTTGATTTTTCCGTCAAATGCATCGGAACGATGGTCCAGGCGATCATGCCGCGGCGGTTCACCTTTAGATCCTTACCGGCGGTCAGCTTGATCTCCGAAGCATTCTCCAGAAACTCCTTCTGCACTCCGTCATGAAATTCCTTCCAGCCGTGGTACGCAAAGGGAGCGACATCGTAGAAAATCAGGTCGTTGTCCTTGGCGTAGAATTTCGCCGGAGCCTCCGCCGTTCCCGTGCTCCAAGCCGCGCAGAAGCTGTCGATGAGCTTGCGGAAGTTGGCTTCATCCGTGGCCTTCTGCTGGGCCCGGGCCCCAACGAAAGTCAGCAACGCACCGACTATCGCCAGCGCCACATACAGCAGCCAGCGCCATCGCTCGGCATTTTTGTGGCTAGCTCTGCCCACAGATGCGGTCATTCCGTATCTCCTCTCAACTCGGGAACGTGAGAAATGTAGGGGCTGTCCCAAAGCGTGTCGCATAACCTATTCCCATCGGCGCGGTTTTGCAAGAGCTCTTATTTTATTTTATTTGTCAAAGCTCTTATTTTATTTTGCTCTTATCTTATTTTTAGGGCCGAGATGCTCTCATGACCGCCCTGATTGTGCGCGTGATGGCCGGGCAGACGCCGGAAGGCAGTTGTGTCAGACAGCTCCTGGATGGTCTTACTTGCGACAAAGAGGTAAATCTCGTTTCTCGGGAACGCACCTTTCAGCTTGCATTGCTAGCGCGGTCCATCCCTACGGCTGGCTGGCGAGTTTGATTCGGTTCGGCCCGGACCCGCTCCTCCTCTATTCCCCTTCCCGGAGCCTCCATTCGCCGGTGAATCGTTCCTCTTCGCCGAATCTTGGATGCATCCCTCTTGTCGAACTCCTATTCTCGCGTTGGGGCGAGGAAATCGCCTTCAGGAGCACAACATGACATACCGACGGACATCCTCTCAGAGCCGCAAATCCATTTTGGGGGCGGGCGCTCTCACGCTCGGGCTCTACTTCTTCTTCGTCAATCTGGACGGACTCACAGCTCAAGTCAGCAGCGTGGTCTGCATTGGGGCGGAAGCCCCGGGCATGCTTCCTGCACTCGGGCTGGCAGGGTGGCATGCTCTGCAGGCCTATACATTCGACCACGCCCAGTTTTTGTCGAGTCTCACGCAGATCTTGGTATCATTCTGGCCGCTACTCCTGATCGCCGCAGGCGCCGTTCTGCTCCGTCCGCTGGCCAGGAGGGACCCCTGGCCGCAAGGCGCTTGCTCGGGGAGCTCTGCGGTATCGGCTCAAGGAGACCATTGATGGGTGATGAACGCCGGGACAAAACGAGCCGGGGCGGAATTATCGTCGGCGTAGGGCTGCGCAAATCCGGCCAGGGTGCACCGCAGTGGGGCGTGATCTCCGGCGGGATTATCGCCTTCGTTGGCTTGCTGATCTTGTTGGACAACATGGGTATTCACGTCGCCAGCTACCTCTATCGTTTTTGGCCAATGATTCTGATCCTGATTGGTGTATGGAATCTTGCTTGCCAATCCGGCCGGGTTTTTGGCGGCGTTTTGGTCGTTTTGGGCGTTCTTTTTCAGTTGGACACCCTGGGGATTGCGCATTTCAGCTGGGGTGAGATGTGGCCGCTGGCCATCATCGGAGCGGGCTTCCTTGTGATGTGGAGTTCCCTGCAAGCCCGGAAGCGATCCGTCTCGAACCGCAAGGGCCCGGGCGAATCGCAGGCAGATCTGCGGACGACACTGAATGAGGTCGCTATCTTTGGCGGCGTCGAGCGCCGCATTACCAGCCCTGATTTCCGCGGTGGATATGTCCACGCTGTTTTTGGCGGTGTCGAACTCGACCTGCGTGATGCAAAAATGCAGGAATCCGAAGCGAATCTGGAGATCAACGCGGTGTTCGGTGGTGTTGAGATTCGCGTGCCCGAGGACTGGCAGATTGTGTCCCGCGGGCAGGCTATCTTCGGTGGTTTTGTGGACGAAACGAGAAATTATCGCCCCGAAAACTCCGCTGAACCCAAACGGAAAGCGCTCATCCTTACGGGAGCTGCGGTGTTCGGCGGCGTGGAGATCAAGAACTGAGCTTGCCGGGATGGACGCCCTTTCATCGCGCCGCAACAGACTGAGGCTCTACAAGATCGCGTGGCTACCCGTCTGCGCGCTGCTGATCTATCTGGTCGTTTCTACGGGTGGGATGGGCTGGCTCGAGACCGCCGTCTTGATGGTTCCACTGGCGGGCCTGGGTCAATTCATTTCACTCTCGGCGTGGTACTCCTGTAAATTCCGGCCGATCCAGAGGTCGACGATCCTCAATTTGATTGGAACGCACGTTGGTGCTGCGCTATTCCTGAGCCTTCTCTGGGTCGGGATGGGAAAGCTGCTCGCACATTTCTTGTCGATTTTGCCCTGGTTCCAAGGGCTGGATGCGCGCTTCACGCCGAAAGTGGGGCTGGTATATGGAGCGGGATGCATCCTCTATCTTTTGTCAGTGGCGTTTCATTACGTGGCGTTGGCTCAAGATGCTTCCCGAGAGGCAGAGGCCCACGCGCTGAAGTCCAGCGTACTGGCGCGGGACGCCGAACTCAAAGCGCTCAAGGCCCAGGTCAATCCGCATTTTCTTTTCAACAGCCTCAACTCCATCAGCGCTCTCACGAGCATTGATCCGGCCAAAGCTCGTGAGATGTGCATCCTGCTCGCCGAGTTCTTACGCATGACTCTCGGCCTGGGAGAAAAGAGCAACATCCTGCTGGCCGAGGAAATGGCTCTCCTCGATCGTTTCCTGGCCATTGAAAAAGTGCGTTTTGGCGCGCGATTGAAATTGGAGGAAGACATTCAGGAGGAGTCAAAGCCCATGCTCGTCCTGCCGCTCTTGCTCCAACCGCTGGTCGAAAACGCCGTCATTCATGGCATCGCGAATCTGCCCGCGGGAGGATCGATTCGTCTGGTCTCACATTGCCATGACGGACGATTGTCCATCATCGTGGAAAACACATTTGATCCCGAGTCCAGGCCGGCGCGCCGCGACGGCCTAGGCCTGGCCAATGTTCGCCGACGACTAGAAGGCCGCTACGGCGAAGAGGCGACGATGCAAGTGAGCGCGGAAGGGGATTGTTTTCGAGTCAACCTATCGCTGCCCGCAGAATCAGGAGCGTCACACAATTGAGTGCATTCACCAAGAAGATACGAGCGCTCATTGTGGATGATGAGGAGCTCGCGCGGCACGTCATTCGCGAACTGCTCCAATCCCATCCGGAAATTGAGATTCTTGCAGAGTGCGCCAACGGTTTCGAAGCCGCCAAGGCTTTCGCGGAGCACCAACCCAGCCTGATCTTTCTCGATATACAGATGCCCAAGCTGACAGGATTCGACGTCCTGGAACTGATCGGCACGGACGTGTCCGTGATCTTCATCACCGCTTACGACCAATACGCCATGCGCGCGTTCGAAGTGCATGCCGTTGACTACTTGCTGAAGCCCATCGGCCGCGAACGCTTTGAGGCGGCACTGGAACGAGCGAAAAGCCGGATGGGCGAGAAAATGCCGCCCGCGCACGAACTCGCGGCTGCCGCACGCCCCCCGCAACAATTCCTGGAGCGCCTGGTAGTAAAAGACGGCACGAGGGTCACGCTGATTCCGGTTGGCAAGCTTGACTACGCGGAGGCCCAGGACGATTACGTGGCGCTTGCCAGTCAGGGGAAGAAGCATCTCAAGCAGCAAACCATCGCTGGTCTCGAAGCCGGCCTTAACCCTGACAGCTTCGTGCGCATCCATCGCTCTTACATCGTGAATCTGGAACGTGTAGTGCGCATCGAGCCTTACGGGAAGGATAGCCGGCTTGCCATTCTCACTGACGGCGCCCGCTTGCCCGTGAGCCGCGCAGGTTATGCCCGCCTCAAGGCGCTTCTCGATGAACGCAAGTAACCAACCGCCGTTCGCGCCCCACCGGCACGGAATTGCGCAAATAATTTCCCACCAGAAGCTGAAAAACACCAGGAGGATATTTCTCTTGCCAAAAACTAATGACTTGAGACTCCATCCTCATTCGCCTGAATAGCTGTTGCCAACAAGCCGGACCGAAGACGTCTCACTCGCCTCTTGACAGGATGTCGATAACTGATCAGTGGTAGCTGCTTCCCTTTGTGCTCAGCCGCCGCACCCAGATGCGCGTCGTGGCCGGCTTGCCGATATGCATCGTTTTCCCACCGGAACGCAGAGTCATCGTTTCATCATATTCGCGCCTGAGCACCTCCACGGTCGTCGATGGCCGCAGGCGCAGTCCCTCCAGGAATTCCAGGAACCGAGGGTCCTTCTCGTAAACGCAGAGAATCTCACCCGCTTCCTTCGCCCGCAATTCCGCGAGCAGGACCGCACCCTGCTTGCGAAGCTGCGCGATACCCCCGCGCATCGGCACGCCATGCGGACAGCTCTTCTTGTCTCCAAATCGCTTGAGCAGCAGCGCTTCCACTTCCGGAGAAATCGCATGTTCCAGCCGTTCTGCCTCGTCGTGCACCTTGGCCCAGGAGAGTCCGATCACTTCCGTCAGCAGCATCTCGGCGAGCTGGTGCCGCAGTGCCAGGCGTTCCGCGAACTTTCTGCCTTTTTGCGTCAGGTCGATCCGCCCGCTTCGCTGCACGCGCACGTGTCCGTCGCGCGTCATGCGTTTCAAGGCCGCGGTCACCGCGGGGGGAGTAACTTTCAATTCCTCGGCGAGCCGCGCGCTAATGGGCGTGTGGTCCTCTTCCAGCATCTCCCAGATGGCCTTCAGATAATCTTCCTGCGATACACTTGTCTTTTCTCGCCGCAAGGCAACTCCTATTTTACCGTTGTCTTGTGCTCTCGCTTCTCTCTCAGGCCCAGAGCGAGCTGGTATATGCGCCGTTGGATGCCTTCGAACACCCTTTGGTAGGTCTCCGGCGCAGCGCCGTAAGGGTCTTCGACCATCCAGTCCTCGACTTTCTCCTGGTCCCAGAAGGCTTCTTCCCTGGGCCTGCCAGTCATGTTGATAATAATGTCCGCGGCGTCGGCAGCGTCGCGGGTGAGCGCATCGGAAGTCAATCCGTTCGCGGAATAGCCATTCTGGAGCAGCGTTTGCCTTGTTTGTTCGGCGACGGATCCCAGCGGACTCAAGCCCGCGCTGGTGGCTTCGATCACATCCGCGGCGTCATAACGGGCGATGGCTTCGGCCATGGGGCTCCGGCAGGCGTTCCCGATACACACGAAGAGAACTTTCGTCCGGCTGAAATGCCGGGCACCGGAATCAGCCTTCGTTTCTTTTTCCACGATTAGGATATCGCGCTGCCCGCCGCTTGATGCGTTCCCGCCGCCACAAGCCTGAGAAAATGCTCATGCACAGTGGTGTCGTCTGTCAATTCAGGATGAAAGGTGGCCGCCATAATATTGTCACGCTGCACCAGCGCGGGCTTTCCGGCATACTCCGCGAGAACCTTCAAGTCCGGGCCGGCCCGCTCAATGATAGGGCCGCGAATGAAGACCATTTCCAGCGGTTGCTTCTTCAATTTCGTTGGCCCGTTGACCACGTCGCTGGCGATCTGCCGCCCATAAGCATTCCGCAGCACGGTCATGTCCAGCAGTTTCAGGGAATCCTGCCTCGGATTCTGCACTTCCGCAGCCAGTAGTATAGCCCCGGCACAGGTCCCGAAGATCGCTCCACCCTGCTTTGCGAATCTCCCGATCGCGTCCGCCAGGCCCTCTTCCTGCAGGAACTGCAGCTGTGTCGTGCTTTCGCCGCCCGGCAGAATCAACCCGTCGCAGCCCTGGAGTTGTGCGGGCGTACGCACTTCGACCGTTTCTGCGCCGAGCCGCGCCAACATCGCCGCGTGCGCCTCAAAATCTCCCTGAACCGCCAGAATTCCGATCTTCACTCCACGCACTTCACGCCTTCCTTGCAGGGCGCAGCATGCTGCGCCTCTTACGCCCAGGTTGAAAGTGCTTGAGAATCGCTACCATCCCCGCGTCGACAGCATGTCCTTCTCCTCCATCTGTCTGACATCCAGTCCCCTCATGGCTTCGCCCAATTCTTCGTGGGCTTCGAGCACGGCCTTGGGATCCTCGAAATGCGTCGCCGCCTTCACCACCGCCTTCGCGCGAGTCTCGGGATCGCTGGACTTGAAAATGCCTGATCCGACGAACACCGCTTCCGCCCCCAGGCGCCGCACCAGCGCCGCGTCGGCTGGAGTGGCGATGCCGCCCGCGGAGAAATTCGGCACCGGCAGCTTGCCTGTTTTGGCGATCTGGCGAATCAGTTCGAGCGGCGCGCCCAGTTCTTTCGCTTCGCGCATCAATTCGTCGTCGCGCATGGTGGTCAGTTTCTTCATCTGGCTGACGATAGCGCGCATGTGCCGGACTGCTTCCACCACATTTCCGGAGCCCGCTTCGCCCTTCGTCCGAATCATCGCCGCGCCTTCTGCGATGCGCCGCAGCGCTTCACCGAGGTTGCGCGCACCACAAACAAACGGCACGCGGTAATCGTGCTTCCAGATGTGGTTCTCTTCGTCGGCCGGCGTCAACACTTCGCTCTCGTCGATAAAGTCCACTTCCAGCGCCTGCAGCACGTCCGCTTCCGCGAAGTGCCCGATGCGCACCTTGGCCATCACGGGAATCGTCACCGTGGCCATGATTTCGCGAATCACCTTGATGGATGCCATCCGCGCCACGCCACCCTCTTTGCGGATATCGGAAGGCACGCGCTCCAACGCCATCACCGCGCACGCGCCGGCTTTTTCGGCGATCTTGGCCTGCTCGGCGTTCGTGACGTCCATGATCACGCCACCTTTGAGCATCTCCGCAAGGCCAACCTTCACCCGCCACTCATTCGATCCCTTGCTTCCGGCACCGCTTCCATTCACCTTCTTCGCGTCCATCTTCCATCTCCTCTCGCTGCTTGAACTTCTCGATGGTCTCTATCCGTCAAATCTTTTTCACTCGATAATCACAAACCGCGCCCTGCTCCTCGCCAGCACCAAACCGGCAGTATCGCGAATCTCTCCGGTCATAAAAATGTTTCTTCCCTTCTGTTCCGTCTCGCGACCCTCCACAACAATTTCATCCTGCACATTCACCGGCTTTAGGTACTCGACCGTCAATTCCGCCGTCACTGCGCGAACCTCACGAAACCGACAAACCTTCGCCATCGCCTCATCCAGGAGCGTGGCGATAATTCCTCCATGCACAAATCCCGCGCCACCCTGGTACCGCGCACCCAAAACAAAGCGTCCGACAATGCGCCGATTCACGTTGTCCTGTTGGAACGTCAGCTTCATCCCGCCGGCATTGTCCCCGCCGCAGCCAAAGCACTTGTTCACCGCATTCGGCGCCAGCATAATCATTTCGTCCAATTCCTGGTACACCGTCCTTCTTTAATTCGTTACCGGCCTGCTTTATTTCTTCAGACCAGCGCCACCCGGCTGCGTTCCGCCCTGCGGACTCCGCGCTGCCGCTTGCGCATTTCAATCTTCAGCAATTCCGCCAACGTAGCCACGCCCCGCGCGATCTGCTTTTCATCGAGGCTCGCAAATCCCAGCCGGAGCGTGTTCGGCTGCGGTCCCTGCACGTAAAAATACCGTCCCGGCGCAAACAGCACGCCACGTTCTTTCACGTGGATCAGCAATTCGCTGGCATCGAATCCCGGCGGCAACTCCAGCCACAGACACATTCCCCCCTCCGGCCGTGTCCACCGTGTGCCTTCGGGCATGTGCTTGCGTAGTGCTTCATCTAGTGTAGCCAGACGCGAACTGTAGACCTTGCGCATTTTGGCGAGATGCTTGCCGAAGAGTCCCCGCCGTAGGAATTCCGCGAGCGTAGCTTGCGCCAGCTGATCGGTATGCAGGTCGGTCGTCTGCTTCACCACGCGCAATCGTTCAATCGCCGCCGCCGGAGCAACAATCCATCCAACCCGCAAGCCAGGAAAAGCCACTTTCGCAAAGCTGTCGATATGAATGACCAGGTTCGAGCGGTCCAGTTGCTTCAACGAGGGGATGCGTTCCTCGCGCGCATGCAGCCGCGCGTAAATATAATCTTCCACCACCGGGACCTGGTGCCGCCCAGCAAGTTCCAAAACCTTGCGTCGCGATGCCAGCGGCATCGACGTTCCGGTCGGATTCTGGAAGTCGGGCGTCAGGAGGATAAGCTTGACGCGATTGGCCGCCAGCGTCGCTTCCAGCGCTTCCAAATCGAGTCCCAGCGGCGTCCCCGGCTCCGCGTGGGTTCTCATCGGAACGCTCAGGCACCTCGCGCGAGCGCCATGGAAGATCGCCACCGCTCCCGGATACGTCGGGTTTTCCATAATCACGGAATCGCCCGGACGTACAAAGGCTTTGCTGATCAGATCGAAGGACTGCTGGCAGCCATCGGTAACGAGCAGATTTTCATCCTTGGCCGCAATACCGTCGCGGTGCAACATCTCGAGCAGTGCCGCTTTTAAAGGCGGATAGCCATCGGACGGACCAAGATTCAACACTTCCGTCCCTTCGCGGCGAAGCACGGCGTTCACGCAAGTCTGGAGCTCTTCGATGGGAAAGAACTCCTCTGCCGGGCGGGCCATCACAAAAGAGAGTGCATCTTCCGGAACATTGGCGGTGAGACGGCTGAGGATTTCTTCGCCGCGTTCATCGGCAAAGAGCAATTCCCACCGGATGCCCCCGTTTCCATTCAGAACTGGAGGTGCTGGCGGGGTGATCTTCAGGCCGTTACCGTTTCCCTTAATGAACGTACCGCGTCCCACGTGCCCCTGGATGAGACCTTCCGATTCCAGCTCGGCGTAGGCATTGGCTACCGTGGTGCGATGAACGCCGAGCATGGTCGCGAGTTCACGGCTGGCGGGAATGCGGTCACCCGGGCGCAAATCTCCGGCGTGGACGAGGGCCCGCAATTGATCGCGAAGTTGGATGTAGAGCGGAACGTGGCTCTGCGGCTGGAGATGGAGTGGAAGCATTGTCTCTCACCTTCAGCCAATTCTAGCAGGTATTGGCCTGATGCAAGAGCCAATTTGTCTCCGCCCTGCGATCCTTCGAGGAGCGTGTGTACGGTCGACGTCGAGCCTGCTCGGCCATCTAGTTACTACAGGGAGATCGCGGGACAAAAGGCCATTCGCCAGCCGGTTAGCCCCACTCCTCGACACGCACTACAAGGTGGAGGCCGAGAGCAAATCTTGTCCTGTCTAGGGGTTGGCAGTAAATCACGCGCGCCAGCGACTTGACACCTTGGTCTGAAGCAGTGACCAGCACGCGCTTCCCCGGAGCGCAATTGTATTCGGTCACGATGCGCGCGCCTCGAGGGCTCACGTTTTCAGTTACCGCCGTCCAATTAAGTCGCGATTCGTCGAGGTGCAAAACCTCTACCGCCACTGCCTTGGCAGCGCGCTTTTCATATCGGCCGGTCGGGATATACATCTTGCACCTGCTCGCTGTCGGTGCCTAAATCGGATGCCGGCCGAGTTGCCTCCGAAAATGCGTCCGAACAAGGGATAAAGCGAGTTTGATCTCGCATTCCGCCTTAAACCAAAAATCCCTCTAAGCAGCCTCCGATGTCGCCACCGTTCGGCAACCGCGAGAATCTCGCAAATCGAAGTGACGGTCTTGGCCAAACGAACTCGGTGGCCGCAGCGTGTTGCGCTAGCAAGAGAGTGCCCCGAACGGGGAAGGCACGCTCTAGCTACGCTCCCAACAAATGAGGCTACGTCCATGTCGAACGAACGGACAATCAGGGAAACACCCCAATTGAACGTCGGGAGAACTAGCAACAACAGTTGCCATTCGGAAGTCTACGCAAATGAACCAGATACGGGAATGCACGCGCTATCGATACCGGGGAAGATCCTGGGGCGGGAAACGTGTTAGAGCCAGAAGGCAGGTGCCACTTGACATACCGTTTCGGTCGGCAGGAGTTGCGTGGAAGACGAGTAGAGTCAGCCTTGGCCCGATGTCCAACTCGACTCTCTTACCAATTCTTTCACCTCATGCGGGACCTCAAACTCGCGGTCGCGAAACTATTCATCAGCGCCGACTCGGCAGCAGCCTCTCTTTCTAATCTAACCACCTTCGGACACTCAGCAAGCAAACAGAAATCCGCCTGCGGGGCGACTACTAGGCATTCGAGTTCCTCGGGCGACGAGCCGGAAACTCCTGGCAAGCGGCCGGAAAATGCGTTTGGCAGGCTAGGTCTGCGGTTCTCCGAAGAACCTTTTGAATTCCGATTAGGGTGTTGCCCCGACGTCGAATGGGGTGTTTCCTGCATTGACGGGCCAGCCTTGTATGTTCTTATGTGGTGGCCCGGAGGGTGCTAGCCTCGAAAGGGGCTATCGCGAAGTAGATGGCTGTGAAAATCGCCCAAAGCCAGCCCAAAGTGTTGATGCTCGGCGCAAATGCGCTGGTGTGCGACAACGTGCGCGTTTTGCTCGGGAGTATGGGGTATCAGTATCTCGTCGCTCCGACCCTCAAAGAGGCGCTCACGCTGGTTGAGCGGGGAAGACCGGATGCCGCGATCCTGGATCCGCAGCAGGCAGATTCTCCGCCCGCTCGGGTCGTGGCTGCCTTCCACAAGATGGTTCCGTATCTGCGAGGACGCACCATTGTTCTCGTAGGTGAAGAGAGAGACCCAGACCTCCTCCAAGTGTTGGACGCCTATTTCCTTCCGCGGGTTCCCCAAGATATCCTCTTACAAGAGCTGTGGCCGAGCCTGGATTCCCTGCTCCGCCGGATGTCCACGACCCCACAGGTCACACGTAACGCGCCACTGGTCTTTGATAGCTTTCTCCGACCGTCGCTCGCCGGCGCCCGATCCTCACACCCTGCAGTTCGCCGACTCCTTTATGAATCCGACCGTCTAGTGGCCGATCTTTCCCTCGAAGGGCACAAAGATTCGCAGCGCATCACCCTGGTCGGTCAGGTCTTGGACACCGCCAAGCCCGAGCCGCACCTAAGCAGCGTCCCCATAGTGCTTCAAGGCCATGAGGGGTTGATGGGCATGGCTAAGACGAACGAGTGGGGCGAGTTTCGCTTTGAATTCAATTTTGAGTCGGGCGTCTCGCTGGAGATAGGAGCTAGGCAAAACTACTGGGTATCGTTCGGTTTGCCCGACTCGAAGAGCGTCACGGGTGGGACCACAGAAGAATCGAAAGCTCCTGAGACACCTGCTGACTCTGAGGCTCAGAAAGACATGCATCCCAAGGGGAAGCGAAGAGGAAGAAGGGACGGTAAGCTATGAAGTTCAAAGCGCTCTCTGTGCTCCTGCTGCTCGGTGGACTCTGGCCCTCCGGAGCCTCCGCCGACAACCGGTTCATCGTCCGCACGACACTCGATCTCCAGACACTTCAAACGGTGTGCAACCCTCCCCTATTGCCCCCCCTCTGCACTGTGGTGCGGGGGCTTGGCGATCCCTTGGGGCAACTTTTCCTGATCACCAGTCCGCTTAGCTTAGGCGATTTGCTAGATCTCCCGGGCAACCCGCTGGAAATTGTACGTGCCGAAGTGGACCAGTTGCTCAACTTATTTCCGGTTGGCGCACTGAACGTGCTCCCCTCGCCATTGCCGGCAGACCTGATGTCCGACAGAACTGGGGTGCCTTATCCCAACTCCGGCGGAAACGTGTGGAATAGCTATCGGAACCAACCCGCCGCACAGAAAGTCAGGGTCCCGGATGCGCAAAGCCAGTTTGGAGTCAGTGGCGCCGGAATTGTCGCGGATATTGACACCGGCGTGGATCCCACACATCCCGCGCTACAGAGTGTTCTTTTGCCAGGCTATGACTTTACGCGCAATCAGCCGGGTGGTTCAGAATTAACAGATATTTCCTCTTCGTCCTGCCCTTTCACTTCGTGTCCGCCTCCACCCTGCTCGAGTTGCTCCTCGGCCCAAGTCAATCAATCCACTGCCGCTGTACTGGATCAATCCACGGCTGCTGTGTTAGATGGCAACGACCAGTACGCCGCGTTCGGCCACGGTACCATGGTAATGGGCGTGATCCACCTAGTCGCTCCGACAGCGCAGCTCTTGCCCTTGAAGACCTTCAAATCGGACGGCACAGGGTCTCTCTCCGATATTCTGCAGGCCATCTATTACGCGGTGCAGAACAACGCCAACGTCATCAACATGAGCTTTGACACCCAAACGAGGTCGCGGGAACTGAGGAAGGCGCTGGACTACGCTAAACAGAACAACGTCATTTGCGCGGCGTCGGCCGGGAACGAAGGCCAATCAGCTCCGCCGTTTAATGTTTACCCTGCCGAGTGGCAAACCGATGTGATGGGAGTTGCGTCGACGAGCGACCAAGATACGCGGTCTTCGTTTTCCAACTATGGCGATGAGATTGTGTGGGTTGCCGCTCCGGGCGAGGCCATTGTCACAACCTATCCCTTTGGCACCTACGCCGCGGGATGGGGAACTTCGTTTAGCGCGCCGTTTGTTTCCGGCGGTTCCTCCCTGCTGCTGAACAAGCAAGCGAATACCAATGAGTCTCAAGCGGCCGCCGCTGTGGCTCATGCCGTGCCCTTAGGCTCCGATATGGGCAACGGCAGGTTGGACTTAGTTCAGGCGCTCGGGTCACTTGGTCCAGCAGATGTACCGCCCACGGGATCGATCGACAGTCCCTCGGGCTATGTGATCATCTTCGCCGGTCGGTCCGTATTCTTCTCTGGGTCGGGTACGGACCCCGATGGAACAGTCACTGGATATTCCTGGTCATTCCCTGGCGGCAACCCCGGGTCTAGTAATGTGGCTGCGCCCGGCAATGTGACTTACTCGACGCCTGGAACATTCGTTGCGACTCTCACGGTGACCGACAACGCTGGCCTAAGTGATCCATCGCCGAAAACACGCACCGTCATCGTTTTGCCCTGCGTTTTATTTTGCAGTCCGCTCTAGGGCTTATGAAGATGCGCTAGGTTGCGCCGTTCGATCTGGTCGGACCCGTCCTACCGCCAATCACGACCGTGCAATCGTATCGCGGAAGCTGGTCCTCTCGACGATGATCGTCTCGCCCTCCCAGGGTCCTCGAGAGTCGCGCCCGCCTGCTGATGACGCGAGGCGGGCAAGCGCCGCCGGTCGGCCGAACATCTAACCCTGACATGGGAAGCTGCTCGGGAGGGTCAGCTTCGCCGGGGCAACGCAGTGAAAGGAGGGGTAAAAAGCTCTCCATGCTGTCCAGGAATGTTACCCGTCGAGAACTATTGAGGATTGGTGCCGCTACGGCTACAGCAGAGATCGCGGCCGCGCTTCTGCCTGGATGCGGCGGTGGCGATACTTCCCCCGTTCCCGCTCCATCCGTTTGCTCCAAATTGACTGACATTGAGCACGTGGTCATCTTCATCCAGGAAAATCGTTCCTTCGACCATTATTTCGGAAGCTACCGCGGCGTGCGTGGATTCTCCGACCAAAGTCCGGCATTCCAGCAACCTGACCCGGCAAATAGCACCAACCCGCCGGCCGGCGTGTTGCTGCCATTCCATCTCGACACTTCCAAGACGAACGCAGCATGCACCCACGACATCACGCACGACTGGGTGCCACAGCACCAGAGCTGGGACAGCGGCGCAATGGATGGCTTTGTGACCTCTCGCCTCCCGATCAATACCGACGATGCCGTCCTCACCATGGGTTATTACACCCGCGCCGACCTTCCTTTTTACTACGCCGTGGCTGACGCCTTCACGATATGCGACAACTATTTCTGCTCGGTGATCGGCCCCACGGATCCGAACCGTCTCTACACCATGGCGGCTTCCATTGACCCGGCTGGACAGCATGGCGGACCCTTACTTCAAACGCTGATCGCAAATCGCTCGTCGTTCTTAGGGAAACTTACCTATACGACCATGCCCGAACAACTTCAGGCTCGCGGAATTTCGTGGAAGGTTTACTCGTCGCCTGACCAGAATATCTTGAGCATTTTCTCGAACAATGTTCTGTCGTACTTCAAGAATTTCCAGGACCCCGCATCGCCGCTCTACCAGAACGCGTTCGGGCCCCAGTTTCCAGTTGATTTTCTGACCGACGCGCTGTCGGGAAACCTGCCACAAGTCTCCTGGGTGCTGGCCTCCATCGTTGACTCCGATCACCCGCCTGCGCCCTCACTCTTTGGAGAGAACACGCTGTCCGCGATTATCAGCGCTTTGACTGGCAATCCAGCGCTGTGGGCAAAGACGGTGCTATTCGCCACTTACGACGAGAATGGCGGCTTCTTTGACCACGTCGCGCCGGTCACGGCGCCTCCAGGCACACCGGACGAATACATTACTGCCCCCGCGGTCCCGGACCCCACGGTGGTCGGCACTCCTCCCATTCTCGGCCCTATCGGGTTGGGTTTTCGTGTGCCCATGTTGGTGATCTCTCCGTTTAGCCGGGGCGGATTTGTATCGTCGGCTCTGTTCGATCACACCTCAGTACTGCGATTCCTCGAGAAACGTTTTGGTGCGGAAGTGCCCAACCTTAGCGCATGGCGGCGGGTCACCGTTGGCGATCTCACGAGCGCCTTTAACTTCACGAGGCCTGAGCAGTCGATTCCCACCCTGCCGTCCACGCTTCCAGCAATTCCGCAGATACTCGTGGAGTGTGCAGCCAGCCTAGCCGGCACAACGCCATATCAAGTACCGAACCCGCAGAGCTCCGCGACGCAGGAAACTGGAACGGCGGATCGACCAAGTGGTCCGTGCTAGGCATCTCCGAGTTCCCTGGCTGGGCTGTTGTCCAACGCTCCCGCCCCAATGGGATTCACTGGACCGGTGGTTTGTATCCAATCCGCCCGTTGATCTCCCCGGCTTCCAGGTCCCGGATGCACAGCTTCGTTAGGTCGCTAGCATCGCATTGATAAATCTGCTTAATCGGCAAGTCCCCGTCCTGCACCTGGTACTGCCCCGACGCCATGTCCTGCGCATCATCGGCTGATGAAGTCACCACCGGGCTCCCCTCCCGCACGCGCACCCGAAACTGCCGCGACGACGGTTCGTAATTCCCGTAACTGAAGCAGTGTTCGATGCAAGCGCGCTCGGCGGCATGCCCCGCAAATTCCATCCGTGAACCCTCCGGCGCTTCAATCGTGACAATGACCCGCGTCCCCGGCGCCAGCTTCCTCACCAACTCCTCGGAGTGCTCTTCCAGCCGGTTCAGCCATCCTGTATCCTGGTACAGAAACACGAAGAAAACACCGGCGCAAATTCCGAACCCTGCCAAGTGCCATTTTCGCGGCTTGATGCCTCCCAGCAGGCAAAGACCGAAAATAGCCGAAATCGTCGTCAGCCGGGATGCCAGCAACCCGATCCATCCTCCCTCTGGAGACGGGCGCAAATTCTCAGGCACAAGCGCCGTAGCGCAAAACGTCACCGCGTACAATTCGAGCGGCAATTCGAATTGTGGCCACCAATCGATTTCCTTCCTCCGCGAATACAGTTCGTTCGCTGCGCAAACAATCCCGAAGAAAAGCGCCGCTGCCGCCAGCCAAAAGTACCGCGTTCCGAAGAGCCCCAGCTGATCTGCGCCGTTATACAGATAGAACGGTCCGCGATCCCAATCTCCGAGCAGCGACGCCCGGCGCGCAACATACCAGCGCACCGCAACGAATCCGCCAGCCACTGCCAGCGGTAGCGTCAATTTCCACCACCCCGACAGTTTCGCTCTGATCTTGATGTAGGCGAACGTGCCAACTAGCCACAGAAAACCGATCGGGTGAGCAAGCATCGCCAGCAGCGCGAACGCCGCGGCGGCGATCCAATCGATTCGTTGCGCACGCCGGAGAATCGCCAACCCGAAGCAAGCCAGCCCGACCGACAAATAATAGTTCATGAAACCCATGTTGAAGGAATAGCCATAAGCCAGCGTGGCGATACAGGGCGCCAGAAACCACGGCGGGCGCTCCGTTACCACCGCGACCAAGGCGAACACTCCCCAAAAGAAAATCAACACACACACAGAAACAACACTTGTCTGCGCTGTCGCAATGCCCACAAGATTCGCCACTCGCAGCAATGCCACATCGAACAAAACATTGTTCCACTGCTTGGCAATGTAGACCCCCGACGCTTGCTCCTTTTCAATCAATTGCGCAAGCCACGCGTTATAGACATGGCTCGGCAGATCACCGGCTTCGATGCGCCTGTGCCACACGCACGGGATAAGGAGTGCAAGGGATAGCAACAGGACACGCAGCTTGGATTCGCGCAGAAACGCAATCTCACCTGCGGGTTGAATGCCACTGGCTGCCATTCTTACCTGGAGATCACCAAATTGTCCCACTCAAGATCGCTGCGGCCGATTCTACTATTGAAGAGCCTCAGTTCTCCCTGAGATTCGGTGATATTATCCCTCCTTCCGGAAGAAAGGAGGAATCGTGCAGACGCGGTCGACCCATGTTGTTCGCGGTCGGTGGAGTCTTATCGGAGCACTTCGATGGATGCTCCAAGGAGTCCTGCTTGTGCCTATGAGTCTGCAGACCGCGGATCTCGCCCGCGCGCAGGAACCTGCGCCGGCCGCAAAGTGTCCGCCCGCGGCGCGAATCGATTCGGCAAAGGACACCTATGGC
>WNFP01000616.1_pt1 | contig 27182 bp, 18 predicted proteins | sample 5400201 | NCBI WGS metagenome assembly WNFP01 (sample SAMN13153355, study PRJNA577476) | soil metagenome | isolation source: 115 cm saprolite under Madrone tree | place: USA:California | collected 2016-06-14 | reverse complement strand
TGAAACCCGGCGGCGGCAACTCGACAAACGAGACGTGCTCTCGAACAGTAATGGCTTGCGGCACTGGTGTGACTTGCCGGACCAAAGGGCCGGGCTCGCCTTCACTGGTGAAGGTCAGCGTGGTTTCGACTTCAGTGTTCTTCGAAAAATTCTTTGTGTTCGGCAGAAAGAAAGCGCAGCGCGTCGGATCTAGACGGAAAGCCCCTTGTTGATTGCGTTGCAGCGTGCCGGGAACCTGATGGGCGTCACGTAGATAAAAAGCCGTAGCGTCAACCAGCGCGCGCCCGCCTTCTTCCGCCGTTACTTCAAATCCCCAAAGAGTCGACTCTGCAAAAGCGTCTTTGACCGCGCGCCGTTCATCCGCATCGTCGCTGTTGGCGCGAAACCCATAGTTGGAAGCGATTAGCAGGACCTTTGGCCCGGTGCGTTCAAAACGCACGATGTGCGATTGACCAAGCTGCCCTCGGTCCAAACCGATGTCGTTTGAGCCGAGACCGGCGGGCAGAGACTCGACATAAAGAAACTCGGAATTCCACTTATCGATCTCGAGCCAGATCTTTCCGGCCTTCGCGTCCCAGTAAAAAGGAAAGTAGCCGGGAAACTTTTCCATCGGGGCGACTTTTTCGGCGATGGTTGGCGTTTTGACTTCTGGGTTGTTTCTGACTTGGGCAAAAAGGGTAGCGCTGAGAAGCATCAGTATCGAAAGCAGAAAGATGATACGTTTCATAACCGAGTTTCCTCCGAGAGACCGATAGCCTGCTAGACGAGATATCGATCGATATCCAGGGCACCATGAAACACTCCCACTATGTCGATGTTGTTATCAGCTTTGATCAGGTAAGTGATTCGATAGTGACCGTAGAGAAGTATTCGAATTTCGCGTAAACCCGCTGTCCTATACTTGTAACCAGCTTCGGGGTCTCGTTTGAGCAGTTGCGCTCGGTGATAAATACCGCTGACCGTTTGGGCGGCAGCTTTGGGATTATCAGCTGCGATGTAGTCGTAAATATCTTTGAGCCAGGTTTGGGCTTCCTGAGTCCAGATTATTTCTGCCAAGTCTTTATCCGGCGATGCATTTCTTCGTTGGAAATTGTACGGCCTTCGTCTGAATCCTTCAGGCCGCGCTGAACCATCAGTTCAAACGCCAGCTCGCGGATGATTTCGTCGTATGAACTGTCGTCAGGCTGTCGACTGACCAGCTCGGCGACCTGTTCTTTTGCGGTGACCATCGTGAAAGCCCCTTTTGAAATTCAATTGCCTTGACGAAACTGATAATACCCCACTCAAAGGATGTTCGCCATCTTGTCTAAGTTACGACGACCATCCGCGCGCAAACTTATTGACGCAGCGCAATACTTCTACTATTATTCGCCCGTCCTCGCAACCGCGTTTGGTTTTGCTATTCCGTTAGCGGCATCCCAGCCACGGTCCGATAACGGTTTCGATTCAGGATAACGGATAAGAAAAGACAGGCTGGTCCCAGAGCCTGCGACATGACGCCGCATTCTTCCCGCCCAGCCTTCGCACTGACAGGTGCTGAACCCAAAGGCAGAATCGTGTTCTGGCAATCAACCGAAGCAGATGAGTAGCTTACGTCAAATGTGCTCGAGCGTTAGGGCGGACTCAGCCGTCTCGGCGAGGGTCCGTCCAGAGTCAATTAGGGTCTCTTCCAATAGAAGCCGCAGGCTGCTGATCAAATCTCAGTGCTTGCTCGTTGTTATTTTTCTTTATGCCTGCCTGGTTGGGCATACGACGGCACAAGTCAGGTTCGTGCAACTCACGGATCCCCATCTATTCGATAAATCGGAAGAGGAAATGTCACAGAATAGGCAGATCCTGATCGACGCTGTGGCCAAAATCAATGAACTGGATGTCACCAATAAATATGCCTTCGTGGTGGTGACCGGTGATATTGGCATCGAGCAGATTGCCAAAAGTGCGAGTGACGTGGACCCCAGCAGGATCGATCAAGACGCGAAAGCAATGGCGAGTATCCTTGTTTCCTCAAAGGTCAAAGTTTGGCTGTTCGTGCCTGGCAACAACGATCTCATAAACGAGATGGATGACACGATTGACCACTACCATCAGTTTATGCAAACGCTGCACAACGAACTGGAGCCGTATCAAATAGAGGTGGTTGATCTCTGCGCGAAGGGCGCGCCGAAACCGCACCTGGTGGGGGTTAAGAAGGAATATGCATTCATCGGGTTTAACGATGCCTCCTTCAAGAACAATAACGAGGCCCTGCGTTTGGGCGGAACTGTAGAAAAATGTTGCGACCAGCCGGATAAGTGCTCTTACGCAGGAAAGATTCGATGTACTCAGGAGTCAGAGATTCGACGAGTTTCCAGTCTCCTGACCAGCGACATTAGGTTTGCTTACATTTTTTATCATATTCCCGAAGTGAATGATCCGTATCTTCTCAGGAACGACCTCGACTGGCCCGACGACACCAAGCTTCGTGATTTTCATGGCCAACGATTGATGAAAGTAGATGTGACGGGTGCCGAGTATATGGACTCCTCCTGGTTCATCGACCGAGACTTGCGTAGCTCCTGGGCAAGGATTACTAAAGCCGACCGGGTGAAGGGATTGTTCGCGGGCCATCTCCATGAGCAGCGCCCCGAGTTATACCTGAGCTACCAGGGAAATAACGATCACCCCAAGCTATATCTTTGCCCTCCTCTAGCGGTTAAGCGACAAAGCACAGACAAGCCACAGGCGCGCGGTTTTCAAACCGTATCAATCGATGAAGGCCGCAACCCAAGCCTGCTCAAGGGCGAGATTAGTACGTCGATCTACTGGTATAACCCGGCCTCGAGACTCTTCTCGGTAAACACTCCTCAGCTGATCGTCAGCCTATCGCCACAGCTAACGCGGAATGGAGAACCTATGTTCTGGGAAACTGCCGCTCACATGTCGACCGTCTTTCAGTTTCTCGTGGTTGCTGCCTCTCTTTACCTCATTTGGAAACAGTTGAATAAACAAGAAGAGCAATTGAGGAAGCAGGAAAAGCAATTAAAGCAACAAACTGATTTGGCCCGCTTTGCCAACACCCAGGCCCTGGTCGCTCTTGCGTCTCCGTTCACCCTGGAGATGGCTAAGAACATAGAAATGGCGGAACTCTGGGCAATAACCGCAGAGCAATGGGAGAATTTGTACGACGGCAAGAAGCAGCAGCACAAGAGCATGATCATCTGGTGGCTCGTCTTTTATGAAAATATTTTCTTCCAAGCCGAAAGAGAACTTCTGGATAAGGATATCTACGTCGGATGGAAAAAAGATATTGACGCATTTGTCGACGAGCAACTCGTGGAGAAGCACTGGTCAAGCGTCCGCACGAAATACCATGATAAATTCGTTGTCTACATAGACGAGCTGATTAAAAAAAAGGAAAATCGCAGTTAAGGGATGGTCGTCACGAAGACACTGACGATAGTCATTCCGGGTAACTCGGGTAATCCCTCCATTCATGTCTGGGAACAAACTCAGCGAACGGGACCTCGCGATTAAGCGGGGTTTAGGCTTTATCTATCGCACCGCTTGCGATCCGGACAACTTCGCGTTGTACGGATACGATTACCTCTTTTGCTTTCGCTGCATCGCTTCCACCTCAAAGGCTGTTGAGCTGCGGCGGACAGCTTTGAATCTCGGCCGCGAGTTAGCCCGCCAGTGGCGGCAAGAGCATCCTGAAGTGCTGAATGACGCCGATGCTGATGATATCGCTGGTCTCATCATTGGTAGTTACGCTGCTGACCGACTTGGCGTGCGCGATGATGTGTTCAAGCGGCAGTTGCGTGAGTTTGCCGGTCGATTCACGCCGCGAGACTATTTTTATTTTGATCCGTCCACCGAGCCTCCGCCCAAAGATGTGCCGGAAGAATGTGAGTGCGGTGCATGTAATTCCCGTGGCCGCAGAACGTGTCGCCGCTGCAAGAGGCGATTGAGCATGATGAGCTCTTACGAGGTTTGGCTTGATGCTTTGACGAGAAGCTTTATAGGCGAGCGTTATGTAGATCGACTTGGCTCGTCCTTTGCAAATGTCATCAAGTGGTTGCCTTCGATGCGCCCTTATCCGAAATACGAGGACCGAGAGAATCCCGATCTTGACTGGGCCGTATATGCAATCACGCACGTCGTCTACACGCTGAATAACTATAGTCTCTATAATCTTTCACCCAGTTGGTTACCCCAGGAGTACGCGTTCTTGAAGCGAAATTTGAAACGAGCAATTGCCATGGATGATCCCGAAATGATGGGGGAGCTTCTGGACGCGCTGAAGTCATTCGGGCTCACTGAAACTCATCCGTTGATCCGCAAAGGACTTCGTTATCTTCTCGCGCAGCAGAATTTTGACGGTAGTTGGGGAGACACAGAAGCGGAAGACATATATCAACGTTACCACCCGACCTGGACCGCGATAGATGGATTACGCGAATATGCGTGGCGCGGAGAACGCCTCAGTTTTCAGCGCCTCAAACCCTTGCTGGGGTCGTGAGCAAAGACGGCCAGCACTCATCAAGAGAGTTGGCCGCACCAACTAAAGAAGCACTACTTCTCGTCCAGCTTCCGTCCCGCGTTCAAATTATCGAAATTCAAAATCGTATTGAACACCAGGAAGTAGCTGCCCGAGGTCTGTCCGCGCCAGAAGGGGTTGTTTGAAAAAAGCACGACGTGGCCGCGCTCGAGTGGCGAGTCGATCACAGCGGCGTGTTGCGCGATTTCGTCGCCGCCATCCAGCAAACCCGAAACCAGAAGCTCGCGCGAGTCGGCATAGCGCAGCACCACCCGCGGACGCAGTTCGGCCGGGATCAAACCAATCAGGTTGCGGCGTTGCTCTTCCGTTATCGGCGCGGCTTCCCAGACTTCTGAAGTCGGGGGCGGCTCAGGCGGCTCTGCCGGTGGTCGGCCCTGTACCACATCGGGATCTTCGATCGTGCCGCGACCCGTCGGTCGATCGACAGCGGCGCCGCGACGACGTCCACCGCCGCCACCGCCCGCAACATTGCTGACATTGAAGATTGGTCCGTTGAAGCAATAGATCGAAAGCGAATCGCCATAGCCATAGGCGATGGGGCTGGTTGAGTCAACAAACTTAGTTCGCAGTACGTCACCGATGGCCTTCAAACGTTGCGAGCGTTGGATCGAAACTCCCGGCGTGAACCCGGTTGAAACGGCTAGATCGGCCGTGTCCATCGTGCCGATAAAAACTCCGCCACGCTTCACAAAATTTTGCAGGTTTGTTAGTCCGGCCCATCCCAAACCCGGCCGCATATCTTCAGTAGAAGCAAAGCCACCCATGTTCGGTGTCAGATCAGTCTTCTTCCATGGCAGAGGATTGCCATACATCGGCATGCCCTGGATGATCGCATTGATGCCGCGGCCCACGGGACCAAAGACGATCACATCGTACTTGCGATTCAGATCCGAATCCTTCGCTACCTCCTGAGTACTGATGTAGTCGTAAGGGACTTGCATCCGATCGAAAGCCAGTCGCCACCAGCCTTCATCCTGAGTACTGATCCATGTATGTAAGATCGCGACGCGGGGTACCTTGACCGCGTGCATCTTCACCACCGGTGCTTGCGCGACTGGAACGGCGCTCAACCCGAGCTCAGATGTAACTCGCTGGACATCGTTGAGAGAAGTATTGCGAATAATGAATGAGCCGCGATTGAATTTCATTCCTCCAGCTTCAAAAGGTTCTTCGGCGGCTTCGAATGACGCTTTGTTCAGACGATAACGCAGAGTGATCAAGCTATTGTCAGCGTTGTGATTGACGATGAATAGGGGACCATTGACGATTGGGACAACGGAAGAGACCCCGCCGTTAGCTTTGACGTCGCCATTGACGCGATCCATCGCGGCGCTGAGGACTTTGAGGTCCGTAACCCGCGCGACTTGCACGTTGCTGAGCTCGCCAAATGTCCAGCCCGTATCGTCATAGACGTCCTGTTGCGGATCTTTTGGGCTCCAATATTGATAGTCGAGCAGAGCATCCGCGATGCGGCTGTATGGCTGATCCATGCGCACGATGTAACTGCCCGCGGGGAAGGTGCGCGTCTCTGTTTCTGGAGGTTTGGCCGCGGCTGCAGGCGATGACGATGGCGATGGAGCGAGTGACGCTCTTGGAACTGTGTCGGAAGGAGTTGCCGTTGCTGCCGCCGGCGAAGCTGCGGGCTGCGTGGTTGTGGGCCGCGCGGCCGAATCACGTCGCGTGGACTTCTTCTTGACGGTTACCGTGAACGGCAAGGTGGCGCGATGAACTTCACACCCCTGGGTCTGGAGCAGCCGCAACAGCGTCGCTTGATTGCCGGGTCGCGGATCGTCTGCGGGAAAAACGTAAGCCGCCGGACCTTCGTTCTTTGGCTTTTCGATCGAACGTTTGGATTTCAAATAAAAATTCTTCAGGAAGAGCTTCTGCTCGCGATTAAAATAATCGAGCGAGATCAGCAGCGCTGTTTCTTCATAGTTATTATTATTCCGCTGCGACCATTTGGCGCGTGGCAGCGGCGGGTTCTGGCGATACCACGTGCGCGAGGTTTCGTCCGGTGAAAGCGTGCGCACCAAAGTGTCAGCGCCGGCGTTGCCAAACGTTTCGTAAAGGCGGCTGATCCCGTTGTGCGTGGCGGCGATGAACATCAGGTAACCCGGTGACCAGGTGTCGAAGTTGCCATGGGCGAAGACGCCGGGCATTCCGAACTTGGTCATCTCGGAAACATTCTTCCAGCCGATCATCTGCCATTCGTCAGTCAGAATGGGATCGACCCAGGCGTTGTAAGGCCCGTCGCCGACGGTGTTGTCATAGAGATAAGGGACTGACTCGTGCAGATCGTGCAGCACCTGCGGCTTCCAATTCAGATAGACATTCATGACGTTGCGCGTGAGCTTGAGCGACATGCCCATCGCATCGCGATTGTTGTCGTGTGCGACATAGTGGCCCCAGTACATCAGCGACGGCCAATTTTCATTGGGATGCGCGAGGTGCCAGTTGTAGACGTCGACCATGCGGTTGCGTCCGTCGACTTCGACCACGGGCGTTATCAGCGTAACCATCCCATCGCGGATCGACTTTACGTAAGGACTTTCATCGACGGCCAGACGATAAGCAAGTTCCATTAGGGCAGTAGGCGCGCCAGTCTCAGTCGAATGAATCGTTCCGGTGATGTAGTAAATCGGAAACGATTGATTGACCAGGCGATCAGCTTCGGCGTCATCGAAATTGATCGTACGCGGGTCGGCGAGCTTGGTTAAGCGGGCGCGATTCTCATCCAGTCTGGCCAGCAGGCCCTCGGAAGCAATGGCCACGGCGATCATTTCACGGCCTTCTTCACTGGTGCCGATGGAAAACACTTTCACGCGCGGGCTGGCCTTCTCAAGCAGGCGCATGTAGCGGTAGACGTCTTCGACATAAGGCAATTTGCCCGGCGCGCCCGCGACATCGCCCAGTACAGCCTTTGGTGTTGGGACATTTGGCGAAGCAGGCAGGTAGTCGGTGAGCGGCGAATTAAAGAAAGGTTCGGTGGTGTACTCGCGAATCTTCTTGGTATATTCCTCGTCGATGGGCTGATTAGAATCGCGGCCCGGCCGGTTCTGTGCCTGAGTAGCGAATGCGGCTGTGCTCACAAACAGAACGCTCGCAACCAGCAAGCGCGTCAACTTTGGGAAGGTCATTTTGGGTTCCTCGACACTGATGGCTTGATGCCCTTGTTCTTAATGAAAAACTGATAAAAGGGAAGAAGATGCTTTTAAGCTAAACGGGGGCAGCAAGTCAATGATGAAGATACAGAACCAAAGTAATCAACTAGTGCCTCGGTACAGAAGCCGGAGCGGTAGCGACGGGTTCCAGAGCTCAACCAAGTGGGTCAACCAAATCCGACCCGCGTTGTGGGCGAATACCAGGAATCGATCGTTAGGGAGCAACGTTCGTCAAGCATGTTGAGTGTTTGACCCGGTCGCTACCGCTCCCGGTTCTGTATCGAGTGGCGACTCAACGACGTGTTTGGTGCTTGGCCATACGATGCCCTCCCTCACGGTCGGGCTACTGCCCCGCTCCGGCCAATCCTCTTCTTGCAAAATCCGGCGGCAGTTCTAAAATCAAAGTCTCAATAATTAAGCGAATGTCAGCGAATCAAAATAAGAAAGAGGCAAATGAAAGAAACCCGCTCTCTGAACCGCTCGGCGCGGCCTTACCTGACGCTCTTTCTCCGGAAGAAATAGCGCCTCCGGTCGTCAAACCAATCAGAAACGTCGCCGGCGGTCTGCCCGCGGTGCTCAGCGCGGCGAAATACACTTTCAAAGAAATGGGCGCGGTGCGCGGGACTCGCACGCTGCTGCAATTGAATCAGAAGCAGGGCATCGATTGTCCCGGTTGCGCCTGGCCTGAACCTGACGGCGAGCGTTCGCATTTCGAATTCTGTGAAGAAGGCGCGAAGCACGTCGCCGACGAAGCGACCACGAAACGCGTCACACCTGAATTCTTCAGAGAGTGGACAGTCACCCAACTTTCGCATCAGTCAGATCAATGGCTGAACGCGCAGGGCCGCATCACGCATCCGCTGCTCTTGCGCGCGGGGGCAGATCACTACGAAGCCATCGATTGGTCGGAGGCTTTTGAGTTGATTGCAGCTGAATTGAATTCTCTTGCCGCGCCGGATGAAGCGATCTTTTACACCTCGGGGCGGGCCAGTAACGAAGCCGCCTTCCTGTATCAACTGTTCGTGCGCCAGTTTGGCACCAACAATTTGCCTGACTGCTCGAACATGTGTCACGAATCCAGCGGCACGGGCATGAAGGAAACCCTGGGGTTCGGCAAAGGCACAGTTACCCTGGCCGACTTTGATCTGGCCGACGCGATCTTTGTCATTGGTCAAAATCCGGGAACCAATCACCCGCGCATGCTGACTTCGCTGATGCAGGCAAAGCGGCGCGGCTGCAAAATCGTGCACATCAATCCGTTGCCGGAGACTGGGCTGGCGCGCTTCAAACATCCGCAGGAAGTTTGGACCTGGCTGGGCAAGGGCACCAAGCTGGCTGATCTTTTTCTGCAAGTCCGGATCAATGGCGACGTGGCGTTGCTGAAAGGAATCATGAAAGAACTGTTCGACGCTGAAGAGCGCCGGCCAGGTAGCGTATTGGATCATGAATTCATAAATAGCCACACGACGGGGTTTGAAGAGTTCAAGGCGGCGCATAGCCGCAGCCATTGGGGCGATATCCTTGAACAATCGGGAATCACGAAAGTCAAAATCGAAGATGCCGCGCGAATCTTTATCGAGTCCGAGCGGGTAATCTTTTGCTGGGCCATGGGCCTGACTCAGCATAAGAATGCGGTCGCCAATATCGAGGAGATCGTCAACCTGATGCTGCTGCGCGGACAGATGGGAAAGCCCGGCGCGGGTTTGTGTCCGGTCCGTGGTCATAGCAACGTGCAGGGCGATCGCACGATGGGTATCTGGGAACAGCCAAGCCCGGATTTTCTTGATCGACTGGGCACAGAATTCAGTTTTAGGCCGCCGCGCCGGCACGGCTGGGATACCGTGCATGCGATCCAGGCGATGCATCGAGGCGAAGCAAAAGTATTTTTTGCGTTAGGCGGAAACTTTCTTTCGGCAACGCCCGACACCAAATACACGGCCGAAGCCTTGCGCCGTTGCCGGCTGACCGTGTACGTGTCGACTAAGCTGAATCGCGCTCATTTGATCACTGGCGACCAGGCATTGATCTTACCGTGTCTGGGGCGCACCGAAATTGACGAGCAGGAAAGCGGACCGCAGATGGTGACCACCGAAAATTCGATGGCCGTAGTTGAAGGATGGGAAGGCCGCCTGCAACCTGCATCGAAAGATCTTTTGAGCGAGCCGGCAATCGTCGCCAGACTGGCGAAAGCAGTGCTCGGGGATCGTTCGTGCGTTGATTGGGAAGGACTGCGAGGTAATTACGATCGTATTCGCGAACACATCGAACACGTCGTCCCCGGCTTTGAAAACTACAACCAACGCGCGCGGCAGCCCGCCGGGTTCTATCTGCCCAATCCTATTCGCGAGTTGAAATTCAATACTGACGATGGGCACGCGCATTTCACTGTCCATGAATTACCTAAGCACGATTTGCAGCCGGGACAGTTTCTGATGATGACCATGCGCAGTCACGATCAATTCAACACGACCATCTATGGCCTGGACGATCGTTATCGAGGAATTCATAACGGCCGCCGGGTGGTCTTTCTTAACCCGGATGACATTCGGCTTAATGGTCTTCATGACGGCCAGACGGTCGACTTGATTAGCCACTTTGAAGGCGAAGAACGCGTCGCGCTTCGTTTCACGATCGTGCAGTACAGCATTCCGCGTCGCTGCGCTGCGACTTATTATCCCGAGACGAACGTGCTGGTGGCGGTGCGGAACTTTGCGGATAAGAGCAACACACCGGCTTCGAAGTCGGTCGTGATTAGTATCAGAGCTTCGAAGAAGGACGATTGACACGAGTAGCCTGAAAGAGAAACGATCAATGAGCGCCGTAGGCGCGGCAGATGGTAGCCCCGGGCGTAAGCCCGGGCCACCAGGATGTTCGAGCCCCGTAGGGGCGACAGACAAGAAACCGCTCGCCATATCGAGCAGATAACGTTTCGTCGCGAGACCCGCTTGCTACCGCAAGCGGTTCCGTACCGAGGTTTCTCTCAATTGGATCGCTCAGAATCAACTTCTAAAACCGATCTCTACGATCAGCTCGCCGCGCACCTTTCCAGCCTGCTTGCCGGCGAACGCGATCTCATCGCGAATGCGGCCAACTTCGCTGCGCTGATTTTTCATGCGCTTCCTGATTTGAACTGGGCCGGATTCTACTTCTTGAAAGACGATGAGCTGGTGCTTGGGCCTTTTCAGGGCCGGCCCGCCTGCATGCGCATCGGGATTGGTAAAGGCGTCTGTGGCACGGCGGCGTCAACGCGTGCCACGACGATCGTTCCCAATGTCCATGAGTTTCCCGGGCACATCCCCTGCGACAGCGCTTCGAACTCGGAAATCGTGGTACCGTTGATTAAAGGCGACCAATTGATTGGTGTGCTGGATCTTGATAGTCCAATCGACGGACGTTTCGATAGCGAGGATGCGAACGGATTGAATCGCCTGGTATCTGTGTTCGTTGAAACGATCGAGTGGCAATAGGTTTGAGCTCTGATAGGAGCGACATGTTGACGGTTAATGCCGCTCCTAAAGGAGCTTGATAAATCAAATTTAGCCGAGAGCTATAAATATTTCGGCCTTTGAGCCACCTCCTGAAGATGACCAAAGAGGAAATCTCACGACCAACCATAGTTGCCGTCAGCGGATTGTCGTCAAACACCGGCAAGACGACACTGATGTGTGATCTCCTCGAGCGTCTGCCGGGTTGGGAAGCGATCAAATTGACCCGCGGGCATTATCGTTCCTGCGGGAAGGACCCGCTTGGCTGTTGTGTCAGCGATTTGATTCGTGACGAACCGCTGATTCGCTCTGGGCGCGAAGAGAATTACGAAGCCGGAAAAGACACCGGCCGCTTTTGGGACGCGGGCGCCGCGAATGTGCACTGGGTGATCGCCGGCGAAGAGCAGGTGGAAGACGGAATCAAGCAGGCCCTGTTGCGAGTGCAATCCGCTGGTGTCATCGTGGAAGGCAACAGCTTTCTTGATTTTATCGAGGCTGATTTCGCGATCATGTGCGCGCGCTCGGGCGAGAATCGGATGAAAACGTCAGCTCGGCGAACCCTGGCAAAGGCCGACGCGATCTACCTTTCGACGATTGACGATTCGGACGGAGCCAGGGCTCGAGAGCAATTCAACGAGTGGCGCACCGGACTGACGATGGAAATGAATCTCAATGGATTGCCGTTGTTCACGCGGGAAGACATTCCTCTGCTCGTAGAACGAATTCAGGAGAGTGTGGAAGCTCTCTGCGCCACCTCTGCGTGCTCTGCATCTCTGCGGTGAAAGGTGTTCGCGCCGGGGCGACGCTCATGCAGGCAAGATGCCTGCGCTCCGCCGGCAAGGATGCCGGCGCTCCAAAATGATTACCATACGCAAATCACAAGATCGCGGCCACTTTGATTTCGGGTGGCTGGACACCTATCACACTTTCTCGTTCGATCAGTATTACGATCCGGCGCACGAGCGCTTTCGCAGCTTGCGGGTCATAAACGAGGACCGCGTCCAGCCGGCGCATGGTTTTCCCACGCACACTCATCGCGACATGGAAATCATCACTTACATTCTCTCCGGCGCACTCGAGCATCGCGACAGCATGGGCAACGGTTCGGTCATTCGCCCCGGCGACGTGCAACGGATGACTGCCGGCACTGGCGTCTCGCACAGCGAGTTCAATCCTTCTGACTCTGAACCCGTTCATCTCCTGCAAATTTGGATTCTGCCGCAAAGTCCTGGTTTGCCGCCCAGTTATGAAGAGAAACATTTCACCGATGAAGAACGGCGCGCCCGGCTGTGCTTGATTGCCTCGAGTGATGGACGCGATGGCTCAGTCACAATTCATCAGGATACGCAGGTTTATGCGGCAGTCCTCGAGGCCGGCAAAACCGTGAGTCACGTCATGGCTGAGGACCGTCACGCCTGGCTTCAAGTGGCCCGCGGCGCGATCGGTTTAAATGAAATGGAATTACGTTCGGGGGACGGCGCCGCGGTCCGCAAGGAAAGCAAACTCACAATTGCCGCTCACGAGCAGGCAGAAATTCTACTGTTCGATCTCGCCTAGCCAACCGGCTTTGTCGGTAAGGCTTCATTTCGCTGAATCGAAATGTCCTGGATCACGCCCAGGAAGCGCGTGACACATCTAACCAAACCGATACCGATCTTCTGATTTATTCTTCCGCGCGATTTACCGCGGCCACCGGCGTCTGGACGTCGCGCAATTCTGCAACGGTTTCCTTGATCCTAATGGCCAGCATTTCGATCGTTTCGACCCGCCGGCGGGTCTTGTCGCCGAGTTCTTCGCGCAACATTAGTTGAGCTTGTCCCAGCAAGGCAGCGAGCGGGTTGTTGATTTCATGTCTGACGTGCGCGACCAATGCTGCTGCGTCGGTAAGTTTTGTTTCGTAATCGGCGACCAGCGCGCGGAGACGCGCCAATTCGTTCGTGTCGGGGGGCGATTGTGATGCGCTCATTAGCTCCTGCGATTGTTGGTTATGATAAAAGCACGAACGTGAAGTAACGGCATGAGCGCGAGGAATGCCGCCAAGCGCGCCTATTCTGCTTTTATTGAAGCACCAAGCGCAAGAACTATTTTCAGAAACCGGTGCTTTCTCCACTGCCGCACATTAGGTGCGCGATAGGAATTAAGGATGCAAGCATGCGCAGTTGACTTGATCAGCGGAGTTACGTAAATTCGATTTCGCTGCTGGGAGGTCGTCCAATGGTAGGACTCCAGACTCTGAATCTGGCTATCGGGGTTCGAGTCCCTGCCTCCCAGCCAAGAAATCTGCACTAGACCGCCGTCGTTGTTGCGTTGGTTCGCCGTGCCCGGCTAACTCTGCCGCTTTTTGAGTACGGATAAAAGGGGGCAAGGCGATGTATGAACTCATCAGATTAATTGGACCAGCCATTGTTGGCTGTATATCCGGTGTTATGGGTGCATTACTCGCCGCTCGATTAAGAATCAATGAATTCGAGAAACAATTTGAATTTAGAATTAAGGAATTAGCAAAACAAATCGAGTTCAAACGGCTTGAAGAAGGAGAGAGAGAAGCAGTTACCATCAGGATGACATACATCGATCCCTTTCGTACCTGCGCCTCAGACTTGCTGACGAGAATGAGTGAAATATCTCACCTGTTAACTAGTGAAAATGACTCCGACAGAAAGCATCTTAGAGAGTCTTATGAACGGATTGTTACAGACAATCGTGATGATGAACGTGAATTGGCGATCTGGTGTAATTATGGCGGGCATTATGCAGTCTCGACTATATATCTAACTGCGCTTTTTTTTTGCCAGACTCAGCAAGATCCGGTCGGAGTTGCCCTTCACAAAAATCAAGTCCGGTTATGGGGAAGCCTTACGCAGTAACCTCGTAGAAGTTAGAGCTTCATTTGGAGGCATCTTCGGTGTGTGGGAAACCATACAAGATTCGATTGGCGACTACACTAGCCGGCGCGATGGCAGCCTATATAACTACAAAGAATTCTGTGAAGATCTAATAGATAAACATAAATGGATTTGGTTCTATAGGTTGATAGACTTTTATAAGGATATTGAGCCAAAGAAGGATTATGAAGTGCCGCGAATAATCGAATCCCTAAGATCTCTTGTCGAATTCTTGGATCACACAGAGTTGGGCCTGCTGAGGCCCGATTCAGACGTAAAGGTGCTGCCTCAGAACTCACTCAACCCAACTGCTCGATAGGAATTCTTTCAACTATCGCGGCGAGTCGGGAAGCGTTAGGAGTGTGTGTGGCCTGGAGCTCTGTGTTCCCGAAGACTTGTTAAGAAGATGCCGGATGGTAGAGTTCCAAGTGCGCTGCCATACCCACCGTCTGGCATTCGAGTCTGTTGAAACGGAGGCGATGGACTTTGCCTCTACAACGCTCAATGGGATTGTATGGAAACCAGATGATGAAACAAAAGTTAAGCTGGCACTAACGAACACAACTTCGGCTCCCCTCGATGTAACAACAACAGGGAACGAGAAAGTTCAATCAATGACGCTGAAGGCGCGAGAGACCCGCGTCATTGAACTGGAACAGTATCTTGGAGATTCACATGCGAGCCTTGTAACACTGAACCACGATGGTCCTCTCGGCGCACTCATCGCCACCGGTTTTGCTCTTAATGAAAGGACCGGATTCTCGGCCAACTTGAATTTCGTTGACTGCGCGACTGCCAAAACGACTCGACTAGCGGCCGCGCACGTGCGATTCGGCCAAGCTGACCCGCAAGAAGGTTTCCCGGCTGGAACAAACTTTATAGCTTCCCTCGTAATCGCTAATACAATGGATATGCAGACCGAAGCGCAGATTTCGGTCACCTACACCGTTCACTCGGCAAGTAAGACGATCAAGCTGAGACCCATCACGCTTGGAGCCCGAGAAGTCAGGCTCATCGAACTATCCAAGCAGATGGCCCACAACGGAGTTGCTGGGCCAATAAAGGACGCGGGAGTGGACATCAGCTATACCCACATGCCTGGAACTGTGATCGGTCGCTTAACGAGCTATGATGCAAGCGGAGATTATGCGTTTGATGTGCCAGTGAAGGATCCCGTCGGTCACGGCAACGGTGGTTATCCCTGGCGGCTCGACAACGGCTTTACAACGGTTGTGCAGCTAAAGAATACCCTTAACAAAGAGGCCAGCGCGCTTGTTCAAGTAAGATATGCCGATGGTAGCTATCATCCTGATCGGATCAAGATAGGCCCCTACCAAACAGTGGCTATTGACATCAGGAAGCTCAGGGATGCCCAGAATAAGGACATCCGTGGCGGCGTGATGCCAAAAGAGGTCGAAAGTGGACAATTCGCCTGGTTTGAAGAGGAGTTTGGATCAGTAATCGGCCGAGCCGAAGTAGCAGATATAAGTAGGGGAGTAGCCTCAAGCTTCAGTTGCGAGGGAGGGTGCCCGTGTTCAACGCCGGTCTTTAATAGCTGCGCGATGAATCCACCATCAGGCTCGGCGCAAGTTGGAGAATCTGGCTACATGTTTGCCCCTCAAGTGATGAAGCGGGATTGCAACTATGTTCAATATGGCCCATATAGTCCGTCTGGTTCAATCAACTGGTCCTCTGATAACACGTCGGTAGTCACTGTAGACAGCGGGGGAAACGAAACGACCGTCGGTCTCGGTTCAGCGGGTATCGTAGCTCGATTTCAAGAAATTGCGGGCTATATGTTTACCTGCGGCCAACCGGTGTACGCCAATCTAACTACTGGCGCTCACTGTGATGTGCTGCCACCGCCTCCTTTCGCCGTTCCAGTCAATATGGTGCAAGATGGCAATGGAACGGACATCGGCCAAGGCTATCTCCATTTTGATTACTCATGGGAGTCGAGCACAGGAAGTGTAGCGGATTTGGCAAACTGCACAATGGGAGAATCCATTAGTTATCCAGGTGTTGGTCCCTACGCGTGGACCAGTCCTCCATACGCTCCTTATACCGATCAAAACCCCTTTATCGTTGATTTTCCTGCATACACAGGTGCATCTAGCGACACTCATTATAACCACGGATTTCTACGGCCCTATTTCCTAAATCAGTTTACTGCGACGCAGAAATATCGCTACCGCTGTCCTTGTGCGAATGGAGGAGACTATGTCGATATGCGAGTCGGGATTGGGATACAAAGAGATGTGAACTCGATTTCTGGGGTTTGGAGTTATTCGGTTACAAAATCCGGCGCTTCTGCGCAGCTCAATCTCCCTTAAGATTGGAGGCTAGATGCGAAAGATCGTTACCGCTGGTCTTCTAATATTGTCGCTCGCCGGCGCTCTACGTTTGATGCACGCCAAAGTCGGGGGCGCTCAACAGATGGGACAAGTTAACGTTTGGTACGTTCCGGCAGCGGCCAAGCTCACGTTACACGAGCCCGTGATAGTTAACTTTGCCGTTTACAGCGGTCTTTCTCGACTTACGAAGGTTAACCTCGGACTCAACTTTAAAGGAAACTTCGTAATTACCGTGAAGTTGCCGGATGGCCGCATTATTAACGCGTCACATTTGAGCAGCCAGGCTTCCGACGTAGGTGGCCTCAGAGGTATCCTGTCACTAAAGCCGGGAGAAACCTATAAACAGAGCCTTCTCTTGAATGAGTGGTCTGACTTCAACATGATAGGAAGATATGAAGTGGAAGTGACCTTAGTTAATCCTGGACAAGAGATGAGTGTCGCAGGCAACAAAATGACGCTCGACATCGGGCCGAGAGATGCTAATAAACTAACCCAAGCCTGTACGTCTCTTGCAGAAAACGTAGTCGGTGCTACGTCTTATCAAGCAGCCGCCGATGCTACGCGTGCGCTTAGTTATGTACAAGATCCCGTGGCCGTTCCCTACCTCGAAAGAGCGTTGCATTCTGGACACTTGGTCGAGCAAATCTCCATCGAAGGCCTCGAGCGAATAGGAAACCCAAGAGCCGTTCAAACATTGATCTCCGCGCTGGGGATTCACACGGGTGATACCGATGTACTTGCTCGATCTGCACTAGGTCGCATTGAAAGGAAAACTCAAGACCCACGGCTTAAACAAATGATCAAACGGGCTTTAATGGGCTAGATAGCACGGGAGAACGAAGACGTGCCATAAGCCTGCGGCTCACGCGACTTGACCTTTAACGAGCCCAACGACTTCTTTAACCTCGGAGGCCGTGACTCGCTGGTAATTCCAGCGCCCTGTGAAATCGGTCGTTGTGGTTTTAGATGGAAGGCGACAAAATAGCGCAACTCGTCGGAATCCTTACGGACTTCATCGTTGATGGCAGAATGAAGCTTCCAAAATTGACGTGAGTGCGTGTTTTCGCTGCAAATTTATTCGTTCCCCGCCGCCTTCCATACAATAACCAAGTAGGGTGCCAAGTTAAGTGCAGGTACCACTGCCGGCAAACGAGATTAGAACATTTAAGTTGCAACATTGGGAGGCCCTGGCTGAGCCCCATTTCCAGGAAGGAGCCGAAAAGAGTCCTTCGACTTAATGAAGCGATTGCAAATAATCCGGGCAAGGAGAATCAATGAACAACAATTCTGGCACCGATGGTTTAAATCGACGACGGTTTCTCAATGACTTAGGTGGTTTGACGGCGGGATCAATCGTTGGAAGTGTACTCAGCAACACAGCGCTCGCCGCTTCCGTCAAGGAGAATGCTAAGGGACCGGATGACGATCGGTCGGATTCGGCACGCCGAGATAACGCCGCGTATCAAATACGTCATAAAGCTGCGCTTGATGAGAGGAATGCACCGTCTCCTGATCATCCGACAAATGGCGATGACTTGAGGTACGCTAATAAGATCGGCAGCTATTCAAAGACGTTGCCGCACAATAGGTTGGGCGAAGTAGATATTAGCGCGTATGCTGCCTTGGTCCATGCTGTTGCGACGAGTGAGCCCTCAGACTTCGCTGCCGTGCCCTTGGGTGGAACAGTCAAGCAGGCTAATCCGCAGGCTGCATTTGCTTTCGAAATGGAGGGTGCTGATTCGCATGACCTCGGAATGAGCGCTCCTCCCGCTTTCAACAGTAGTGAGGAAGCGGGCGAGATAACGGAGGTCTACTGGCAAGCATTAACCCGCGACATACCTTTCAACGACTATCAAACCAATTCATCGATCACTGCCGCAGTAGCCGATCTGTCAGAATTTCCAAACTTTGACGGAGTTAATGTGGGAAGTTTGTTTCGCGGCACCACTCCGGGAGATCTTACCGGCCCATACATTTCACAATTTCTCTGGCGCAATGTTCCGTACGGAGCGATGACTATTACGCAAACGTATCGAGTTCCGGTGGTCGGTGATGATCACATGACATCGTATGGCAGTTGGTTGAACATCCAGAATGGTCTGGCACCAATCACGGGAAACACGTTAGATCCAAGCGCTAGATACATTCGGAATGGTCGAGACTTAACCGAATATGTTCATCGCGACTTTTCCTATCAAGCATTTCTCAACGCCGCGTTAATTCTTCTCGGCTTTGGAGGCGCTTCGCTGGACGATGCCAACCCGTACAAGAGTTCAAACAATCAAAGTGGATTTGCCACGTTCGGCGGTCCACACATCTTGGACCTCGTTGCCAAAGTCGCGAACTGCGCGCTAAAAGCGGCTTGGTATCAAAAGTGGTCCATCCATCGCAGGGTCCGTCCAGAGGCATTCGCAGGTCACTTACACAACCACAAGACCGGCGCTGCTTCTTACCCGATTCACCCCAAGGTTCTGAACTCACAAGCAGTGGCGGAGGTCTTTAGTCGCTTTGGTACGTATCTGCTGCCGATGGCTTACCCTGAAGGGTCTCCAGCACACCCGTCGTACCCGGCGGGGCATGCTTGCGTTGCCGGGGCCTGCGTCACCGTTCTTAAGGCATTTTTCAGGGAAAGCTTTACGATACCAACTCCGGTGGTAGCGACTAGTGGCGGCTTCTCATTAGTACCCTTCAGCGGGCCGGCCCTAACCGTAGGTGGAGAATTGAACAAACTAGCCGCCAATATTGCAATCGGGCGTGATGCTGCCGGCGTGCACTGGCGCTCAGATGGAATAGAAGGGCTAAGACTTGGCGAAGCGGTCGCAATCAGCATGCTTCAGGATTTCAAGGACTGCTTCACCGAGCCTTTTACAGGATTTTCCCTAACGAAGTTTGACGGTACCACACTTGTCATCTAAGGTAGCTGTCCAACAAGAACGTCTTCGCAATGTATCGTTCGTTAAGATACATCTCCCATAAGCCAACGCGACCAAAGCTAATTTGCCATGTTGATCGAATCGCCCTTGAACTTCCGGCAAGGCTTAACTTCCTTTCTGCACTTCCGGCAATGTAAGCTTCCAAAGCTGGGGAATCGTGGAGAGTTGGAGGTGCGGAACTCCTGAGTTTTCGCAGACTCGCGGCAAAGAATTGCTTCGAGGTGCGGCAAAGAAATGCTTCAAGTCTCACGTTGTTGTAACTTGAAGCGCTGAATTGCCACCTTGGTAAGTCATTGCTTCCAATAGCCTCCGGCAGCTTATTGCTTCCAACTCAAAAATAGTGGGCGCAATCCTGAATTACGGTAGTCCGTCCGTCCAATGACTGCTCGTTTTTGACCCGGTATAACTGATTGTGTCACTGCCTAGCAATAGAGCACCTTCGCAAGGCTGAGTGCACTAAACCCAATTAAACTGTGATGAGATCTATAGCGCCGACAGGATCGGCATCCGCCCCAACCGAACAGCTATCACAACGAGCCAATGTTATCGCGATAAACGTTACCGTTGTGCTAGACCGAAGCACGTGCCTTAGGTTGAGTGAACGAGACACAGGTAAGTAAGTAGGTAGTGTATTTCTCGCGGTAACTTTACGTGGCGCTGTATAATCGTTCACCTCGCGAGCCATCGGATAGGATGCTGCCGAAAAAGGTCAGCTCGTAGCCAAAACTCGCTCGTGAGATAGACTCAGGGCGATATTTCTTTGCACTCTTGGATCGATGCCGGCGAGGACGGTCCAGTTAAGCAGGTAATTTGAACATGCCAAGCAGTAGTCTAGATTCGAGTGACTGGAATCTAATCGTGGATTGCATTCGCGACGGCCAATGCGTACCCTTCTTGGGTGCTGCCGTGAATGTCGATAGTGATGATGGCGCATACAAGGGACTCCCTCTTGGAGGACAAGTCTCTTTTCGACTACTGGAAAAACTGCTGCGCTTAAAAGGGATCGATCTAAGCCAGCTTATCAGAGTCGAAACCTATGAGACGATTGATAATTCCGAGCGTTATAAGGATCTTAGGCGCCTGGGTTTGGAGAACCTAGCCCGCGTTTCACTTCAAGTCGAACACCAAGAGGATTACAAGCACCTAATCCAGTATCTCCGACAAATCCTGCCTGATCAGGAACGAGATCCATCGCCTCTCCTTCGCACACTGGCGCGCCTTCCGGCACCAACAGCCACGACCGATCCCCCGTTCCAGTTGATCGTAACGACGAATTACGACTGCTTGATGGAAAAAGCCCTCGCTGAAGCTGGTATCAAACCCAAGGTCGTGGTTCAGCCGAAAAAGGGATTCTCGCCTGCCAAGCAAGAAGAACTGCAAAACGACCTCGCTGTTTATAGCGGTGTGGTGCTTTATAAGATTCATGGAACACTCTTAGAAGATGATAAAAAAAAGAATCCTGACATAATCATTACGGAAGAGGACTACATCGAGTTTCTCCATACGGTCGTCAACTCAAAGGGTGGTATTCCGGGACTTATTAGGGGGAAGCTGGTCGGAAGCACGTTGCTGTTTCTGGGATACAGTCTTGAAGATTGGGATTTTCGCATCCTTTTCAAAGGAATGATTGAAAGCCTCGATGATCGCGAGCAAGTCAAGTCCTACGCTATTCAACGAAACCCCTCGCCATTTTGGATGGATTTCTGGACCAAGAAGAAAGTCTTAATCCGTGATGTCGATTTATATGAGTTTGGCGCGAAGTTGCGACATCAACTAGGTATCTCGCTTCCCCAGCTATAGAGTGCTAAGAACCACTAAATAACTATCCATGCAACGCGAGTCACCATATAAATTTCTTAACTACTACGAATTTGATAAGGAGAATCCCGAACCGTTTTTTGGCCGCCAGCGAGAGACGCAGATTCTTCTCTCCGATATCCTGGTCAGCCGGCTTGTCGTGCTGTTTGCTCAAACAGGCACTGGAAAAACGTCCCTCATCAATGCTGGCGTCCGACCGTTGCTGGAAAAGCGCGACTATGATCATGTTCTAATTCGCGTCAGGGACGACGCGGCAGAGTCGGCACGGGCGGAACTCACCGATTACTTGCAGGTTGGAAGCCTTAAAGGGAAGACTCTGGTAGATCAGATCCTTTGGGCAAAGAAACAGGTCAAACATCCTCTCGTCTTGTTCTTCGATCAGTTTGAGGAGTTCTTCCTGCAACGTCCTACCCGCAAAAACAAGCAGAACGCGAGCCGGTTTGTGTCCGACATCGCGGCCCTATATGAAAATAGCGGTTCCGGAATCCACATCGTGTTCTCGATGCGTGAAGAATGGTTTGTCAAGATGGATCTTTTTCGCGAGCACATCCCGGAGCTATTCCAGAATGAGTCCAGTCTTCGTCTCCGTTTCTTCCAATCGCAACAAGCGCGCGAGGCAATTGTAGGGCCTGCTGGTTTGCGGGGGGTTGAAATGGACGAGGCTCTGATTAAGAAAGTCATATCGGACTTGGCTAATGACGATGGCGAGATAGAACCAGCGCAACTTCAGATCATATGCGACACCTTATGGCAGAACAAAGGGAAAGACGCTCTGATAACCATCGATGACTACAGGAACCTTGGACTTAAATACGCACCAAGCCGAAAGCGTCACTATACGAAAATCTCCCAACAGGTGTTGACGGGTCGGCTCGTCGAAGCATTTGAAAAACTCGACAGGGAGCCGGAGCTAAAGGTTTTGTCGCGGTTGCTACCGGAGCTTTGCACGGATGAAAACACCAAGAGCTTTCGAGATCTTGATGGACTGGCACAAGGGTTACAAGTACAGAAAGATGATCTGCGACCGTTGATCAACTACTTGGAGAGCTGTCGGCTTGTTCGAACACTGGACCGTGGCGACGTAACATTTGTCGAGTTAGCGCACGACTATCTTGCTCATCGGCAGCGTTTGAATGATTTGCGAGAGCGTATCGAAGCGGTTTGGCCTCGTAAACTGCTGGATAAAGCAAGGAGCGCCGAGCAGTCTTACAAGGCTGCCCGAACTGGAGTTTCGCGAGAAGAGGTTTTGAAGGCATTGGCAGACAAGCGAGAAGATTGCATGTCGCCCGAGAATCTACAGACGATTTCGGACAACGTCGCCACGGCTGAATACGACGCGGACGATCTGGAGTTTCTGTTTCGCTGGGCGCTATCGCGCGGAGTCGAAGCACAAGTTGAATTGTGGTTCCACGAAGCACGTAAAGAAGGCGTGGCCGTTTGGGAGATCCTTGAGCAGATCATTGACGACACCGAGGCATCTTGGGAAGAAGCCGAGAAAGCAGTTCGCCTTCTTGGTCGTTTGCGTGACAAGAAGATTTGGGACCTTCTGTCAATGGCATTCAAGCGCGAGGATCTCGCGTCGGTTGCCATAGAAGTTCTGAGCGACACTCCCGCCTCCGAGTCCGCCCGCATGTTGGAGTCCGCGTTAAAAGACGAGAATTTGCGAGAGGAAGCAATCGCCGGGCTAGGTCGCATGCGCACTACGGTGGCCGTCGATGTCTTGCGTGATTATTTGGAAGCACACGAATCTGATGAACTCACGCTAAGAGTGCTTGAAAGGATCTCGAAAGGACGAGAGGACAAAGTCGCGCTTAGGGCCAAACGTGTTCTTCAGAAACGAGGGGAAACTACGCAAGGGGACGCGCCACTTACGACGACGGTAGCCCACTTCGAACCTGATTTGGGTACCACGAAAAGCTACGAGGGATCTTTTCCGGAGCGAGATTTCGAGATGTTGGCCGATAGGATCGCTAGAGGACGTTGTACCCCCATCCTCGGGGCCGGTGTCACCCACGGATTACTGCCTTTCGGCTCACAAATCGCACACGAATGGGCCAATCAATATGATTATCCGTTTGACGACCAGTCCGACCTCTCGAAGGTGGCCCAATACCTGGCTGTTAATTATGATGCTGCATTCCCCAAGGAGTTAATCTTAAAGCGCTTTCGAGAGTTCAGCCCCTCGCAAACCGACGATCCAGACCACCCAATTAACGTGTTTGCAAGGTTGCCTTTTCCATTGTATGTTGCGACGAATTACGACGATTTGTTCGTACACAGCTTGAAGGCTTATGGGAAGAAACCATTGCAAGAATACTGCCGGTGGAACAGAGGGCTTGTGGAGACAAGATCGAAAATGGATCTTGAAAACCGGCCGACTCTTGAATCTCCGCTCGTGTATCACCTGTACGGCGTGAGTTCGAAGCCCGAATCGCTTGTTCTTAGCGAAGAGGACTACCTCTCGCATCTGGTTAATGTGTCAAGGGATGAAAGAATAATTCCGCCTATCATCCAGCAGGCATTGAGTTCGTCGTCTTTACTTTTCCTGGGCTTTAATGTCAGTGATTGGAATTTTTTAGTTCTTATGAGCAGTCTGGTTCCGTATTTGGAGCAAAGCTTGGCACGGGCCCATTTTTGCGTTCAATCGGTTCCCATACCGAATGAGGCTTCGGCTGTCAGAGTTGAAAAGATTCAAGAATATTTCGGACGTTATTTTGCAGCAATCAATATCAAGATCTACTGGGGCGCAATTCGCGACTTTGCCGTTGAACTACGCAAACATTGGCAGAGGCATGAACATGCAGGTTGAGTACCAGCCATACGTCGGCCCACGTCCATTCCAACAGGATGATAGTAGACTCTTCTTTGGGCGAGATCGGGAGGCTCGCGATTTAGTCGGTCTCATTGTTTCTAATCGTGCGGTGTTCCTGCACGCTCCATCCGGTGCTGGCAAGACTTCCTTGCTCAACGCGAAGCTGATTCCATTTTTGAAGGAAGAAGGGTTCCAGGTACTGCCCACTACGCGTGTCGTTCGCCCCATTCCAGAAACTCTGAAGCAAGGCGAGATTACGAATGTCTACATCTTCAACACTCTCGTAGGCTGCTCTGAAACCCCAGAGGATAGCACCAATCTTGCAAAAATGACATTTCGTGAATTTTTGTCGAACCTGGAGAGATCAATAGACGAATTCGGACAACCGCAACCACTAGTTGTAATTCTTGACCAATTCGAGGAACTGTTCTTCTCATTTGAGGATCGTTGGACTGAGAGAGAACGCTTCTTTCAACAAATCACCGAAGCGCTCCAATATGATCGGTACTGCAGAACTCTGTTTGTAATGCGAGATGAATTTCTAGGCTCTCTGAGTCAATTTGAAGATATTTTTCCGGAGAGAATTTGCAAGTACCACGTAGATCGACTACGTGAGAGGGCTGCGCTTAGTGCTATCACTGCACCAATCAAGACCACTGGACGAGCTTTCGCATCTGGAGTCGCAGAATCGCTGGTGCAAAAGCTCCTTGAAGTTACTATTCAAAAACCTTACGGGGAACATGATACGGTGCTCGGTGAATTCGTCGAGCCGGTCCACCTTCAGATCGTCTGCCAGTCATTGTGGGAGCAGCTCCCAGCCAACTTACCAATCATTACCGCCGACCAGCTTCGCGATTTTGGGGATGTGGATCGGCCGCTGGAAGCCTACTTCGAAAGCGCGCTGCAAAAAGTAGCAGCCGATACCAACGTCAAAGAAGGGGCCTTGCGGTCTTGGTTTGAGCGAGTGTTAATTACCACTGCAGGTACGCGCGCAATCGTCTTTCGGGGCTCGGCAGAAACCGAGGGCATTTCCAATCTCGCCATTGACGTTCTGGAACAAATGCACCTGATACGAGCCGAGTTGCGCGGGGGCGAGCGATGGTACGAGCTTACGCACGATCGGTTTATTGAGCCGATTCGAGACTCAAATCGACGCTGGCTGCATAGCTTTTCTGGAACAGAGACCGACCTCAGACGGCTGGAAGAAAAAGCTGAAGCGTGGATTCGAGGCAAGAGCGGCTTGCTGGACAAGACGGAACTCCGCGAGGCCGAGCGCTTGTTGTCCAGCGCTGGCGCGATCGAACTCGGCTACAGCGACGCACTTCGTACTTTTGTTCAAGCGAGCGCGGCCGTCAAACAACCTAAACAGGTTCAGCGTTTAAGCGTATGGTTGGTGGTGACCGTCATCTTGGTCCTGTTGACTCTTAGTTTGGCGATCTTTGGCTGGATGCAACACAGCCGAGTGAAGGAGCTAGAACAACTTCTGGAGCAACACAAATAAGGTAGCCGCAGCCCGCGCATACTCATCAAGAGTTCTCGGCTAGAACTAACGAGCGTGCTTGCGACCGCAAGGCCGTGCCATTAGCTGTGGTCCGACTGCGGAGGTCTTTGACCTGCCAGAATCGGGTTGGCCGCGGCAGTCTAACAACGTTGCCAGCGAAGACGTTGCCAGTCTCTTTGAACTTTCGGCAAGCCTTACCTTCCTCTTTGCACTTCCGGCAATTTCAGCTTCCAAAGCTTCGGAACTGCGGAGAGCGGAGGCGCAGAACTTCTAGGTTTTCGCAAAACTCACGGCAAGGAATTGCTTCCAGTCGCGGCAAAGAATTACTTCAAGTCTCAGTCGTCGTCCTCAACAGGATTAACAGAAGTAACAACGAAGGCCGATTGCGGGAGCGATGGGTCGGGGAGGTGAGTCCCCAGCCATCGGTTAGACGCGATTAAAGGTTCGGTGTTTACTCCTTTGGCCCTTCGATAAAGTTCCTCAGCACGCGCGCCCTTGAAGGGTGCCGAAGTTTCCGGAGAGCTTTAACCTCAATCTGTCGAATGCGTTCGCGGGTGACCTTAAAGTCCTCGCCCACTTCTTCCAGAGTGCGTTCCCGGCCTTCGATATCCAATCCAAATCTCAAGCGGATGACCTTCTCCTCGCGCGGACTCAAGGTTTGCAGCACATTTCCGGCAATGTCCCGCAGATTGGAAGTGATTACCCTCTCGGCCGGACTAACGGTTGATTTATCTTCGATGAGATCTCCGAATTGGGAATCCCCCGCTTCGCCAATCGGCGTTTCCAACGAGATGGGTTGTTGCGTGAGCTTCAACGCCTTGTTCACCTTCTCCACTGAGGTGCCCATCAGGTGCGCGATCTCTTCGGTGGTCGGTTCGCGTCCCAGGTCCCGCACCAACTCACGCGAGACGGTCCGGACCTTATTGAGCACCTCGATCATGTGCACCGGAACACGGATCGTGCGCGCCTGATCCGCAATCGCTCTGGTAATCGCCTGGCGGATCCACCAGGTCGCATAAGTCGAGAACTTGTAGCCGCGCCGCCAGTCGAACTTATCAACACCCTTCATCAGACCCAGATTCCCCTCCTGGATGAGGTCGAGGAAATTCAAGCCACGATTCTGGTATTTCTTGGCGATCGATACAACCAGGCGCAGGTTGGCTTCAGTTAGTTCATGCTTGGCCTGGGCGGCCTGGGCTTCGCCTATCGCAATCATCCGATGAGAACGTTTGATCTCGGCAGGCGAGACATGATGCTCAGCTTCGATCTCTCTGAGCCGGCGCCGCGCGTCACGAGTGTGTCTGGTGAGATCTTTCTTTTCCTGCTCCTTAATGCGTTTCCCGCCCAGCTTCTCTGTATAGTTCTGAATCTGGAGTTCGAGAGAACGCGTCTCTTTCTGGACTCTGTTAACTGCTTCGACCAGACGTTGACGGGCAGCCTCTTTTAACCCAAGGCGTACAATTTCTCGCGCCATTTCAAGTCGAGTTCGCGCCAGCTTGCGTTTGAGCCGCCGTAGTTTTTTTACGTTTTTGCCGCGGTTCAGTTTGTGCTCGACTTTAAGTTGCCCGAATTCTTTAAGTCCGCGCTGGTACAGCCCGCCTATATTCTGAATCCCGGCAATAGTCCGCTGCAGATACTCTGCGGCCTTGTCTTCCTGCTCTTCGGTCTCTATCTCATCAGAGAAATTAACGATCTC
>WNFP01000613.1_pt1 | contig 27208 bp, 26 predicted proteins | sample 5400201 | NCBI WGS metagenome assembly WNFP01 (sample SAMN13153355, study PRJNA577476) | soil metagenome | isolation source: 115 cm saprolite under Madrone tree | place: USA:California | collected 2016-06-14 | reverse complement strand
AACTTCTCCGCTCAGGTATTCGTAGAGCATCGGCTTGAACAGAAAATGATCTTCATCGTTGACCAGCGTGATTTCCCCGGCGCCGGAGAGATCGAGGGCTGTGAACAATCCGCCAAACCCGCCGCCGATAATTAGAACTCTCGCGATTTTTGCCGGCATAAGTTATCGAGTAATCCTTTATTTTGAGCGGCAAATCTTATCAGACAAAGTGGATCTCCGCACGGCAAGTGCGTGGTGGGGACCGACTTCGCCGCCACCCCTACGCCGCGTTTTGACAGCACCATCAACGTGTCCTAACATGCTCGCGTCTCTCCACGGATGCTCTTCAACATCACCAGTTTTTCTGAACGGCTAATGAAACGATTTGAAATCCTGCTGCTTGTTTCCCTCGGCATTCTGGCTGTGAGCCACTCTGCCCCGGCACAGTCCGGTCGAGTGAAGGATGCTTCCCCGACTGTGGCCACTGGAGACAACAGGTCTAACGAGGAAAAAACTGATCTGAACGACTCGCGGTCGGCCGCACAACTTTTTGAAAACGCCGACACGTACACGCAGAAAAAGTTTGCCGAGTTCGAAAAGCGGAAAATGCCTTATGACGAGCGGCTCGAGGAAAAGATAAAGCAGGAGCAACGCGATTTGGCCGGGCGAAACGCGACGATCTTAGCAGCGCGCAAGATCGCAGGGCAGGACCTTTACTACCTCGGACTGCTTTACAATCTGGCAAAGAATTTCGATGCCGCGCTAGAAGCGATGCGCCGCTTTCTGGTTGAGAACCGGAGCGCCAGCGGCGAGGCGGCCCAGAACGCGCGCGCCATCATCGTGATTCAGGCCGCGAAAAAAGGGGCGCTGCCGGAAGCCGAAGCGCGTCTCGCTGAGTATGCGCTGAACCAACCGCAAATCGCGGATGATCGTTACGTCCTCGAGAATTTGCTCGTGTCACGCTATTTCAAGAATCGGGACTACGAACACGCGCTGCCGCATGCGCAGGAACTTTGGAAGGCGGCCAGATTAGTTGCAAAGAAAAGAGGATCGTCGGCGCGGGACGCGATGCTTAACGAGGCGGCCACGGTGCTCTCACAAGCTGATCTGAAGTTGCAGAAGAAAGCCGATGCCATTGCCGTCGTGCAGACGCTCCGCGAAATGGCGCTGAGGTTGCCATCGGGGAATTTATACAAACTGTCGATGCTGCGGCTGCTTCAGATCGATCCCACAACCGATCCGTTCAAGCTGTCTGATGCTTCATCCGAAGCCGTCAGGCCGCCGGAGATTCGCGTTGACGAATGGATTGACCAGAAGCCGACGAAGCTCGCGGATTTGCGCGGGCAGGTAGTGCTGCTGGATTTCTGGGCGCCCTGGTGCGGACCGTGCCGCGTGACATTTCCTCGTCTGCAAAAATGGCACGAAAGCTACAAGGACAAGGGACTGGTTATTCTGGGTGTGACAAATTTTTTTGGCCGCGCTGAAGGTAAGGAGCTAACGCGCACGCAGGAGTTAGTTTACTTGCGCACTTTCAAGAAGACGTTTCGGTTGCCATATGGTTTCGCTGTTGCCGACTCGGAAGACAACGATCGAAACTATGCGGTCGGCAGTATTCCGATGACGTTTCTGATCGATCGTCGCGGCGTGGTGCGATTCATCAGCACCGGATCCGGGGCTCAGGAGAACGGCGCTTAGTAAGATGATCAAGAAGCTGATTGAGGAGCCGGTCCCGGCCGCTAATACAAAAATCACCATGCGCTGACTTTTGACGCGCAAATTCAGGGAACGCTATGCCTGGCAAATCCCACATGATCCGTTTCGAGCACGCTTGTACGTTGGCGGTTCTCGCTGGCGTAATTCTCATGAGCGTTCGTGCGCCAGCTCAATCTGCCGGCTCGCAACTCGCTTCAAGTAAAAAAGAAACAACTGAGCCGGATAACCGTTCGACCAGACTCCTGTTTGAAGAAGCAACGGGTTACTCAAAGAAGAAGCGAGCCGAAGCCAACCAGCAGCACCTCAACTTCGACGACAAACTAGCCAACAAGACCATGCAGGAACAGCGGCAGCTCGCAGCTGGATACGTACACGCGTGCGCCGAGCGCGGCCAACTAATAGGCGATGATCTTTATTACCTCGGCAGGCTCCAGCATTTGGCCGGAGACTACAATGCCGCGCTTGAGTCTTTACGGCTGTTTCTGGCGACCGCTCCCGAAGGAGATAATTCTCAACAGGCCCGCCCGATCGCGATTTTTTGTGCCGTTAAGAAGAAGTTCATCAGCGAGGCCGAGCAGATCGCCATAGACTATGCGCATAACGAGCCGCAACAGTTGGCCCAACGGTTGGAAATTGAAACCTGGCTGAGTCAGGCCTTCGGCGACGCTGGGGACTTTGACAGTATGGCCCGGCACGCGAGGTCAATGGTCAAGTTGGTAAAGAAGGACATGGCTAATAAGAAATGCGGCGGCCCGCAGTGTGATGAAATGCTTTTGAAAGCCACTGACCTGCTCGCCGACGCGTTCGTTAGGCAGAACCAGCAAGAGGCCGCCGCAGCGCTAATAAATGAACTCCGCAGGCTCGCGATATCCAGACCATCAGCTTTTCTCTACACTCAGGCCACGATGCGGTTGACGCAGATTGATCCCGGCGCAGATCCGTTGCGCGTTTTTGAAGAGGTGGCAGCCTCGCCTCAGACTCTGCCGGAGATAGCCGGCAGTGACTGGATCGATACGGTCCCAAAGAAGCTGGCAGACCTTCACGGGAGTGTAGTGCTGATTGATTTTTGGGCTACGTGGTGCGGCCCCTGCCGGCAGACTTTTCCGCAACTGCAAAAGCTTTACGGAAAATACAACGAGAAGGGCTTGGTGATTCTCGGCCTTACGAAATACTCTGGCGACGTGGAAGGACGCAAAGTAACTCACGCTGAAGAGTTGACGTACTTGCGCGAGTTCAAGAAGAAGAACCAACTTCCGTATGGATTTGTGATAACTGATTCTGACACGAACGCGATGAACTACGGCGCATTCCTAATTCCTACTGCCTTCCTGATCGATCGTCGCGGAAATTTGCGTTTTATTGAGATAGGCGCGAACGAGAAGCAAGCCACGGCCCTCGATAATTTGATCAAGAAGCTGATTGACGAGCCGGCGCCGGCGGCAACAACATCTGACGCCGCAAAGAAGTGAGCAGACAATGTCGCGGCTCTGCTGCCTGATTTGCGGAAGGTCTTTGACCTTCCGGGCATCTGAAATTTCGTTGGGCTTCGCCCCGGTTTCCCAGCCGCTTCATGTTTTTGGCTTGAGAAAAAGGGGCTCAGCCCCAAATAAAATTTTCTTCGCCTCGCGGAAGGTCAGAGACCTTCCGCACATCAAGCGGCGAAGCCGCAAAGAATCTATGCGAACTTTGATTTACAAACTCCACCTGTGGCTCGGATTGATAGTTGCTGTTCCGGTGCTGGCTTGGGCTTCGAGCGGTCTTCTTTATGCCTGGCCTCGCGCGGTTGAAGGCGGCAAGATCGAAAACATCGATGCAACGAGAGTCCGCGTCTTACCTTCGGAAGCTTTGGCAAAGGCCAGCGAGTTTGCCGGTCGAAACCTTCCGACCACAGCCCTGACGCTCTTGATGCGCGACGGGCGCCCCGTTTATCAGGCTATCGGCGGCATGGGAGCGGATTCGCTGCTGATCGATGCCGAGACAGGAGTCGTGTTCAAGACCCCGCCACCCGGGGTGCTGACACGCTATTTTCGTCAGGCGCACTTTTATTTTTTTGCCGGTTCGTGGCAGGTTCCGCTTCTAGTAGCCCTGGCCGCGCTGGCGAGCATCTCAGCCCTGTCGGGCCTGTATTTGAATTTGTCGATGTGGTCTGGGAAACTGTTCAGGCGAAGTTAAGTCATGCAGATATCTTTTCTTAATATGTTGATTGCGTTCGCAGGCGGACTCTTATCTTTCCTGTCTCCTTGCGTCCTGCCGCTGGTGCCCGGGTACCTCTCGTTGATGTCGGGCGTCAGCATCGATCATATGAAAGGCGAGGGAGGTTCACGCAGCGGCGCCCTGCGCGCGGTGGTCATCAATTCGATTGCTTTTAATATTGGCTTGTCAGTAATTTTCATTGCCTTGGGAGCTACAGCCGGTCTGGTCGGGTCGTCAGTTCTAAGTAACCCGTGGATCCGAATCGTAGGCGGCATCGTCATAATAGTTTTCGGCTTGCACCTGATCGGTCTGCTGAAAATCAAGTACCTGTACAAAGACACGAGGCAGTTTTCGAACGAGAAGCCGCGCGGCGTCTTAGGATCTCTGACTCTGGGAATTGCTTTCGCAGCCGGTTGGACGCCCTGCATTGGTCCGATCCTCGGCGGGATCATGGCACTGGCCGCAACCAGTGGCGGTTGGAAAGGCGGTTTCGTTCTGGCCACGTTCTACTCGGCTGGTCTGGCGGTGCCTTTCCTGATCACTGGTCTGGGGATAAACAAGTTCCTCGGGTTCTATTCGAAGTTTCGCAAACACTTGCACAAGGTTGAGGTGGTATCAGGGGTGGTCTTAATCTCGATCGGTTTGTTGATCGCCACCGGTTATTCAAGCTTGCTTGCGAGCTCGAGAGTTGCCGGCTGGTTGCCAAATTTCGAAACCTGGTTGCGGCCGGTGACGCCGGCGGCTCCACTGCCGGGTAATTCCACTTTTGCCCCGGCGCCCGATGTCGAATTCGAGGCTCTGGATGGAAAGCCAATCCGCCTTTCTTCTCTGCATGGCCGGGTTGTATTGCTGAACTTCTGGGCCACCTGGTGTCTGCCTTGCCGCGCTGAAATTCCGGAATTCAACGCTCTGCAACGTGACCTTGAATCGAAAGGGTTGTCTGTAGTCGGCGTTTCGGTTTCCCCGGTCGACACGTCAGATTCTATTCGCAGTTTTCAAAAGGACATCAAGCAGGACTATACAGTGTTGCGCGGCCCCGAAACGATTGGTTCACAGTTTGGCAATGGGCCGGGTCTGCCGGTCACTTACCTGCTTGACCGCGAGGGTCGTATCCGCCAAAAGTTCAATGGACCGCAGACGCGCGAAAGTTTCGAAGCCGCGATTAAGCCCGTGCTCGATGAGGCGCCCGCAACCGCGCAAAAGAACAACTAAACCATCTGAAGTCAGATGGCGAAATCTTGGAGTAATGCCATGAAGAAGTTCCTAATACTGTTATTCGTTCTGATGATTGCTCCCGCGGCACTGCGCGCGCAAAGCCACGAATATTCGCCGCTGCAAGAGAAGACAGTTAACTACAAAAACTGGAAGCTCAACGATCTGGCCAGCAACCAGCCGGTCCAACTACGCTCGCTCATGCAGGGCAAGAAGCTGGTGATGGTGCTTTATTTCGCGCCCTGGTGCCCGAACTGGAAGAACGAAGCGCCGGTGGCAGCAAGCTTGTATGCGAAGTACAAATCGCAAGGGTTCGAAATCGTGGGCGTCAGCGAATACGGAACACGCGACGACGTGAAAGCTTATTTTGGTCCTGGCGGCCCGCCCTATCCCGTCGTGAGCGAATCAGAGTCGCGCGAGGATCGCGACAAGACGCCGCACTATGCTTATCGCCAACTCACCGGCGATACGCGCAAGTGGGGCTCACCCTGGAACATTTTCCTCGAACCTTCCAAGTGCAACTCAAACGGCGACGTGCTCATGGAAAAAGCCTGGGTCGTGAACGGCGAGCTGATCGAAGCTGACGTAGACAAATTCATTCACGATCGTCTCGCCTCGAACGCCGTGATTACCCCGTGTAAGCAGTGACAGCCGCAGACGTCATCGCGCTAAGCGAAAACCCCTCCTTGCACCTTTCGGTCCCGGCCAGCAATGAAGGTGAACGGCTCGACGCGTTTCTGGCATCCCACGTTGAGGGTTGGAGCCGGGCGCGCCTCCAGCGATTGATCGAAGAGGCTGACGTTCTGGTGAACGGTCATGCCGTCAAGTCTTCGTACAAACTACGGCTCAACGACGAAATTGAAGTCGAATTGACTCCGCCTCCGTCGACGGCTTTTGCTCCGGAAGATATTCCACTCAACATTGTCTATGAAGACGATGAGTTGATAGTCGTAGACAAGCCGGCGGGTATCGTGGTGCATCCGGCCGCGGGTGTCTCGTCGGGGACCCTCGCCAATGCACTCGCATTCCATTTTCAGCAACTTTCGACGTCGGGCGGAATGGCGCGACCAGGTATTGTCCACCGCCTGGATAAAGGCACTTCAGGTCTGATGGTAGTGGCTAAGACTGAATCGGCTCATGAAGACCTCGCTGATCAATTTCGTGATCGGGTAATCTTTAAGTCCTATATGGCGCTGGTTCATGGACAAGTCGAAAAGCGGACCGGCCAAATCGATCAGCCAATCGCCCGCGACCGTGGCAATCGTACGCGGATGGCCGTCGTGCGTGGCGGGCGTCCGTCACTTTCACTTTACCGGGTCCGCAAGCGCTTCGAACGATTCACGCTGCTGAATGTCGAGTTGAAGACTGGCCGCACTCATCAGATCCGCGTGCATTTGGCCTGGCTAAAACATCCGGTGGTGGGCGACGATGCCTATGGTAGTGGCCGTGATAAAACCGTTCCCGATCACGAGGTTCGATCCGCAATCGCCAGCCTGGGCCGACAGTTTCTTCATGCGGAGCAACTGGGTTTTTGTCATCCAAAAACGAAAGAACAATTGCGGTTTACCGCCCCCCTACCATCCGAATTAGAGTCGGTGCTTAATCAAATCAATAGCCGCGTTTGACACAGGCGCGCCGCTGCCGCAAGATACGGATATCCCCCAAAAATTGAAGCAAGGCTTTCCGAAAAGTTTTCCGGAAGTGTCCTTGTTTCTCCCGCTTTAGCATAATCGTTTAAAGGATGATCGGACTCGAGGAGGATGGCCTATGTCGAAGATTTTTGTTAGCGGACTTTTCAAAACCAGAGCTGCCGCCGAAGCGGCGGTGGACGCAATTATCAAACGCGGTTACACGCGTGATGACATCAGCGTATTGATGTCGGATTCCACCAAGAATAAGGAATTCGCCGTGCAGACGAAATCGCACGCGGCGGACGGGCTTGGCATTGGTGGCGCGATTGGCGGAACAGTGGGCGCGGTTCTAGCGGCGATCATCGCAGTCGGAACGTCGATCGCGATTCCTGGAGGAATTTTTATCGCGGGACCCATTGCGGCAGCGCTGGCCGGCGCTGGAGCCGGCGGCGCGACCGGTGGATTGATCGGTCTACTCATCGGTACCGGCATACCAGAACATCATGCGAAGGTGTATGACACGGGTGTGCGCGGCGGCGGAATCTTGCTCGGCGTCGAAGCAAAAACCAGTGATGAGATCGCTAAGCTGGAAACGCTGCTCGAAGACATTGGCGCGGAATATGTACGGACTGAATAAACCGGAATGCTAGCTGGTTGACTCCGAAAGCTCGGCGCATTAGTTGAATCAGGCTGCGAGTGTATGTTCCTCGCAGCCTGATTTTTGTAATGAATTAGCCGCGCCCTGAATGAACCAAAAGCGGTTCCGAACCCAATCCCATATTTCGTCTTTACATCACTTTCTGCTTATCGGTAAGCGGGATTCCCATCTTCTCGAGTGTTATCTTATTCAAAGTGCCCGTTACCTTCAGACTTTCCGCCTGCTGATATTTCTTGAGACCATCGCGGGTGTCGGCGCCCAGCTTCCCGGTTTGTTCGCCATTGTAAAAGCTGCGTTGCTTAAGAATCGCCTGTGCTTGTTTGACCTGGTCGGCGTTAGCTCTAAAGATCGGTTTTCGATTGGCGTTGGTGGACTTTTTCGCACTAGTCGACCCGTTATCGTTCTTGTTCGCATTCTTATTCTGCGTTGCCGCTGTCAGCACGAAAGCAAACAGCAGTGAGAGCACAACCAACAGAAGTTTCTTCATCTTATCTCCTTAGTTTTAGAGGCGCGCGACCGCGCGAAAATGATAAAGCCATTACCGGATTAGGGACTCTGAACCGCCATCATATCGCCGCTGTCAATCACAAAAAGTGACGTTCTGGTCAGGTGGCAGAGCCGTCACGGTTAAGCAGCTTTTGCTGTAATTATGGCAAAATTGAGCAGTTTGCGTGGCCGGCCAAAATGGTTGGCAAATTTTAAACAGCTCTGCTATGATGGCTTCGGCCTCGTTTCGGAGCTGCTGATTACCACCCTTCGAGAACCCACCACCGAGAATTAGCGAGAGAGGATTCCCAGCACTGACCATGACAAGATTCCCCCTGGCCGCCCTGGCCCTACTTTTCATAAGTGCGCCCGCACTGGCCCAGAGTAACGCCTACTCATTCGATAACTTTGATACGCGAGATGGTGTGCGTGTTTATGTCGAGCCGGCCAAGCCTCCGATAGTCAACCCTCGGTCGCGACGAGCCGGCAAGCAAGGTTTATCGAACAAGGCTGCCTCGATCAAAAGCGCAGAGAGTGGTCCGGACAATTCAGCCCGCATGGTCCAGGACACCGTTCTGACATATGACACGCTGAATACATTGGCGGGCAGTGCTGCTTCGGCTTTGCGGGGATATACGACGGGCAATGCGCAATTCGATGGCTACTTAGTCGATTCGGGAACCAGGAACGGAATCGATCCACTCTTGCTTTATTCCATCATGCATCAGGAATCGAGTTTCAAGTCGCACGCCATCTCTCCCAAAGGCGCGCGGGGGTTGATGCAATTAATGCCGGGCACCGCGATACGTTACGGGGTTACGAATATCTTCGATCCCAGACAGAACATCGAAGGTAGCGCTCGCTATGTTCGCTTCCTGCTCGATCGTTTTGACGGAGATGTAAATCTCACGCTCGCCGGATACAACGCCGGTGAAGGCGCCGTGGAAAAATATGGTTGGCGCATTCCGCCCTACGCAGAAACGCAGGAATATGTACGAAGGATTTCGCGGCGCTACTCGTTACTGCGCGATCCCAATGCGGCGCTTTACGCACAACGCGTTTCGAGTGCCCAGCTGGCAAAGCTTCGGGGGAAAGAACCCGTACCTTTGACGAGTTACGAGCGCAGCGTCCTAACGGTGCGATTGCCCGACGGAAGACTGTTGTTGACCAGCCAATAAGGCTAAAGAGATTCTTTTTAAGAAGCGAGGTGACGCGCCCGAGACGGCGAGTCGCCTCGTTTTTCATTTCGGGACCCGCGCTCTTTATGTATCATGGAACTAACATTCCGCTTTTCCGTTAATGAGATTGGAGTTCTCCGGGCTATGCGCTGTACGAACTGTGGATCGACCATCAACCCTAACAGTCGCTTTTGCGACCAATGCGGCGCGCCCGCGCCCGATGCTGAGGAAACCCGGATTGCGCGGCCACAATCCTCCGTTCCGGTGCGGCACGACGATGACGACATCGAACACGTAGTTTTCACGGTTCGGCCGACGATGCTTTTCATAAAGATTGGCTACGCCGCAGCGATCGCGGGCGCGATCCTGCTGACGGTCCTGTTGGCAATGGTTCGTTTCGTCGACATTCCCTGGTTCTACTCTCTGCCGGTGGCGCTGGGTCTCCTGCTGATTCCGGCTTACTACCATATCAAGCGCAACATGGTTCGCTATACGCTCACCGATTCCAAGATTACGATCGACCATGGCCTGATTGCCCGTACGACGAGAAACATTCTGCTGGCCAAGATTCAGGATGTCACGGTTACCGCATCGATCCCTCAACGGCTGCTTGGATTTGGTGATGTTGTCATCGATAATGCGAGCGAAGTGGGCGGAACGACAGTTCTTCATAACATCAACAATCCACGTCACTATGCCGACCTGATTTTGCGTGAGCTAAGGCGCTGGCAGTAGACTCTCTCCATTATTCTATTATTGCAACGCAGGAAACATTTGCCTCCGCGCCGGGTTCTAAGCAAGTGTATGATTTTGTCCGCCTTCTTGATTTCATCAAGCAGCAAGACTCTCGGCCGCATCCTGGGCTTGATCGTTCTGGTCATTTCGGCATTCGCCCCTGTGCGAGCTGATCTTCCGCCTCCGGAGCTCTCGCGTATATTTCCGGCAAACTTAGGTGGTTTTCGTCAAATCGAACCTGCGGGGCAAATAGTGCCGGCTGATAAGAACAGCATACATCGTGACTATTCTTCCTCGTTTGATTTGTCAAAACATCCGTGGCCCATCCTCGTCGCTGAAGCTGAATACGCCTCAGCGGAAGGAGAAAAACTAAGAGTAGGCGTAACCAAGTGGGAGAATGATTCCGCGGCTTATTCGAATTTGACCGGATATCGCAAGTACGCAGCCAGACAAGATCAGGCCCCCGCGACCCAGATAGAAAATGTGGGCACGGCGGGTTGGCTGATGTCAGCGCAAAGCCTGGCGTTTTTTAGAGGACCGACCTTCGTCGTGGTGACAACTGAGAACGGCCAGAACGCAGATCAAGTGAAGGTTCTGGCGCGGGCCTTCGCAGAGACTCTCGACCCGGGCGAAGGAGACATTCCTGTCCTGGTTAAGCACTTACCGAACTGGGAAACGGCACAGCACGATCTTATCTATGCTACCAGTGCCAAGTCCCTAAGGGACGCAATCCCCAATCAGCCCATCTTAAATGAACTGACTTTCGACGGCGGGACCGAGGCAGTTTCGGCAAACTACGGCCAAGCGCAATTATTGATCGTCGAATTCACTACTCCGCAATTCTCAGTCGATAACGACCAGCGGGTCCAGGCAAAGATTCAAGAGTTTAGAAGTCAGAGCCAGCCGATCCCCACAGCTTATCGTCGCGTCGGCAACTATTCGGTTTTTGTTTTTAACGCGCCGGATGAAGAGACCGCGAACGCTTTGATCGATCAGGTGAAATACGAGCAGGTCGTGCAATGGTTGGGCGATGATCCACATTTGGAAGCGCGCATCGAGCGATATCTGGCGCAGACCACAGCCGGAGTCCTGATTGCCGTGCTCAAAAGCTCGGGCCTGTCGCTGCTGATTTGTCTGGCTGCAGGGACCTTTTTTGGCGCCTTGTTATTCCTCCACCGGCGCGCCCAGCATGCGGCGCTGTATTCTGACGCCGGCGGCGGAACTCGTCTTAATCTCGACGAGTTGACGGGCACGAAGCACTCGCGCCGTCTACTGGAACCGGGCAAAGGTCCGGAATCCGATTGATAAGCAGGTCTAGAATCTACTTCTGCGGCGTCGTCACGTTAATGTCAACCTGGGTTTTCTTCCCACCAAACAACCCGCCTCGATAAGCAAAGAACGCCGCCACAATCACGATTATGAATATAACCAGCACCGCCACCACTCCGGCGCTGCTGCCGCCTCCATCTCCATTATCGGCCATCTCAACCCTCCTTAAACGAAGATACGTCTACTTACAAATCCGCAGGGGCTCTAAATAATCGAAGGGGAATTTGAAAACTGGGGAAGGCTCTACACTGAAATTCTTAACACAGAATTTGAGAGGAGGTCAACACTTGGGCTAAGTGCCCGCATCGAGACCCGACTGGTAGCACCAAACCATTACCCCATACCAGAATAGCGGTGATGCTCCCTGCTTGGACGAGTTTTTGGAAATGAGAAAAGCAGGTGACAACAAAGGGCGTTGGCACCTGCTTTTGAAAGCCCACGTTCAAGGGCGAATGTTAACAGCGATCTCTACTCCGCGCCGCGACGGCGTGGACGTCTGGGCCTGGTGCGTTCCTGCGCAGGCTGCACGTCTCCCGGTTGCACGGTCGGCGTCGGCTGCGGAGTTTTCGCTCCCGGCGGACAGATCCAGATTTCGATGAAGTCAGTGTCGCGATAGCCGCCATTGATAACGATGATTCGTCGCGCATCAACTCCACGCTGATTGATGAGATAGTCCGTCGTGCGCTTGCCCAGCTTGTCTGCCTGGCCGGCCCGGCTGGTCCGCCCGGCATAGACGATGATGTAGGCTTGCGCGTCAGGAGCTCCCTGCAATTCAATCGCGAGATTGTCCAAGCGTGCCTTGTCATCGTCAAAGGCCACGGATTGAAACTGGTCGAATGGTTTGCACTCAACCACGGGCGGCCTCTTCGCAACGATCTCGGTAGAAGCCTGGGCCTGCTGCCGGCACAGAGCATCGCCGGATCCGTCGTCAACCACCAGGGTTGCGGACACTCGCTGGCTGCCGAGACCGGTGGAGTCCACCGTGATCGTGGCAGTGCCCGCGCCGCTGACAATTCTGGCCTCGGACGGCGAGACGGTCCAAGTGTAACGAAGAGCTGACGAGCCGCTGTAGGCGACATCAGAAGTGAACGTGATCAAGTCGCCGTCATTAACGCTTACCGGGGCGGAGATGTTAACCGGGTAGGGGCAAGGAGACTTCGTGATGGTGTACTTCTTCGGATGATAGTTAACATTCAAGCAGAGTTTGCGGCCCCGCTCAACATCAAAATCGCGTACCCAACGGCCACCGTTAGGCAACAGGATTTCCAGGTTATGACGGCCTGGTTCGAGTTCGATCACGCGTACAGTCGTCGAAGTATCGCCTTCCGGCTTCCCATCAATGCGCAGCGGAAATCCGCCCGGGTTGGTGGAGATTTCGATCGTGCCGTACTTGACGCGTTTCTTCTTGGCGTAGGTAGTCGTCGAAGTGCAGGCCAGACCGAAAGTCAATGCGATCATGATCGTGACCGCGGCTTTGACGACAGCTGAGTTGGGGCGCATGGCAACCATGAATTTTTTCCTGTTCATCATTAGACCTCCGTCATGGCTGCTGCTTGCTTGCCGGCACGGATCTTCGCATAGCGACGTCGCGCACCTGCACTCAGGGCCACAATTCCAGAACCGAATAATAGCAGTGACGCCGGCTCAGGTACTGGCGGATTGCAGTCGACGCACTCCGGGGGCGGCTTCTCGTGATGGGAGCAAACACCCGTGACACAGATTAGCGGAATCAGGGCCAGGAAAGGCCATTTTGGAAAACCGCCACCTACAGCCGGGATCTCGCCACAATCGCAAATCGTACCATCGACGTTGTCCTGCTCGAAGACCTGAACGTCGCCCTGGGGCTGTTGGGGCGCAACTTCAATTCCCGCCACCAGCGTAGGCGCGAGAGCCTCGTTGTTGGAAGGCAGAGGCGTGGACGCCAACTGAGTGTCACCTTCAGCAGGAGCGACCGGAGCGGTGGAAGACTTTGACGCATTGGTCGTGGTCCCCGAAACGCTCGGATCCTGTGCGACTGCCCGCAGCCGAATCCGCTGAAGCTGGCCACCGTTTTGCAGGTCGCCCATTACGTTCACGACGTCTGCGAATTTGATTGGACTAGCTTGCGCGGGAACAGCCACTAACAGCAGCAAGCCGGTAAACGTCGCGATAGGTCGAAAAACTCGAGTCCTCATTTGGTTAGGAACTCCCTCCTCAAGACTTCAAACGGCAATTTTTGATTCGTCGTTGATGTGTCGAAAACTTAATTTTAGAGACACAGCGCTGACAGCTTGCCGTGGATACAAGCCTGCAAACCCTCAGGGGCTTGTTTTACCTGTTAGGGAAACAGAGTTAATGCGGGGGGGATTCCAGTTTCAGAAAAGGATTTAACCCAATACTGGGGCGGGTTTGGTGAAGCGGGCGAGGTGTTTTGACAACGCCCGCCCGCTTCATCTGCGTTTAGACTTCTTCTGCGGCTTCTTCACGCGGGGCTTCGCTGCCCTGGTGGTTTTCGTCCTTGAGCACGGCCTTCCGTGACAACTTAATCTTGTTGCCGTCTTTGCCGATACACTTGACCATAATCTGCTGGCCTTCGCGCAGCTCGTCCCGGACATCGCGAATGCGTCGATCAGCGATTTCGGAGATGTGCAGCAGGCCATCGGTGCCGGGGAAGATTTCGACGAAAGCGCCGAAGTCCACAATCCGATTCACCGTGCCGACATAGGTTTGGCCAACTTCGGCTTCGGCCGTGATCCCGCGGATGCGAGCGACTGCCGCTTCGGCCGCGGCACTATCGGCAGTTGCAATCGACACCGTGCCGTCGTCTTCGACATCGATCTTTGCTCCCGTCTCTTCGACCAGAGCCCGGATGACCTTGCCGCCTGGTCCGATGACGTCGCGAATCTTATCGGGATTAATCTTAATCTTGATGATCCTCGGCGCCAGCAATGAAATCTCCGCGCGCGGTTCGGCCAACGCTTGCTGCATCGCGTTCAGAATGAAGAGGCGCCCCTTCCTGGCCTGCTCCAGGGCTTCCGCCATAATCTGTGAATTGACGCCGGCAATCTTGATGTCCATTTGCAGGGCGGTAATTCCCTCGGCGGTACCGGCGACCTTAAAATCCATGTCACCGTAATGATCTTCAGCGCCGGCGATGTCGGTCAGGATTGCGTACTTATTGCCTTCCATCACCAGGCCCATCGCTACGCCACCCACCGGAGCCTTCAGAGGCACCCCAGCATCCATCATGGACATCGTGCCACCGCACACACTGGCCATTGACGACGAACCGTTTGATTCGGTGATGTCCGAGACAATGCGGATGGTGTAGGGGAATACCGTGTCGTCAGGCAGAGCGGGTTCGAGAGCCCGGCGGGCCAACGCGCCATGTCCGATCTCGCGGCGTGATGACGAACCAAAGCGGCCCACTTCGCCTACCGAATACTGTGGAAAGTTGTAATGCAGCAGGAAGCGACGCTTGACTTCGCCCTTCTCGAGATCGTCCATGAACTGCTCGTCTTCCTTGGTGCCGAGCGTTGTGGTTACGAGGGCCTGCGTCTCGCCGCGAGTAAACAGCGCCGAGCCGTGCGTGCGTGGCAGCCAACCAACTTCGCAAGTGATTGGCCGAATTTCAGAGAAGCGCCTGCCGTCAGGCCGGCGGCGATGATTCAGAATATCGTCGCGGAAAATCTTCTCTTTCAGATGATCAAAGGACTTCTTGGCCATTAGGCGCGATTCAGGCTTATCTTCGGGGTAGCTTTCCACCACTTCTTTCTTCAAAGCATCGATAGCCGCATAACTCGAGCGCTTCTCCTGGCCGGAAGTGTCCAAGGCAGCCCGCAAACGCTCGGCATAATTGCGCTCGATCTCGCCGATCATCTCTTCGTTCAGCACCGGCGCTTCGACCGGCCGCTTCTCAATATCCAGGGCCTTATAGAGTTCTTTCTGCCAGCGACAGAGCCGGTTGATCTCCTTATGGGCAAGCATCAAAGCCTCGACCATAATCGCCTCGGATACTTCCTCGGCGCCGGCTTCGACCATGACGATCGCTTCTTCGGTTCCGGCCACAATCAGGTTCAGCTTTGACTCGCGAATCTCGTCGTAGGTCGGATTGACGATGTATCGGCCGTCGATAAGCCCGACGCGTGCTCCCGCGATGGGAGTAGTAAACGGAATGTCGGAAAGGTAAAGTGCGCAGGACGCACCGGTAATCGCGACTACATCCGGATTATTGTCCGGGTCCGCTGAGACTACCGAGGCTATCACCTGCGTTTCATTCCGGTACCCTTCAGTGAAAAGCGGGCGGCAGGGCCGATCGATCATCCGGCTGGTCAGTACTTCTTTTTCAGTCGGGCGGCCTTCACGGCGAAAATAGTTTCCCGGAATACGTCCGGCGGCGTAATTAGCTTCTCGATATTCAACCGTAAGGGGGAAAAAGTCGATGCCCTCGCGGGGTGTCGACGCGCCAACGGCGGCGCACAAAACCATTGTGTCGCCGTATCGGATCACACAGGATCCATCGGCCTGCTTGGCCACGCGGCCAACCTCCACGCTGAGGTCGCGATCGCCAACTCGAATTGACTCCTTGAGATACTTCTTAACTGTCATTTTCGTTCGTCTCCTTCTGACGACGCCCACCGCTGGGGCAGGCACGCAACGTCTCATCCGCTGCGGTTTGGGTTAGTTACTTGCCGCGCCCTCGCTGTATGCGAGTAGCTGCGCGGCGTGAAATTCCTGCTGAAAACACAGAAGGCGGCAGAGCCTGGCCGTGAAGCTCTTGCCGCCTTCGGATTTGGTAAGGCCGCACGCGTCGTCTGGCTCCCTAAATCGCCGTCACGTTCGGCTCGGGCACAAGCTCTTCGATTGACGCGTACTTTTTCTAAATCAGAGACTCGAAGATTCTCTCGTTACGTTTTCTTCTATTTTTCGTCCAAAAATTTAACCGATGAAAACTAACGGCGCAAGCCCAGCCGGCCCACGACTTCGTGGTAGCGCTGTATGTCCGTCTGCTTCAAATAATCGAGCATGCTCCGTCGCTGCGAGACCATCTTTAACAGGCCCCGACGGGAATGATTGTCTTTCTTGTGAATCTTGAAGTGCTCGGTGAGTTCGTTGATGCGCTGGCTTAAGAGCGCGATTTGGACCGGGGCGGAACCCGTATCCGTCTCATGTGCCCGATAGTCGGTCACAATTTTTTCTTTTGCTTCTCGTGCTAACACTGCTAAGGATGGCCCTCCCAGACCGCAGTAAGCCCTCAATAAGACCATGGCAAACCGCAAAAACTTGAAATTACCTCCGAGAAGTTAACACTTCGGTCGCGTGACTGTCCAGCGGAGGCCCTTTGTGGGCCTGCCCCTAGTTTTGATTAGAGGTGTTCAGAGTACCGACTTCAGTCGGGCTCTTTCTAAGCGAGAAAAACCCCCAACTAAAGTTGGTACTCCAAACGCCGTGAAACTAAGACACCACCCACCCAAAATGGAAAGGGTTAATCCGCCCAGTGAGGATTAACGCCTATGCTATTTTCTCGGGCCGTGTGCTAACATTGCTTCGATTATGGAAGTCTTATTAGCTGACGAATTCGGGTTTTGTTTTGGCGTCGAGCGCGCTGTGGAGATGGTTGAAGACGCGCTGGAAGTCGGCGCTCCGGTGCGCACGCTGGGCCCGCTGATTCATAACACGCAGGAAATGAAACGCCTGGAAGGCGAAGGCGTGGCCACCATCGAAGCGCCTTCGGAAGTTGGCACAAACGAGATTGCCGTGATTCGCGCGCATGGCGTCACGCCGCTGGTCCAGATTCAACTCGAGCAACGCGCCGCCCTGGTCGTCGACGCGACCTGTCCGTTCGTAACCCGGGTGCAAAGATTGGCTGAGCGCGCCGCGAAGGAAGGACGTCACGTCGTAGTCGCCGGCAGCCCGGATCATCCTGAAATGATCGGGGTAGTCGGCTATGCTCCGAATAATACGTTCGTAGTTAGCGACGCCGCTGGAGTCGCGAAACTGCCGCCGCTGCACGCGCCGCTGGTCGTCTCGCAAACCACTCTCAAGTTGCAAACCTTTTTGGAAGTCGCCGAAGCCGTGCGCGCGAAGGCCGACGCTGAGCCACAGGTGGTGAACACAATTTGCTCAGCCACGCGCGATCGTCAGGACGCAGCGCGCGGACTGGCAGGACTCGTCGACATTTTCTACATTATCGGTGGCAAGCACTCGTCAAACAGCATCAAGCTCCTGGCCGTGTGCAAGGAGCAGTGCGAGCGCAGCTTCCTGATCGAAACTGACAGCGAGATCGACCCCTCCGAGTTGATTGGCGTCAATCGGGTCGGGGTTACCGCCGGAGCGTCTACGCCCAATTGGTTAATCGATCAGGTGGTCAAGCGGCTGCGCGAGATTGGCAACCGGCTAAACGCCGAGGCCGAAACCAGCGTCAACTAGAAGTGGCACGGGCGTCCCGCCCGTGAATCAGGCGCAAGATGCGCGTGCCACACCAAAGTCTCCCTAAAACTGACCAGCGCCTTCCGCTTTTCTTCGCGCCTTTGCGTGAACCATAACGCGGCGCGAATACGTTTCACGCAAAGGCGCAAAGAAAATACCTAAAGACGCGAAGAAGTAATCATCTCGGGAGCAACTGAAATTTATGAGACGTTCAGGATTTTCCATCTTGCTTGTCATAATGGTTTCTTTAATTATGGCTACATCAAACAGCGCCAAGCCGCGTACCCTTCAGGCCCTGGTCGACGCGTACTTTGAAGATTATTTCAGAGCGAATCCTACGCAGGCCACCAGTGTCGGCTTCCACCAGTACGATCATCAGTTGGAGGACTTTTCGCTGGCCGCGCATCAGCGCAACCGAAGCAAGCTGTTGGCTTATCTGAAAGAGTTTGAAGCAATCAACCCGCGCATGCTGTCGCAAAACGATCGCGACGACCGCGAGATCATGATTGCGTCGATTCAGAGCAACTTGCTGGAAGAAGATCGGGTCCAGTTATGGCGCAAGAACCCGGACAATTATTCAGGAGCAGTCACCGGCACGATCTTTTCGATCGTCAAACGCAATTTCGCGCCGGCTGAAGAGCGGCTGCGCTCGGTTGTCGAACGCGAGAAGCAAATTCCGCGCGCCCTCTCGCAAGCCCGCGAAGTCCTGCTTAACCCGCCGAAGATTTACACCGACATCGCGATCGAACAACTGCCCGGCAATATCGATTTCTTTCAGACAACGGTGCCTGAGGCTTTCAGCGAAGTGAAGAACAGGGTCCTGCTGGCTGAGTTCAAGAGTAGTAACAACGGCGCCATCGCCGCATTAAAAAGCTACCAATCATGGCTGCAAAAGGACCTTCTGCCGCGCTCAAACGGAACGTTCGCGATCGGCGCCGAGAATTACCGCCTGAAACTTTTGTACGACGAGATGGTCGATGTGCCGCTGCCGCAGCTTTTGAAAATCGGCTATGCGCAGTTGCGTAAGGATCAGCGTTCGTTTATCGAGACAGCCCGCCGTATTAGTCCGAACAAATCGCCGGAAGCAGTTTTGAAGGAACTCGAAAACGATCATCCCAGTGCGCAGGAGTTGATTCCCGCAGCTCAAAAACAGCTCGACGGCATCCGCCAGTTCTTAATCGATCACAAAATCATCACTGTTCCCGGCGGCGCCCAGGCGAAGGTCGTCGAGACGCCGTCATTTCAGCGGGCGACGACCTTTGCTTCGATGGACACTCCCGGTCCTTATGAAGCGAGCGCGACCGAAGCCTTCTATAACATCACACTGCCGGATCCTTCGTGGCCGAAAGATAAGCAGGAGGAATACCTGCAAGGCTACAACTACCCGCTGTTGAGCAATGTCTCGGTGCATGAAGTTTGGCCCGGGCACTACACACAGTTTCTCTGGGTCAAGAACAATCCTGATCTTTCGAAAGTGCGGAAGCTGACGGGCGCGGGATCGAACGCGGAAGGCTGGGCGCATTACAGTGAAGAAATGATCCTCGACGAAGGTTTCACCAATCACGATCCGAAATATCGCCTGGCGCAATTGGTGGATGCGCTGTTACGCGATTGCCGCTACATCGTCGGCATCAAAATGCACACGCAGGGAATGACCATGGCGCAGGCGCAGGAATTCTTTGTCAAAGAAGGACGGCAACAACCGGTCGTGGGCGAGATGGAAACTAAGCGCGGCACGGGCGATCCTACTTATCTGATGTACACGCTCGGCAAGTTGGAAATTCTAAAGTTGCGCGCGGATTATCAGCGAAAGATGGGGAGCCGTTTCTCGCTCCAGGATTTTCACGATCGCTTTATCGAAGCCGGCAGCCCGCCCGTCAAGATCGTGCGCCGAGAGTTGATGGGCCGCGACGGACCGCTGCTGTGATTGCGCCTGAGTGAATCGCGCTGCGGCTCTGCCGCTTGATGTGCGCTAAGGCTTCGCCTTACCGTCGCTCCGTTATTAATTGTGCGAGGCTCCGCCTCGGTTTGTTCAGAGGCAGAGCCTCCTCATGTTTATTGATCCGATCGGAAAGGCAGAGCCTTTCCGCACATCAGGCGGCAAAGCCGCAAGATTCAATGGACATCGAAACGCGACCGATATCTTGCGCCAGGCCAACCAAATCCTGGGCCGCGTGTCTATCGCGTTGAATGTCCGCCATGAAACTCCTACATCTAGCACCGCTGATGACCGGCGAAGATGACTTGATTAGGCGAGCGCAATCGGGTGATATGGACGCATTCTGTCTGCTCGCCCAACGATTCGAACGCCGAATCTATTCACTGGCGCTGCATTATTGCCACAACAACCACCAGGATGCAGAGGATCTCTCACAAGAGGTGTGGCTGAAGAGCTATCAGGCACTGAACACGTTCAGAGGTGAATCCGGCTTTTATACCTGGCTGCGCAAGATCACGATTAACTGCTTCCTCAACCACCAGCGCGCGCGTTCGTTTCGCTGGCGCGGCCAAGCTATCGGCATCCAGTTGCTCGCTGTAGACGCGATTGAAACCAGTCACCGTCGGTCCCCGGTGGGAGATTCCGAAAACGCTTTACTCAATCAAATCATGATAGGGAAGGTGATGCAGGCGCTCTCCGAACTAACCGCGCAACAGAGATTGATCTTTCTGCTCAAGCATCATGAAGGAATGTCTTACCAGGAAATAGCGAAGGCGGTTGGCTGTTCGACAGGGACGGCAAAAAAATCAGTTTCACGCGCGGTAATCAAACTGCGAGAACAACTGAATGTTGAGGTCCACTCAACAACCACGCTTCGGGCGCTGCACGTGGACATGAAGACAGGAGCTTAGGAAAATGCACAACTGCAAAGCAAACCGAGACAGCTTGTTCGCGCTGGCGTTGAACCCGCCCGATCAGACCCAACCATTGCCCCTCGAACTCGAAGCGTGCGCCGCCTGCCGTGAAGAATATACTGCTCTGCGGACTTTGCAGCGCATGGTCGACCAGACAAAAGAATCGGTCTTGCCGGCGGAAGGCTTCTGGCCTGGTTACCACGCCCGTTTGCGACAACATCTCGAGACAGGATCGAACCTGGGGGTGCGGTCAGCCGCTGCGGAATCGCGAATCAGCTTGAGATCGTTGCTGGGAAATCTGTTTTCGAATTCGGTGCGCGTTCCTATTCCTGTAGCCGCGGCGCTGTTGATTTTACTGGGCGTTTCACTTGTCTTCGCCTTGAATTCCCGTCGGCCTGTAAACGCTCTCACGCCAATCATCGTGACCAGGACGGTTGAAATACCGGTAGCTCGGGAAAAGATTAGGGACAGAGTTGTGTCTCGATTTATCTATCGCGAAAAAGTTCGCGGCCAATTGGTGAGCTCAAGCACGAACGCCATGCCCAGACGGCACAAAGAGCCAGCCGGAGAAGAACCGATCAGTCTTGCCGGTTTCACGCCCACAAATGAGGTCAAGCTAACGATCATTAAAGGGAGTTACCAGCGATGACAGGGAAGGGTTTGACCCTGGCGGTTTGCGTCCTGTTCGGGGGCGGCATGGCGTCAGGGCAAGAAACCGCGAAGCGCCAGTTGATTGTGCCTCTGAACGAAGGAGGCTTCGTGGCCTTCAAGAGCGAAACCTCCTGGACCGACGCGAAGAAGGCAGCCACCGAGTTGCAGCGAGGGTCTGCGGTGCTTAGCTCGCAGGCAGTCATGGATGGGAAGCACATAATTCACCGGATACTGGAAGACAATGCCGAAGGTTTTATCTTCGGATACGATCTGCTGGTGGTGGCGAATCCCACGACAAAACAATTCAAGATTGAAGTACGGCCACTCGATCGCCAATTTGAAAGCAAGCTGCGCGCGGAAAAGACTGCGGGAGGAGCATCCATCCGGGCCGAGATGGCCGCAACCTTTCCCACGTCCGCTACGACTCAGATGCTCGACGACGGGGACGCCTTTTCTCTCGACCTGCTGGTTAACCAGAGCACCGGCATCAAAATCGTAGATGTCGTGAAGGTAACCTTCGATCGTACGAGCCTCCGGGATCAGGGCCCGCGAACGATGCCGCGCGATTTCACACTCGACGCAGTCGAGTTGGCGATGAAAGATTATCGTTTGCTGATCGATGGGAATGCGATCGCCGCCGGCAAGTCGGCTAATGGTTTCGCCGGAGCGTTGTTGTGGTTTTATGTTCAGGATCGAGGGCGCTTTATCTTCTCGCTGACGCCGCGCGCAGGTTACGAGTTTCAAAAGGTCGGCATCATCGACGACAATCGGATCGAATTCACGGTGGATGGCAACCGTTACGAGTGGCTCTCGAGCTCACCGATTCTCCCGGGCGGCGGCACGTGGAATCTTTGGGTCTTGCATGATCCGAAGTACGCGCCTATCTTTGGATCCGATCCGGCCCTGTCACAGAAGAAAAGCGTCTGGCAAAAAGTAGACGACGCGGTAAATCTGAATCAAACCAACGGCCCAGGCATTCGTCCCAGGACCACTCTTCAGATCGGCACTACTACCCAGACGACCCAGAGCAATTCCGTGATAAAGCGCCCTCGGGTAATGGTGGGCGGCGCCGACCGAATTGAGAATTTATGGCCCAGGGATCCGTGAGGTCCTGGTCAAGTGCCACGTTCGCGGGCCCAGCTAAAAGTCTCCGACAATTAATTGCAGAGAGACTCTTCGGTATCTGAAATCTGGGGGGCGGGAGAAGTGTGCGCGCTGCTTGCCCAAAAAGGCGGAATCGAGATTTACAAATGAGTCCGTGAAACGCACGACCGAGGATCGGTACAGAACCGCGAGCCGTAGCGAGCGGGATAAGGACTCAACTTGCGCGAAGTCTATTAAAGATAACTAACTTTCTGAACTTGAGTCTTTATCCCGCTCGCTACGGCTCGCGGTTCTGTAACGTTCACCATCGCACTGCGGACCAAGCCAGGGCATGAACAGAAACTAATAGCATGGAGATTAATATGATCAGAAAATTCCCGATCGCTATCGCGATTATCGCGGCTTCTTTCTTAGCCGGCCCTGCCCGCGCTCGCGGGCAGTCCGGAGACATTCCCAGGTTCGAGGTGGCCGCCGAGTTCACTTCGATTACCTTCGATCCCGGACTGAGTGAGCCAGGCATAGGCGGAAGAGTTACCTATAACCTCGACAAGCATGTTGCGCTCGAGGCCGCCGGGTACTTCTTTCCGCGTCAGTGTCACTTTTGCGGCAGGATCGAGGAAGGGCAAATTGCCCAGGGATTATTTGGGGTGAAGATTGGAAAGCGCTTTAAGAAATGGGGTGTATTCGGAAAAGCCCGGCCTGGCTTGATGAACTTCAGCCGAGGGGCCTTTGATATTGTGCCAACGGGCGGCACAGGCTTGAATGCCTTCAGAATCAATTTCCGCCGTCAGACAAATCTAGTTTTTGATCTCGGCGGAGTCGTCGAGTTTTATCCTTCAAAGAAATTCGTCCTGCGCCTCGATGTCGGCGACACCATCATCCGCTATCCGCAACGCACACTCACCTTCCTGACGATAGACGCGACCACCGGCGCGGCCTCGCTGGATTCTTTTATCTCTCCGTCATACTACCGCCGCACCATTCAAATCATAGCTGGTGTAGGTTTTCGCTTTTAGATGAAATGAATCCGCAGATTACGCAGAATACAATGGACACAAAGGTCTAAGGGATAATCGAAACGGTAGGCGGAGTTTTGAATTACGCTTTGCGTAATCTGTGAACCTGCGGATGACCGATCACTCCGGACAGGCAGCGCCCAAGCGCGCCCAGCCCTGGAACCGGCGGGCGAATTCGTCGTGAGGCATGGGCACCGGCGCGCGGCCTTCGCCGGGATTCCAGCCCCACATGACCAGTTTGTCTGAGGTAACGTGCTCGACGATCTGGGCAATGCTTTTGCTATTGTTCTGTTTGGGATCCTTTATCTGGCGGCAGATTTCGCCCGGAGTCTTTCCTTCCCAAATCATCGGCATTCGGGCCGGTGGCAGATGCCAGTTGGGTGCGCCCGGCGGCATGTTCAGGCCGGCTACATTCTGTTCCTGGTGACAGGCGCTGCACTTCTGGCTGAATTTGCCATGTCCGTCTATGCCGCGTTTCACATTCTGCGTATGAATGTGATTGTCGTCGCCTTGTCTGGGAAAGTCTCCGGTGGCGTGGCAATTCAGACAGCGCGGATGTTTGAGCACGGGAATAATTGAAGTGAAGAGTTCACGGGCTTTGGCGTCGTTTTTCTGAAGTGATTCATCGGTCCATGAAGAGACCGGTCGAGCAACAAGTCCAAGCGCGATCATGAAAAGAACGGCGATCAGAAGTTTGAGTTGTGATTGATCTCGGTTCATCGTTCCATTTCAGAAGAATTTGAAACGCAAAGGTTAATCGCAAAGTATCGCAAAGGAAAACTCTGCGCCCTTTGCGAAAAACTTTGCGTACTTTGAGTTAAAAAATCCCTTCACACGTCATCCCACCAATCCAATCGGCAGTTTCCTCACTCGCTTACCGGTGGCCGCAAAGATCGCATTCGCCACGGCCGGGGCGACTGGCGGCACGCCGGGCTCGCCTACGCCAGTAGGTTTTTCCGTGCTCGGCATTATGTGAACTTCAATCTCAGGTGCTTCATTCATCCGCAGCATCGGATAGTCATGAAAGTTCCGCTGTTGCACCCGGCCGTGATCCAAAGTGATCTGATCTTTCAAAGCGGCGGTCAGTCCGAATATGATCCCGCCTTCGATCTGACCTTTGACCGTGTCCGGATTGACGACCTGTCCGCAATCAACCGCGGCAACCACCCGATGCACTCGCACCGCGCCATTTTGTGCGACCGAGACCTCCGCAACCTGCGCCATATAGCTATCAAACGAGAAATGCGTGGCGATTCCGCGACCGCGCCCCGCCGGGAGCGGCTGGCCCCAGTTTGCTTTTTCGGCGACGAGTTCGAGCAGGGCGCGCATTCGTGGTTGCGCGGCCAGCATGATGCGACGCAACTCGAAGGGATCCTTACCGGCTGCATGGGCGACTTCATCGAAGAAAGATTCGACCGCGAAGCCGTTGTGTGAATGGCCGACCGAACGCCACCACATCACCGGCACGCCGATTCTTGGCGTGTGCAGATCGACCTGGAGATTCGGAATTCCGTAAAGCAAGTCCGCCGCGCCTTCGACCGAAGCCGAATCGATACCGTCTTTGATACCAAAAGCTTCAAAGGCCGTTCCTTCCATGATCGACTGACCGACAATCGTGTGGGTCCAGGCAATCGGATTACCCGACGCATCGAAACCGGCTTGCATGCGGTCGTACCACATCGGGCGATACCAGCCGCCGCGAATATCGTCTTCGCGCGTCCAAACAACTTTCACCGGCGCCTTCAGGGCTTTCGCCACAGCCACCGCTTCCACGATAAAGTCAGAAGCAGGATTCGCGCGGCGGCCAAAGCCACCACCCAGGAGCGTCGTATGAATCTGCACCTGCTCAGGCTTTAAACCTGCGACGGCCGCGGCGGCCATCCGGTCGATAGTTTGAAATTGAGTGCCGGTCCAAATCTCGCAATGATCGGACCTGAGATCGACTACGCAGTTCAAAGGCTCCATCATCGCGTGAGCCAGATAGGGAACTTCGTATTCGGCGCTGATCGTCCTGGCCGCACCAGCGAGGGCGTGCGCCGGATCGCCGACCTTGCGCGCCACCTTTCCCGGTTTCTGCGCCAGAGCTGCATATTGCTGGCGCATACCTACGGTGGAGAGACTAGCGTGAGGCCCTTCGTCCCATTTGATCTCGAGCTTGTCACGGCCAAGCTTGGCCGGCCAGAATCCATCGGCAATCACGGCCACACCGCTCGGCACTTGCAAGACGTTCCTTACGCCCGGCACAGCCCGCGCGGCGTCGGCGTTAAAGGTTGCGACCTTGCCGCCAAACACAGGTGACCGGGCGATCACTGCGGTAAGCATCCCAGGAATCTTCACGTCAAGACCAAACTGCGCAGTGCCATTAACTTTCGAAGGAGTGTCGAGACGGCGAGTGGCCTTTCCGATCAGTTTGAAGTCCTTTGGATCTTTTAGTGGAACGTCCTTTGGCGGTTCGAGCTTCGAGGCCGCGTCGGCAAGTGAACCGAAGGAAGCACGTTGACCGTTGCCCGGCCCAATGACAAAGCCTTTCTCGGCGCGCAAGCTAACGGCATCGACGTTCCATCTCTGGGCGGCCGCGGCAATCAGCATCACGCGGGCGGTCGCTCCTGCTTTGCGAAAGCGCTCCCACTCGGAAGCGGTGCTGGTGCTGCCGCCGGTCATCTGAATTCCAAACGAGGTGTGATTGTAGGCAGCATCGACCGGCGCCGATTCAACCTTGATTTTGCTCCAGTCAGCTTCGAGTTCTTCGGCGAGCAGCATGGGCAGAGAGGTGTACACACCCTGGCCCATCTCTGATTTGTTAACTATGACCGTGACCGTTTCGTCGCTGCCGATCCGCACAAACGCGTTCGGCGCGAATGGGAGCGCAGCCTCCGGGAGCGCAGCTTCCGGGAGCGCAGCCATCCCTGGCTGCGGTACGCCGGCATCCCTGCCGGCTCCCATCACCTCCGGCAGATACAAACTGATCAGCAGCCCGCCGCCGGCTGCGGCGCTGACTCTTAAAAACGAACGTCTTTTAATTTCAATCGTCATGCTTGACTGTCGGGAAGAATTTGTTCCCGCGACCTTCTTCGCCGCGTAGCGTTGAAATGTTTATAGCCCCGGTTGTGGAAACATTAACCAGCTCCGCAAGGAGCGCAATCTGTCGCCCATAAATGGGCTAACGGAAATCAAATTAACCTCGGTGCTCTCGTGCCTACGGTACTCAGACCTTACGCGGAGCTTGACCGCTCGCCACCCACAAAGGTTCTGATCTCGATCGCGAAAAACTCAGGTTTATCTCCCGCCCCGCTTCATTTCCGCCGCCCGATGAATCGCCTTGCGAATTCGCGGATATGTGCCACAGCGACAGATATTCCCCGTCATCGCTTCATCAATGTCCGTGTCCGTAGGTTGAGAATTCTCCGCCAGCAGGACGGCCGCGCTCATGATCTGTCCCGACTGGCAATAGCCGCACTGCGGCACGTCGATCTCGATCCAGGCTATCTGTAACGGGTGACTAAGATCAGTCGAGAGACCTTCGATGGTTGTGATTTCTTTGCCGGCGGCATCGGCGACGCGCTTGACGCAGGATCGGATTGCTTCGCCATTCAGATGCACTGTGCACGCGCCGCACTGCGCCATGCCGCAGCCATACTTGGTCCCGGTCAGCGAGAGCGTTTCCCGCAGAACCCAGAGCAAAGGCGTCCCCGGATCAACGTCAACGTTCATCGTCTTGCCGTTAACCTTCAGAGTAATCACGCGGACACTCCTTTTGAGTTGAGCGGCATGCGCATCTTGCGCATGAATCACGGTCCAGAGGCCTATGCCGCTGCGCTCTTATTTCGAGGGATGTTGTGTATGCTATGCTTGCTTTTCGCTTGAGTCAAGAGTCTTCTTCGGTTGCCTTTCTCTCACACCGTTTCTATCATTCGCCTCATGGCGAGAAAGGCAAAAAGAGAACCAAAGACAAGTAGCAAGCTGCCGCCCGACGCAGAGAAGAGCCTTAGTCATTCCGATGCGGAAGCCGGCGAACTCTTTAATCTTGCCATTCGCGTGGAAGAGCTGGCGCCCTGGCGGTGG
>WNFP01000612.1_pt1 | contig 27223 bp, 21 predicted proteins | sample 5400201 | NCBI WGS metagenome assembly WNFP01 (sample SAMN13153355, study PRJNA577476) | soil metagenome | isolation source: 115 cm saprolite under Madrone tree | place: USA:California | collected 2016-06-14 | reverse complement strand
CGCAGGCTTTCGAGCTCTTCGTTGAGCTTATGTTCCTTCTCGGCCTGCTGCCTGGCTTGAGCTTCGGCGAGTTGCCGAGTCTTCGCCTGCTCGACGAAACGCGTTTCGACTTCGACAATACGCTTGAGCAGATCCTGTTCCGCCTTGCGCATCGCTTCCGTCTCTGACTTTAGTGATTGCTCTTTTTCAGACAGTCGCGCTGCTTCCGCTTCCTGTTCCTGTCGCGACTTTTCAGCGCTCGAAACGAGCGCGTTCAATTCCTCGAGTCGTTTCAGATGCTCTTGCTCGGCTTGTCTCAGGCCCTCAAGCCTCGTATTGAGCTGCTGTTCCTGTTCGCTGCGCTGATGCGATTCGGCTTCCAGTTTTCTGCCGATGGCTCGTAACTCTTCCAGCCGTTGCTCATGTTCCTGAGCTCGAGCCAGGGCTTCAGTCTCAGCTCGTTGATGCGCTTCTACCTGAGCACCAAACCGAGCCTGAGCTTCCGCGATGCGCGCGATCTCGTTGGCTTCCGCTTGTTGCAGCGCCTCGATCCGGGCTTTGAGCTGTTGCTCCTGTTCGTCGCGCTGTTGTGATTCAGTTTCGAGGTTCCGGCCAATGGCCCTTAACTCTTCGAGTCGGTGATCCTGTTGCTGAATTCGGGCGCGCACCTCGGCCTCAGCGCGCTGATGTGCTTCTGACTGAGCGCGGAAGCGAATCTGCGCTTCTTCGTTGCGCTTGAGCTGTTCGCCCTCATTCAGGCGTAGCGATTCGATCGCTGCGTTAAGCGACAGTTCCTGTTGAGTCAGTTGTTGGATATTGGCTTCAAACTTCTGCTGAGTCTCATCCTTGAGACGCAAAGCACCCTCGGCCGCTTCGATTCGTTTCTGCTGTTCCTGTTCCGCGACGTTCAATGCTTCAACTTGGGAGCGCAACGATTCTTCACGGGCAGCGCGCTGCTGGGCGGCTGACTCAGCCTGACTACTGACGGCGTCTAACTCCGCCAACCTCAGTTCGACCTGCTCGGCGCGCATCTCTGCTTCGATTCTGGCTCTGAGGTGTGCTTCTTCCTGAGTCCGGAGACGAGCGTCGGCCTCGGCGATGAGGTTCCGATGCTGCTCCTCCTCGACACCAAGCTCTTCCGCTTTCACCACCATCAGTTGGTGAGCTTCCTGCTGCGCTCGAAGTTTCGCTTCAACCTGCTCTATCAACTCGCGCTGCTCTGCTTCAGTCCGACGCAGACCCTCGAGGTCCGCGCTGAGTTGGCCCTCTCGCTCGGCCAGGCGCTGGTCTTCCGATGCAACTTTCTTTAACGCGTCTCCCAATTCGACGATTCGGGCATTCGCTTCCTGGAGCCTGGCAATCTCGTTCCGGCCGGCCGCTTCCAGGGCTTCGATCTCGGCGGCGAGCTGCTGTGCCTGCTCAGTCTCGCGCGCAACTATCGCTGCGGCTGACTCCTGAGCAGTCTGCAAAGCTCCGACGTGAGCCTGAGCCTTGGCGACCTGCCGCAGCTGGAATTCTTCGGCCCTTTGCAATGTTTCGATTTCGGCTTTGAGCTGTTGTTCTTTTTCGGCCTGGCGTTTGGTTTCGGTTTCAGCCCGATGTCGTTCTTCGAGTTGGGCCAGCAACCGTGCTTCGATCTCTTCGACGCGCCTTAGTTGTTCCTGTTCGGCGGCTCGCTGGGATGCAATTTCGGAGACCAGCCATTTTTCTCTGTCAGTGCGTTGCCGGGTCTGCGCGTCAGTCTCGGCTTTCAGCTGCTCAAGTTTTTTGGCCCGCTCCAGGGCTTCCGCCTCAGCCACCCGGTTGATTACGATGAGTTCCGCTAAACGTTTTTCGTCCGCCACCGCACGGCGGTGCGCTTCCTCTTCCTCTAAGCGGCGCGCTGCTTCAATTGCCCTGCGCTGCACTTCCGCTTCAACTCTCTTCCTTGCGGCCTGCACTTCGACGCGGCGGCGCTCGAGTTCCAACTCGGCCTGTCTGAGAGAGTCTTCTTCGGCGCGCAGGTTGTCGCCCACGACAGACGTAGGCACGAACTCCTTCGGGTTAGATCTTAGTTCCAATCGACGTTCCACATCCGCACTGCTGGGTTCGGCATTCGGATGGCCCTCATTGAGAAAGGCCTGTCGTGCATCTGCCAGATGATCGAGATTGCCACTGGCCAAAGCAGCCATCAGCTGGTCAGCAACCATTTGCTGGCTCGATGAGTTTTTCACGTCGTTTGTTGCCGAGTGGCCGATACGTCCGCGAGGCGCACCGTTCTTGTCGGGGTTAAATCCCGGTGGTTGTGAAGAGGATTGTTCCATGTTTCGGATTCTCCTGCTGCAGCGAAAATTGGGGCGCTGAAGCACGGGCCTGGGCAGTCGGCTCCTTATGAGACTGTTTGTCTACGTTCTTCCGAGCGCAGTTGACTCGTCGGGGGATTATTTTATTTCACGACCTGGTGTGTCGCAATGGAGGTGGACGATCTTAAATTCGTCCCGAGCAGCTGTCTCGAATGGCTTGACCACCCTGAGACTGCTTTTGATTCTCGCAAATCTGAGGCTTCCAGGTCAATAGTCCTTTTTGGAATCAGCAATCCGGGTTCTGAGACTCGGCCCAGGACTGTGGACTCGACCGGCGCAGATTGGTGTGAACACATGCTGGCTCACTTTGCTGTTTTGCTAGAAACTAAACCGAATTTGCGCTTCAATCAGGCGATTGTAAGGAGACGAGCCACCCCCGCCACGGCCGCCTCCAAATCCGCCAAATCCTCCCGCGCTCGAGGTCGATATCCCAAATAGCGATGAGCTGAGATTGCCAACCGGTCGGCCGAGGTTAGCGTGATTGAGAATGTTTTGAAAGTTTATCGATAGCGTCAGGCCATATCGTTTTGCCGCTTCACTTCCTCCACCGCCTCTGCCACCGCCGGCACCGCCGCCGCCAGCACCGCCACCGCCGCGTGGTCCGCCGCCACCGCCGCGCCCACCGCCCAATCCACTAAAGCCGCCGCCGCGCTCGCCACCGCGATTGCCCGCCCCTGGCGTTTGCGATGTGGCCGCAGCCTTCCTTTCTCCACCAAACCCAAAGGTCTTGCTGACCCGAAGATTGGCAATCAGCGATCCTGGCCCATTACCAAAATTGCGCGGAATTATTTGTGAGCCGGGCCCGGGATTGGGATCAAACGTACCGAACTTGGTAACGATCACTCCTGGCTTCGTTAGATCGCTGGCGAATGCGGGCCGTTCGGTGAAGAGCGTGTCGCCGTTCAAGTCGCGCCCGATGGTTATATTAAAAGGCGCGCCCGAAGCAATGATCAGGAAAGGACTCAGACTGATTCCCCACGGCGCTCGATAGTTACCGAACAGAGTGAAGCGATGCCGGATGTCGCCGGAAGAGCGTCCGTACTCGGTGCTGAAATCAAATGGATTCGCGGCGAAAGTCCCGGCGCCTTCGCTGTCGCTGTTGGTCCTGCTGTACGTATAGTTGATATTGAAGCTCGCGTTCCGGCTCAGACGGCTGTTCATCGTAAAGATCAATTGGTTCTGATCAAAGCGGCCCGTCGAATCGTACTCGAAAAAATTGTTGACACTACCGAGCGGGCGCACGCCGCTGACAGGCAGCGGCGCATTAATCGCTCGCGCGCGCAACAAGTGGAGGGTGCGAGAATGACTGAAGGTAATACTGGTGGTGAAGTTATGCGGCAGAGCTCTTTCGACGCTGATGGCCGACTGCATTGTATACGGCGCTTGAAGATCCTGAGCCAGTTGATAGATCGTCAACGGAGTCCGAAAAGCCGTCAGCGTACTAATCGTCGGTATGTTAGGAAACGAATTCAACACTGCCGGATCGGTAACGATGAATTGTTGCTGGTTGGTCCCGTTGAGGCGACTAGCCGTTAACGTCAGATTCTCGCTGACGCGATCATAGAAAACGCCGAAGCCGCCCCGAATAGTAGTCTTCGCGGGATGTTGCCGGCTGGATGTTCCGGGCTGCCAGGCAAAACCGAAGCGCGGCGCAAAGTTCAAATTGCTGCTGATATTGTTCTGGTTCTCATAACGCAAACCAAAACTCAACATCAGGTTTGGCCGAAACTTCCAGTCGTCCTGCGCAAACCCGCCAAAATCGATTTGGCTTACGGTGGCCTTTGGATTACCGGCCGCGATTGTGAACTGCGTCGCACCTCCGCCCGCGGCCCGAATCGCCGCCGGTGACAATCCGGCATTCAAACCCTGCAAGGTAATTTGATAAACCTGGATGCTGGTCAGCGCGTTTGGATTTCCAATCTGGCGACTGCCGGCGAAGGTCCAGGTGCCGCCGAAGTTTTGCGGCGAGATGTTGGTAATGTGGGTGCTGCGTAAGCGCGCCCCGAATCTTATCGTGTGCAGCCCTCTGGCAATCGAAGTATTGTTGGTTAACTCAAAACGGTTCTGTTGATTCGACGACAGGCCGATTTGCGATCCGCCGCCGGTAAAAGCGTCCTGAACCTGAATGGTGGGTATCGAATTATCGGCGGTATCTCCGGATGTCTGATGATTGAACTGAAAGCGCGTTTCGTTGACCGTAGTCTTGTTGAGGACAGCAGTTTCGGTCAGTCGCACCGTTTGCTGGGTGCTGAAGGTGTTGTACTTTCTCGAACTCAGGGAAAACCCGCCCACACCGGCGGTATTCCTCGAGTGTTCGTATTCGTAACGCAGCACCAGAGTGTTGCTCGGATTAATCTGGTAATCGAGGCGCGGGCTGAACTCAGTGCGCCGGTTGGGCAGCGGCACCGAGTCGCTCAGGGTCACGATGTTAAAGCTCGGATCGAGAATCGTCGCGTTTACTATTCCTTCGTCATTGATGTCGCGTTTTTCGAAATCGAAAAAGAAAGAGGCCTTCTTCTTTGAAATCGGACCACTGAGTTGTCCGCCATATCGTCGCGACAGGTAAGGCGCGCGAGTCGGCTGAAATGGATTACGCGAATTCAGGGCCTGATTGTTGAAGTTGAAGAAGGTCTCGCCGCGAAACCGATCCGTTCCGGGCTTAGTCAGGATTTCGATACGGCCGAAACCGGGCCGGTCATACTCTGCCGAGTACGGATTCGAATTGATGCGAATCTCGCGAATGGTCGAGAGTGGCGGCAAGCGCCCGCCGCTGAATCCATCGATGTAGATTTGTCCGCCGTTTGGTCCCGCGCCCGGTCCCGCGAGGGCCTGCAGCGCCGCGGCCAGGTCGTCCGGATCATCGGGAAGCGATTCCAGGTCGGCGCCTTTAAGTATTGTGGCGCCGACGTTGTTCTCAGGCTCAGTGTTCACACCCGCAGTATCTGCAGCGACCGTCACCTTCTGTTGTTCGATGGTCACCTTCAAAGTGATAGGGAGCTGTTGAGTGCGTCCGGCAATTGCTTCGACATCTGCGTTCTCGAAATTTGCGAAGCCAATGGCCGTTACTCTGATCGTGTATTTGCCGGGGGCGAGGCCGTTAAAGACAAAATTGCCTTCGCCGTTGGTAGTGACAGTCTTCTCTACACCGCTGGCGTTAACAGCGACGACGGTAGCGCCGACGATGACGCCGCCAAACTCGTCCGAGACCTGGCCCTTCAGTGTGCCCGTGCTCTGCTGCCCGAGCGCGACACCGGCACTGAAGACGAGAATCAATAACAAACGTCCCATTCAGAATGATTCCTTAGCTTTCGTTGATAAGTGGGCGGTATTCTGCCTCCTTGAATTAAGACGCGGTGGGTTGGATTTCGGTTACATCGGACCCCAGAGGGAGCGCGGACATCCCTGTCCGCCAGTGGGCGAAGCACGCTCAGATCTTGCGCAAGAATTACTTTGGAAGTGGTTCGCGCCGCGCGCTCAGCGGACCGGATGTCCGCTCCGTTGCCCAACCTCTACTTCCCGCGCCCGCGAATCTCCGTGTCCCAGTAGCGCAACCATTCATTCCCCTGCTTGCGCAGCAACTCCCAATCCAACGGCATGCGCTTGAAGGGCGCATTCATCCAATCGGGTAATTGGGTTCGATCGATGTCTTTACGGACGGGCAGGCGATAGTAGGTACGCCCCGAGTGAATCAGACTCTCAGGCGTGGTGACGAATTCATAGAAGCGTTTTGCTTCCGCCTCGTTGGGTGCGCCGCGCACAAGAGCGATCGCGTCGATCACTACAGGCGTGCCGCTTGCCGGAATGTTGTAGGCAACGGGAAGTTTCTTTTGCTCCTGATACAAACGGACGTCGGGCAAGTCCCAGAGACTAATGACGCCTTCCTGTCGCACCAATTTCTGCATCAGCAAAGTTCCATCAGCAGTGTATTCGTGAACGTTGGCATCCAGCTTTCTGAGCCACTCAAAACCTTTTTCTGGCGAGTTCGTGTCCTTGTAAAACCTCCAGATCATTGCGCCAAAGATCGCCCGCATTGAATCCGAAGGGTTCGGATTACGAATCAAGACTTTGTCTTTCCATTTCGGATCCAGTACGTCGTCCCAATCTTTTGGTGCGTCCTCAACACGCACGGCTTCGCTGTTGTAAACGATTACTTCCGGAGTTTCGTAGGTGCCGTACCAGCGATCCTGCGGGTCGCGGGCGAAGTCGGGAACCTTCTCGGCCCATGAAGGGCGATAAGGCGCCAGCAGATTTTCATCAGCGGCTGTCTGAAATGTGGTGTGGGCCGCGCCCCACCAGAGATCCGCTTGCGGACGATTGCGCTCGGCGCGCAGCCGCTCGAGCACTTCGCGCGATCCCATATCAAGAAACTGGACGTCAACTTCCGGATGGACCTGTTTGTAGCGCGTTACAAAATCGCGCAGCATGTCCTGGCCATGCGGCGTATAAATGAGGAGCCTGGGTTGAGTATTCGCGGAATGACAGCTTGGGGAGAGAACTAGCGCCAGAGCAAAGATCGTCAGTGCAGTGAGTTTTATCGTCAAGGTTCGTCTGCTGAACACCACTTACCAGCGAGGCTCTCTGCATAATACGCTCTTTGCCGACTCGATCAAGATGCCGGTTCGAGCCGACACCGATCAGCTGGATGATTCCGGCGGCACTCGTCTGCCGACAGTTTCATGTAGGAGTTGCTTGAGTTCGGACAGGCGCAGTGGTTTTTGAATGAAACGGACGGACGGGTTTGCCAGAAGCTCTTTGACGTCGGGATCGATTACGCTGCCCGAGATGATGACGGGAAGATCGGGAAGTATGTGATGCACCCATTGAGTGACCGCGCGCCCGTTGAGCTTTGGCAGACGCAGTTCGATAACTATGGTCGCAATGCGTTCCGCATGACTCTCATAGACACGAACAGCCTGCACACCGTCTTCCGCAAAAAGCAGATCGTAGTTTGGTTTTAGTTTTTGCCTCAGAACGTTGCGAACTTTCCGCTCGTGATAGGCCAGCAGGATTGTTTTCTTATCAAACACCTGGTCACCTCTTTTCGCTTTAGAAAACCAGCGCGTGGTTGATTGATTATGACAACGGGATCTGCATGGCTTTGAGCAGAGCTCTGCCCGTTATCGCTAAGAATCGCATCAGCGCCTCCGTCCAAACGATCCAGTCCGTCATCTCAACTCCTTCGCGTTGTGATCACACTAATTGCTAATTGAGCCCAGATTGCCTTCAGCGGCATGTAAGCGAAACTGATCGACAACTACCGCCCTCTGCTCAGCTGTGAGAATCCGGTAGAAGCTCATCTTTGCGCGTGCCTTCATCGAGATAATTTGGCTCAGGAGGGCCGCTTGTTTCTCGGAAACCTCTCTAATCGCTGATTCCTGCAGCCGTCCCTCGAAGGCCGCTTCCGAAAGCCGGTCATCTAATTCGTCAAGCTGCTGAAACAGCGGCTCGGCCTGAAGCATTGTGGCGGTGGCGATGTTGGTAATCCGAAACTTTTGGCTGGCCGTCAGATTCAGCCGTTGAGTGATCGGCGAGAAGATTTCATCGATAATTTCGTTGTCCTGCTCGTCAGCCATGTTGGCCGCCTGGCGAGGGCTTCCCGGCTTAACGCTGATCGTGGCCTGCGCGGTGGCAAGCCCGGCACTGGCGGCGATGATTATCAGCGCCAGGAAGAGTAATTTGGGTGCCTTCATCATTGGTCTCCTTTGGAGTTGCATGGTCAATTTGAGGTAACGCAGGCTGCCAGCCTGCGCGGTCTGCGCTACTCAGGCCGACACGACGGATTACTTAATGACGATTCCGGTCGAAAATCGAAAACCGTTTAGAGTGCGACTCGGAAAAGTCACTGAGTTGAAGGTGCGGTCGCGAAGGAAGATCGGATTGTAGTCGAACTGCGCGATGCGCCAGGAGAAGCGGCCGTTCAACTTGTAGTCAACTCCGCCGCCGAGATTCATCGTGAAACTGGTGTTGTGGTCAGTAAAGTTGGTAGCGCCGCCCGTAAATGTTTCCGTCAGATTTCGCCGCGCTACGCCAGCGAGCACGTGGGCGAACGGCGTGAACTTGCTGCTGCTCGGAAATCGCAACTGCGGCCCGCCGGTTATGTTGTAGAGTGAAAGTTTCGACTGGCTGGCAGTACTGCCAAACGTGTCGCTGCGAGTGTTGAAGTTGGCAGAGAAGTCAGCCACCACGCCCAGGCGTTTGGTGAAATAATCGGCTGCCGACAAATTGAGTCCGTTAGTTTTGAAGCGATTATCAAGACGGGTCGTCGTCGCGGTAAAGTCACTGCTGCTAATTCCCGTATTGACGCTTTCAAATGAATAGCCGGCAAAGAACTCCGGCTTCTTCTCGTTTTGTGCGAACACTGGCGCATAGCTGATCAGCAATAGGATTAGGAACAAAAGTAGGAGAGCAAAATTTTTCATAAGAACCTCCGTCTTATCCTGGCGCAGAACGCAGCGACTCAGTCTTAGAGCTTTTCGAAGTCACTGCCCTGAAGTGCCGGCGCCACAAGCACCGGCACTTCTCGAATGAACTTCGGGTGTTTATCAAATATGAATCCCGAATTGGTTAGTAAGACGCTGCGGCTGCGCTATGCGACGCAAAGAGTGGGTTAATCAAATGTGAAGTTTTGTGAAGGCGAAATCGGGGAAGTGAAATGAGAAAACCGGCGCGACGGAAGGAGCGCCCCCACGGCTCGCGCTCCTTTCAGTCGATGCCGGTCGCGTCGCGCAAGTGGATCACCTGCGCCGCAGATCAACTGCGCTACTGTTGTTCGTCACCCCGTGGCGGTGGTGGGCCGTGACGCTCAAACTGTTGGCGCTTGGCGGCAAGTTGGGCCTTCTGCTCAGCCGTCAACACACTCGCAATTTGCGACATCATCTTCGCGTGCGAAACCTCGAGTTCCACCTGGACCCTGGCCCGTGCCTCGGCCGCCGCGCGCACGGCGGCTTCGTCGAAGGTCCCGCTGACCGGATCGGGTTCGCTTCCGTGCAAAGCATGCAGCTGATCGAAAAGCGCTTTGTTGCTCTCTTCAAAACTGTCGGTAATCTTCTTGATCTCTGCCTTCTGATCGTCGGTTAGATTGAGATCGCGCAGCGGTCCCAAACCCTCTCGCGGCCCCGGCCCACCGCGAAAGCCGCCATCACGCGGGCCTTGATGTCTTCCGAGGTGCCCGTGTGAAAACGCCACCGCCGCGACTATCAACAAGAGCGAGCCGGCAACCGCAAAAACCACGCTCTTCTTCTTCCAGTTGAGTTTCATTTCTTTCTCCTTTGAACTATTTCCTTCGTCAACAACCGCTCGTAATACGGCTTTCTGTGGTTACGCATTTTAGACGTCAATAGATGCACCAGGACGTGAAGAGTTCGTCAAGCGATTGCAAACTATTGCAAAGTTGCAGGCTTCTGGGAATGGTGAGCTTTACAAAAAGGAGATCGCAATTAAGATGGTCTGGTGAAAACGCCGGGGCCAGAATCAGAAGCGAGACAGGCTATGCAGCAAATACTCGTAGTCGACGATGACATTGAACTCTGCGAGTTGGTCGCGGAGTACCTGGAACCGGAAGGCTACAAAGTCGAGGCAGTACACCAGGGGCCCGAAGGCGTGACCCGATCGCTGTCCGGCGATCACGCGCTGGTAGTGTTGGATTACATGTTACCGGGATTGAATGGGTTTGAGGTCCTGCGCCAGATTCGCGCCCATTCATCTTTGCCGGTCGTGATGTTGACGGCCCGCGGCGATGATGTAAACCGGATCGTTGGTCTGCAGATGGGCGCCGACGATTACCTGCCCAAGCCGTTCAATCCGATGGAATTGGTGGCGCGGATCAATGCAGTCCTGCGGCGCACTCAAGCTGAGCCCGATCAGCAGCCGGTGCTCGAAGTCGTCATCGTTGGCGACATCGAAATGGACAAGCGTACGCGCGCTGTGCGTCGTGAGGGCCAACCGATCGAGCTTACGGCGGTTGAATACTCGCTCCTGGAAAGACTCTTGCAGGCGCCCGGTCGCATTTTGGAGCGAGAAGCACTGGTCAAGGACGTACTGCATCGCGAGCTTTCACCGTTCGACAGAAGCATCGATACGCACGTCAGCAACCTCCGCAAGAAGTTGGGACACACAGTCAACGGCGTAGAGCGCATCAAGACGGTGCGCAGCGTCGGCTACATTTACGCTTCGCCCGAGCCAAAGGTTGATTAGTTTTTATGCGCTAAGTTCACTCAAAACGCAGTCGCCGCTCGGTCGAGTGCGGTCAGTACCGGGAGCGGTAGCGACCGGGTTAGTGCTGGGCAAACTCGACTGTCCCTTGAATTGAGACCCGGTCGCTACCGCTCCCGGTACTGACTGCATCATCGTCATGGCTGCAAGTTAAGACGCTACCCGAAGATTGAAAAGTTTCATGCGCAGTCTCTTTCTAAAAATATTCATATGGTTCGGATTAGTGATGGTGGTGGTCAACATTGCTTCGTTCGTGACCGGTATCGTCACTGAGCGACGTTCGCAATTCCCCCGTCAAGGTCTAATGGCTCAAATGTTTGGCGTCTATGCACAAACGGCCGCGGAAGTTTTTGAAAGAGACGGCAAGACGGCGTTGGCTTCATATCTGGAACGGGTTGAGCATGCGTCGAACATCAACGCCGTGCTCTTCGACAATCTTGGGAATGAAGTCTCAGGTCGAGCGGTTCCCGAAGGTGTTTTGAACGCGATCAGCCGCGTTACGGAAGACTCCCCTTACGTATTCTATTTTCTGCCGCAGCAGGCGCGTCCGATTGCTGCTCACCTGATCCGCGGACGGCAAGGTGCTACTTATGTTCTGGCAGGTGTGCTGCCAAAGCCGGATTTTCCTGGCCCGCCTCCGCGGCTCGGAGAACCTGGATCGCTTGCCTTTGGTCTGCGGATGATCGCGCGAAGTTTCTTGCCGGTCCTCCTGGTCGGCGGGTTGTTCTGCTTCTGGCTAGCCAGCTACCTGTCGACTCCGATCGTCCAACTGCGCGGCGCAACGCATGAGTTGTCGGCCGGTAATCTTGAAGCGCGGGTGGATAAAAAACTGCTAAGGCGGCGCGACGAAATTGGGAATCTGGGTCGTGACTTCAATGTGATGGCCGGACGCATCGAATCCCTGGTCGGGGCGCAGCGAAGACTTTTGGGAGATATCTCTCACGAACTGCGCTCACCGTTGGCGCGCCAGGGAGTCGCGCTGGGGCTGGCCCGCCGTTCAGCTGGACCCTTGGCCACCTCGGCTTTGGATCGGATCGCCAAAGAGGCTGAACGGCTTAACGAAATGATCGGACAACTACTCGCGCTGTCGCGCGTTGAGACAGGGACCGATCAGTTGGACAACTCAGACATCGATCTGACGGCGTTAGTTAAAGGCGTTGCCGAAGACGCAGACTTTGAAGCGCGCGGGCGAAATCGATCAGTTGCGGTTATCGTAAGCGAGTCGCTGGCCATGACTGGCGTGTTTGAGCTGGTCAGAAGCGCGATCGAGAACGTCGTCCGCAACGCCGTGCGATACACGGCGGAGGGCAGCCAGGTTGAGATTTCGTTGATTCGCGAATCCGTGAACCCAGATCGATTTGCGGTGATTAGTGTGCGCGATCACGGCCAGGGAGTACCGGACGAATCCATTCAGGAAATTTTCCGGCCCTTCTATCGGGTCGAAGACGATCGCGATCGCCAGACTGGCGGAACCGGCCTGGGCCTGTCCATCGCTGCCCGCGCAGTGCATCTGCACCACGGAACGATCAAAGCCGCGAACGCGAAAGACGGAGGGTTGGTTGTGGAGATCAGACTGCCGATAAGCTAGGCGTCTTAACTCCCTCTCCCTGGGAGAGGGTTGGGGTGAGGGCCTACAGATCATTTACACCGAAGGCGCACCCGTGTTGCGACGTCCCTCCTCTCGGGAAATAAGCCGGTCATCATAGTATTCGCATTAATGATCAGTTTCGCATTTGTTTCCGTTGGGTTGAAGGAAATGCTGAAGATGTTGAGATAGTCGACTACCATTGAGGTGAAACATGGCGCGTAAGCTTACACCGATTACTCCGGGCGAAATCTTGTTGATGGAGTTCATTAAGCCTCTCGGAATCAGCCAGAGCAGGTTAGCTCGCGATCTGAGCGTTCCAGTTCGGCGGGTTAACGATATCGTTCAGGGGAAACGCGCGATCACGCCTGATACCGCGTTGCGACTCGCAGTTTATTTCAACATGACCCCGGAGTTCTGGATGAACCTTCAGAGTCACTACGACCTGAAGCTCGCTAAACAGACCCTGCTGCCAAAAATTGAACGTAGTGTACGGCCCGCGGAGAAAACAGTCCCTTAAGAGCATCGTGCGGGAAGCAGGATTAACCAATCAGGAGGTAAGCAGTTCACGTGAGAACTGCATGTGGATTGATCCGCCCCGGCGATGATCGAGTTCAGCGTCGATTGATAGTTGAGCACGATTCTATGAATTGACTTTCTCTTCATATGAGTCCATAGAATCTATTAATCAAAACACGCGGGTGTTTTCGCTAGAAAGGCCCAACCGCAAATGAAAGTTAATCAAAATCTGTTGGAGCGGAACTTGGCGTCCCAAAAAGAGTTGACGCAGCGGGCCAAGACAATACCTAAAACTGAAAGAAAACAATTTCTTGAGCAACTTCGGGAAATTGAGTTGCACATCTATCTTAAGGAACTTTTCCAGGTCATGCAGCCTGATTACATCGTCGAGATCACGCACGGAACTGAAGAACGCGGGAAAGATCTCGTGATTGTTAAGAGAGACACGTTAACCACTGACGTAATAGGTGTGGTGGTCAAACGAGGAAGCATAATGTCTAAGACTCTCGGGGACGTGGATGAGATCATCGACAGTATCAATGCTGTACTAAGTTCGAAACCTGCCCGGAATTTAAGGGAAATAGCTAGTCAGATCAAGCAGTCTTTTGACAATCCGGCAGAGCTTAAGACAGTGTACAAAATCCTGCCGGTCAACAAGGTTTTTGTTGTGCTCGCGGGCGAGATAAGTAATCGAGCTCGCACTCGGTTAGTCAATGAAGCCAAGGGTCCTGTAGAAATTCTGGATATGAACTGGCTAATCGAAAAGTTCACTGGGTTCTATCCGCAACTCTTTTTCGAGGGAAAAATCACTGACTTTGTTCAGTCAAAGATTCAAGAGCTGGAAACAAAGAGTTGGCACGTCAGAGAAGATCAAAATCTCTCTGACTGTTACGTTGAACCATTAGTTAGAAGCGTTGAACTCCCTCTGAAAATCGATGATGACAAAATTGCTAGGGCGATGATTACTAAGCGGTTGCCTTTTTCTAGGCTGCGATCTGCCGTGTCCCCCACCCAGAGGACAATCCTAGTTGGAGATCCTGGGACAGGAAAGTCGGCGGCGCTTGCAAAGCTTTCGATAGAAATGCTTAGGGGGACTTATTCGTCTCTGACGCGTCACAAGCAACCGAGTCGGAAGGCAGAGGTTCCAGTATTGCTCGAGGCCAAAGACTTTCTCGATAAGGGCGACGCAAGCGAACTTCTCATGAGTTACTTCCACGATCCACAGGTGCTAAGCCGGGTTTCGATAACGGTGCTCATGGTTGATGCTCTCGATGAGGTCCCATCGTCAAGAAGAGACGAAGTAATACGAAAGTCAAAGGAGTTTTCAGAGACGATCGGTTGTGGATTGATATTAACAAGCCGCAAGATCGATCTTTTAAGTACTACTCCTCCGGGCTTCAAAAAATACGAGTTGTTACCCTTTGACGCTGGACAGGCCTTAAACCTTTTCGAGAAGATCCATGGGAAGGATCAATTACTTACCTCCTTGAAAGCTGAACTGAATAGGATTAGATACCAAATCCCAATGGTGCCCTTGTCGCTGATCCTATTGATGGAGTTAGTAGAACAGAATAAGGAGGTCCCGGCCTCTATCACTGAGTTGTATGAAAGATACACGGACATAATATTGGGACGGTATGACAAGAAGAAGGGAATAGAAATACTCTTCGACTACACCATTAAGAAACGATTTCTGTCAGCGCTTGCATATCATGAGTTTTTAAATAAATCGCGGCTAGAGATCTCCAGAGCCGATTATCAATCGTTCGTAGATGACTATTCCCAGCGTTATGGAGTGGAAAGGGAATTCATTAACTTGTTCGTCAAAGAAATTGAAAGAGCAGGTGTTTTGCGTCTAAATGAAGACGACGTAACCTTTGGTCACCGATCTTTCTTAGATTACTTTACCGCATTCTATCTCTTTGATAAGCGTGACGAATTCGAGAATATTGACGATGTCATTGTCGAACGATATTTCGATGACACGTGGGGTGATACAGCTTTCTTTTATATCGGGCATAAGAAAGAAATGAGTGAGAGGCTACTGTCAAAGTTGTTGGCGTATTCGGAAGGTGATCGCTTAAAAAATGATACGGCCAAATTTCTCTTAGGTCGGCTCCTTCAGGCGGCGTGGCACTCAACCACCACCACAAAGCAGCGCGGAATTGAGCAGGCGTTTGATCTGGTTCCCACCTTGCGAGACGAGGTCATAGAGTTTACCGAGCAACACAAATTGAAGCTACCAAAGATATTTGCCGACTTTGCTTTGCTAGTCTGGACAGACCACTCCTTCAGAAGTTCCTTCCTGTCTAAAGATGTGGAAGCCATATTTGACAGGTTCTTTACAGAGAAAAGGAATTTGCTGGGACTTTCATTCTTACTCTGGGCATTGAAACCATTTATTAGCGCCACCAAGTTTAAGGACTCGTCAGCCAAAGTTCTAGAGGCAATCGCGGATTCTACAGAACTCACGGCCGAAGAAAAGGCCAGAGGATTGCTGACACTTAAGGTGGTGGAACGTGACAATCGTGAAATGACGAGAATCATTCAAAAAAAGCTCGTTTTCATTCGAGACAAGAATCCGGGCCTTCTAGCCAAACTCCTGCCGAAACCAACACGAGGTGCAATGCCGCAAACATCAAAAAAGAGAGACACCCGAACCCGGAATTCAGGCGTGACAAGGCTTCGCGGTTTTTAGTGAAAAATCGTGCATTATAAGACTGACAAGAGTTTGAGCCATGGGAGTTCCTTTCCGACCCCTTCAGGGTCGCCATGATTAGATCCAACCCCGTGGGCGTTGCCCACGGCTATTGGATTCGTCCACTGCGTGGACGTTCTAATCTTCTTCCGCCACTCGAATCCTACCTTCGTCCTTCGCCTGCTGAATAATCTTCTGTGCAATCTGGCTGGGCACCGGATCGTAGTGTGAGAACTGCATGTGGAAACTGCCGCGCGCCGCGGTGATCGAGTTTAGTGTCGACTGATAGTTGAGCATCTCAGCCATCGGCACTTGCGCCTTTACCACCTGTTGCTTGCCGCGCGTGTCCATGCCCTGCACGCGGCCGCGGCGCGAATTGAGGTCGCCCATGATGTCGCCGCTGCATTCCTGGGGCGCGTCGATCTCGACGTCCATGATCGGTTCCAGCAGCGCCGGCTTTACCTTTTCCATCGCATTGCGAAAAGCTTTGCGGCCCGCGGCGCGGAAACTGTGCTCGTCAGAATCGACGTTGTGATACGAACCGTCAATCAGTTGCACTTTGAAATCGACCAGCGGATAACCGGCGATGGCCCCGTGCGAGGCGGCTTCGATGATTCCTTTTTCAATTGCCGGCCGGAATTGTTGCGGCACCGAGCCGCCGAAAATCTTGTCTTCGTAAACAAACCCCCCGCCGCGCGGCATCGGTTCAAAAATCACCTTGCAATCGCCAAACTGCCCGCGACCGCCGGTCTGTTTCTTGTGGCGGCCCTGCACTTCGGCGCGCTGGGTGATCGTTTCCTTGTAAGGCACCTTCGGCGGATGCAGCATCACCTCGACGTTGTAGCGTTTCTTTAGTTTCTCGACGATCGTTTCGACGTGGACCTGGCCTGAGCCGGCGAGCAAAAACTCTTTCGTCTGCGCGTCGCGGGTAAAGGTCAGCGCCGGATCTTCTTCCAGGATTTTGTGAATCGCCACGCTGATCTTCTCTTCGTCCTGACGTGACTTGGGTTCAATCGCGAAGGCAATCGCAGCTTCCGGATATTGCACCGGATCGTAAATGATCGCTTTGGCTTTGTCGCAGAGCGTGTCGCCTGTCTGGGTCTCTTTCAACTTGACGCAGGCAATGATGTCTCCGGCATTGGCCTCGGAAAGCTTGTCGAGCTGCTTGCCCTGGGTAGTATGCAGCGCGCCCAGACGTTCAGAGGCGCCGCGGGTTGAGTTATACACGGTCGCGTCGGTGCCAACCTTGCCGCTAAAAATCTTCATCACGTTGATGCGACCGGCAAATGGATCCGCAATGGTGCGGAAAACGTAAGCCGAGAAGGGCTCGCTGCTCGAGTACTTTCGCGAAATATCTTCGCCTTTCTCGTCCTTGCCATGCTCGGCCTCGTGATGTGCAGGATCCGGAGCGAACTCGACTATATGGTCGAGCAAAGTCGCCAGGCCCACCAACGTGGTGGTCGAAACTGAGTAAACCGGGCACAGCTTGCTGGCAGCGATTGCTTTACCAATGTTTGGGATCACATCCGCGTCATCGAGAGTCCCCTGATCGAAATACTTTTCCATTAGCGCGTCGTCTGATTCGGCTACCAGTTCAATTAGGCGCTCTCTGGTCTTGTCGACGACGTCGCGGCCTTCCGTGGGAATATCGATCTCTTTGGCCTTGCCGTTTTCATCAAACGTGTAAGCCTTCATGTGAACTACATCAACCACGCCTCTGAAGTCATGTTCTCTTCCGATTGGCAAGGTGAAAGGAATGATCGCGCGATTAAAAACCTTGTGAGCGCTATCGAGCGCGATTCCGAGATCCGAATGCTCTTTATCTAACTTGGTAACCACCATGATCCGCGGCAGGATGAACTCGTTCGCAAAGCCCCAGACCTTTTCAGTCTGCACTTCGACGCCCTTGGCGCCGTCGACCACCACCACGCCACAGTCGGCCACGCGCACCGCGGGTCGCGCATGCGAAACGAACGCAGCGTATCCAGGCGTGTCGATGAAATTGATCTTGGTATCTTTGTGTTCGGCGTGGGCCAGGCCGAGGTTGAGAGTGATTTTGCGGGCTATGGAATCTTCTTCGTGATCCGTCGTGGTCGTGCCTTCGTCGACCTTGCCCCAGCGGGGCGTGGCGCCTGCGACGTAGAGAAGGGAACTAACCAGTTGCGTCTTCCCTGCGTCGCCGTGTCCAATGACCGCAAGGTTGCGAATTGCTTCGGTAGCGTAGACTTTCATAAGCGCGGATGGGTCCTTTCAGAGATCGATTTCCGGCGACAGACATCCCCTGGTTTTACTAAATTCCAAAGCCGGGATGTGACTGCGGGTTGAGCGATAATTTAGCCGAGCCGAAACGCCAATGGCAAGTTCGTCTGGATTTCAAGCGGGCATCCAGGTCTGGTCTCTAGAGTTCTCGACAATAAAAGAAAGGTTCGCTGTCGCGCTCTTAGTCCCGGAGGGACCAAATGTTTATAGAACCAGAACCACACAGAACTTGAAACTCCGGAGGAGCGAAATGTTTTGTTCGTTGGGCATATTGCGCTCCTTCCTGAGCTAAAGACTTTTCGCCGCACATGCTCTATAAATATTTGGCCGCTCTGCGGCTAGGACGAGATTTGCTTGGGCTCGTCTGGAGTTATTCCTAATACTCTTCGGCGCAGGTGCTTTCGGGTGTCCCTATGTTCGGCCTTCCTCAAACCCTTCAAGCGAAAACGCAGAGAAAGCGGCCGCTGCCATCCACTCGAAAAACGATCCTTCGAGTCTGGCCTTCCCATCGCCTAGAGCATGGTCCCCGGCCGCACTCAGATGCGCAAACGTGAAGACAGTCCTTTCAGCTTCAATCCGGTGACTGCGTCGGCCATCCTTGCGCGGTTCCATTGTTCCTCCTCTTTTATCTCGCACGCGAACATGTATTAGACACCAAGTGTTCTTTTGTTGAGCATGTTGGGAAGGCGAGGTTTGCTTCCAACCTTACGTGTTGACGTACATTAGTTTCAGACCGCCCTCACAGGCGCCTTGATTTGGTGCAGCGCTTGGTTGAGACTCCTATTTCGGCGGCAACTCGAATCGGCCCGCAACGATTCCCGGTACCGTGATGTCCTCGTCCAACTCCTCCCAGCGCAAGGCATAGCCATTGACTTCAACTTTGACCCGCGCCAGTTGCTCGTCCGTGGCGGCGGCCAGGATGCGGAAGCGATCCGCGGGAAAGCCGACGATCCGCTCGTCGTGAAGCTCAACGAATATGGTTCGCCCTTCAGTCCATGCTCGCAATGCGGCCGGCTCTACTGCAAGCCGTGGCTCATCGACTATGGTACTCATTGAATGCCCTTCTCAAGATGTCATGATGTTCGAAAACCAACTGCTCAATGCGTCGTAATTCGTAAGGCCTCACTCCTCGGTTGCCTGCCAGTAATATGGTTGGCTCCAGCCAGAACTTACATTCGCCATCAGGTGTCCGAACGTGGACGTGCGCTGGCTCCTGTCGCTCATCAGAGTAAAAGTGAAACCTGAATGATCCGATTCGCAGGATCGTCGGCACGACAATAGTTTACCATCGGGTGACGGAGTCGCGACAGCTTCCTCCAAAAAAGGTCAGCAAAGCGTCAATTTAAATCACTCAGCCAACAACGTCTTAATCACTCTCTCAGTTTCTTCATAACGCCCTTCGCCAACATGCAGCCAGCGAATTCGGCCCTGCTTATCGAGCACGAAGATAGTGGGCCACGCTTCCACTCCATAAGCCTTCCAGGTTTGGTAATCATTATCAGTGACGACGGGATACTTGATCCCCAGCTCCGGACCTTGTTTGCGAACGTTATCGATGCCGTACTCTCCGTCGGTCTCAGGAGTGTGGACGCCGACGATGGTCAGACCGCGATCGCGATAACGCTTGTCCCACTCCTTAACGGAGGGCAGAGTATTGCGGCAGTTGTAGCAGCCAAAGGTCCAAAATTCGACAACCACCACTCGGCCGCGCAGCTTTGCGAGGGTTAAGGGATCCGAGTTGATCCAGACTCCGTTCGCGAACTCGGGCGCAGGGGTGGCTTTGTCCGAGGGGATCAAGACATCGGCCTCAAGATTTGTCAAACGGTCAGTCGCTATAGATAGCGCTCGCGTGATCGCCGGTTGAACGACTCGCGGATACTTAGCGATTGCTACAAAGGCGAGGGTGGCAACGACAATCGCTATTATGATGATGATAGAGACTCTCTTGATCACGTTTCCTCCACTCACAGACGTTCAATTGCCGGCTCTGGCGCGCTATTGTATCGTGCTGATGGCTGAAACAATAGTTAAGTAGCTGTTTAGAGGCGGGCTACTGCCCGCCTCCGAACGACACGAACCGGCGGGCGGTAGCCCGCCTCTAAACCAATGACGCCAGGCAGCAAAATCGAAGTCTACACCGATGGCCAATGTAATCTTTGTCGGTGGATGCGCGCCCGCGTGAATCCACTCGATCGCGATCACCGGATCGAGTGGCTGGATTACAACGATCCGGAAATTTTGCAGCGCGCCGCGCCGCGAACGCGCGAGGAAATGGCGAACGAGATGCACACCCAGACCGCCGACGGTCGCTGGTCCAAAGGTTACTTTGCGTGGATTGAAGTGATTCGGGTTCTGCCGCGCTGGAAATGGTTGGCGCCAATTCTTTCGCTCTGGCCATTAACCAAATTGGGTGCGATATTTTATCGCTGGCTCGCCGCGCGGCGGTATACCTTGTTTGGCGTGCCTCCGCCGTGCGATGCCAGCGGTGTGTGCCAACTGCACAAGTAGTATCTTTCGCAGATGGTGATGAGGTCAGTACCGGGAGCGGTAGCGACCGGGTCTTACGCTCCGCGCTTCCGAGATCGCTAAAAACATACCCGGTCGCTACCGCTGCCGGCTGACATCATTCTGAACTAGAGTCAACCTTTACCCTCTCCAAAGCATCTTAGAGCCGACCCCAAACATCAGCCAAAGTTAGATTTTGATTGGCGGGTTTTTCGCTAATCTTGAGGTGAAATAATGTTTAGAAAACTTTCGGCGTTCCTGGTGGCGTCAATGATGATAATGATGAGTGTTGGTGCTTTTTCCGTTGCAAGTGCCAAGGGCGGTGCAAAGGCCAAGGAGACCGAACCCCTGCGAGTGCGCGACCCGCTCAATATCGCGGTGCTGATTCAGGATGATCTGATCTCACGCGTGGGCAACGAAATCGGCGTGACCCGCGAGTTTATTCGCTCCCTGCCGGCTGGTTCACGGGTGATGGTCGGCTACATTACCGCGGGATCATTGCAAGTGCGAACGCCGTTCACGACTGATTTAAATCGCGCGGCCAATTCTTTGCGCATTCCGATTGGCAGTACCTCGGCGTCGGCTTACAACCCCTACGTTGAAGTGATCGAAGCGCTCAAGAAATTCGATGCCGGCTGGCATGGACACAATGCGGTGCTGCTCATCTCTGATGGCCTTGATATTTCGCGTGGCTTCGACACGAGTTCCGCGGGACATACAATCGACATCGATCGGACGATTGCCGAAGCGAACCGGCGCAACGCGGCAATCTTCTCTTTCTATGCGCCGTCGGTGGGCTTGACCAGCCGCAGTTACCTGGCGGCCAGTTACGGACAGAGTTCTCTGGAGCGCGTGTCGCACGACACCGGCGGGCGGGCCTTCTTCCAGGGCAGCAACGGCTTTGTCACCTTTGATTCGTATTTCAGTCGATTGCGGGCGGAGCTTAACCGTCAGTACGCCACGGCTTCGTAAAACCGAAGTAGGTCTTGACCAAATGGACGCCGCCCGAGCAGAGACTCCGGCGGCGTTTTTTGTTGTTAGGGGCACAGACTTCAGTCTGTGATTCCCTCGCGTCAATTGGCACGAAGGAGGAAATCACAGACTAAAGTCTGTGCCACTAATGCGAAAAACTCTGGCGTTAAGCCCGACCCAATGGTAAAGTGAGTCGTCAAAAGCCCGAGCCAATTTAGCTGTTTGTTGGCCTCTGTCATGACTGCTACAAAAGTCGCAAACCCCTCTTCTTTGGATCCGGCGGACGTACCGTCCGCTTTTGCGAACAAAATCTTTCCCGACAAATGACCGAAAACAAAGGCCGCGAGTACTGCCTGATTGTCGAAGGCGCCTATCTAACTGAAGGCGATGCCGAACACGCCTTACGTGATCCATTCATTGAGGATTGGGTCGAGCAGACGGGCCACTTCAAGATTCACAACATGGATGACATTCAGGTGACGCCAGGAGTCACCCTGGGTTCGTTGGGAGTAGTAATGCTCGACGAGCGCGTCTTTGAAATCGCGAGCGCCGATCCCGAACATCCACTGACGGAACACAAAGCGAAAGGCGTCGCCGAAGCCGTGCGACGGCAGGACATGTTCGACGAAGTTAGCATTGAGGTGCGAGAGGAAGAGAGTTGATAGTTCAACCTTCAGATTGTTCGTGCGACCAAGGCGCAAACTAAAGCTTGAACTCTGAACCCAAACAAACTTTTCTCGACGGTCGCGTCAACGTCGTCGTCGGCGATATCACCAGGCAAGACGTCGAAGCAATCGTTAACGCGGCCAATTCTTCTTTGCTGGGTGGCGGCGGAGTCGACGGTGCGATTCATCGCGCGGGCGGGCCGGAGATCCTGGCGGAGTGTCGCGAGATTCGCCGCACACGTTTTCCGGAAGGCCTGCCGACCGGCGAAGCGGTCATTACCACTGGCGGGAAGCTGGCCGCGCTCTACGTCATTCACACGGTCGGACCTATTTACGGCGAGGAGCACGGAAAGGAAGCGGAGCTGCTGGCCAATTGTTATCACAACTCGCTGACGCTGGCGGTGGAAAAGAATTTGACCTCAGTTGCGTTCCCGGCGATCTCGACTGGCGTCTATAGTTATCCGCCGGAGAAGGCGGCTGACGTAGCTTCGCGAACCATTGAAAATTTTCTCTCAACCGATCGGCAGTTAAAGGAAGTGCGCCTGGTTTTCTTTCAAGCACGAGACGCGGAAGTGTTTTTGGAGAATCAAAAGTTCAGCGAGTAACCGGGTTTCGCGGTTATTCGTGGGGCAGTAGCCCGACCGTGAGGGAGGGCTTGGTGACTAACTCAATGAGCCCTCCCTAACAGTCGGGCTACTGCCCCGTTGGCCCACGCTAAGGCGCTTCCCACATTGACCAATTGGGTAGACTTCTGCTAAATCACTCCTTCTCTCTTGGCGGCGCTGCCGCTTTCTTTATGCTCTAAAGCTCATTTGCGAATCTGTCTGTTAAAGCCAACGAATGTCTACTGAGATCGAAAACGATAGTAAATCTGCGAACTCATCTCGACCGCTGCCGCCGCCGCTCGAGCCGCTGCAACCATTGTCCTGGAATTACTGGTGGAGCTGGGCGCCCGATGGTAATGAGGTGTTTCGCGATCTCGATCCGGGCCTTTGGCAACAGTGCGAGCAAAACCCACGCGTTCTGTTGGCGCAGGTTTCCGATCTGAGACTGGCGCAGGTCGCCGCCGATCCGGCGTTTGCTGATCGGATCCAACGCTTGTCCGCTCGGTTTGGCAATTACCTGAGCGATCCGCAGCCGTGGTCAAAGCTGCAACTGGCTCCACGGATTTCTCGCAACACTCCAGTCGCATATTTTTGTGCTGAGTTCGGCATACATAATTCGCTGCCGCTTTATTCGGGTGGGTTGGGAATCCTGGCCGGCGATCATCTGAAGTCAGCGAGCGATCTGAACCTGCCTTTGGTAGCGATCGGTCTGTTCTATCGCTTCGGTTATTTCCGCCAGCGCCTGCAGCGTGATGGATGGCAGGAAGAAACCTACCGAGAGAACCACTCAGACGAGTTGGCTCTGCACAGCGTAGACGACGCGGAAGGAAAGCCGCTGCTGATTGAAGTCGCCATGCGCGAGCGAGTTGTGCGCGCGCGTGTGTGGCGGGCCGACGTGGGTCGCGTACAGCTTTATCTTCTGGATACCAATGTCGCTGAGAATGAACCGACTGACCGGCTGGTGACGGGACATCTGTACGGCGGCGATCGCGAAACGCGTCTGGTGCAGGAGATGATGCTGGGAATCGGCGGCGCGCGTTTGCTGCAAAAACTTGGGTTCGATCCCGGCGTGTACCACCTGAACGAGGGGCATTCGGCGTTTCTCACGCTCGAACTTTCGCGGCAGTTAATCGAACGCGAAGGCGTCACGTTTGCTGACGCCGCCGCCCGCGTGCGCGAGCGCTGCGTCTTCACTACCCACACGCCCGTCGCGGCCGGTCATGATGAGTTCGATGCTGCCCTGGTGCGGAAATGTTTTGGTGACTGGCCTGAAACCGCACTCGGATTATCACGCGCAGAATTCTTGAAATTAGGCCGAGTCAACGGCGATTCTCAGGAGTCGTTTGGATTGACGCCGCTGGCTCTGCGTATGTCTCGTTCGACAAACGGCGTCAGTCGAAAACACGGAGAAGTCTCGCGCGAACTTTGGCAGCAGATGTGGCCGGCGCGCAAACTGGCCGAAGTTCCGATCACCTCGGTCACGAATGGCGTGCATCCTTCGACGTGGATCGCGCCGTTGCTGCGCCGGCTTTATGAACAAAGCGTCGGCGAAGATTGGATCGAGAGGGCGCGGGACGCAGGTGTTTGGGCCTACGGAGTTGAGACGATTGCCGACGAAGAATTATGGCAAGCGCATTTGCTGCTGAAGCAGCGAATGGTGGCTTATGTGCGCGATCATTCGTTTGACGCGCGCCTGGCTCGCGGTGAAAGCGAAGACTATATCGAAGCCGCGCGCACCATGTTCGATCCGCAGATATTGACAATCGGTTTTGCCCGGCGCGTCGCCGGTTACAAGCGTTGGGATCTTTTGCTGAGCGACCCGGAAGGTTTGACCCGCCTGATCAACGATGCCGAACGGCCAATTCAATTTGTCTTCGCCGGCAAAGCTCACCCGCAGGATCAGGAAGCGAAGCGAATACTGCAGAAACTGATCGAATGGCAAAGACACACTTCGCTGCGCGACCGAGTTGCGTTCATCGAAGACTATGATCAGGAAACGGCACGACAGTTGGTGCAGTCAGTCGATGTATGGATGAACGTGCCGCGCCGGCCGATGGAAGCTTCGGGCACCAGCGGACAAAAAGTGGCGATCAATGGCGGACTGAATTTTTCGGTGCTTGATGGCTGGTGGCTCGAGGGTTACGACGGCGATAACGGATTTGCGATTGGAGACCTGAGCGAGCTGACCCCGCAAGAAGCCGATCGGCGTGAGGCTGAATCAATGTACCGGATGCTCGTCGAGGAGGTTGTGCCGCGCTACTACGAGCGTGACGATCAGGGCATTCCGCGCCGCTGGGTCGCGATGATGAAGCGATCCATGCAGACTCTCGTGCCGCTTTTCAGCAGCGACCGAATGGTGGCCGAGTATGCCGAACGGATTTACTGACAGAATTACTTTGAAGTGCTGAGGCTTTGCGATTCTGTCACTAACATCTTCGCTTTTGCGCGGCGACCTTCGTGCCCGAGTACAATTGGAAACCGTTTGAGATGGTTTTCACTCCCCGAAACAAATCGCTGATCACCGGGCTAAAGCCGCGGTGCTAATGAAAGGTCGGTAAAATTCAAACGGCACCCGCATCTATTCACTCGTCGCAAAGATTCCCTTGGCGGGTCCTCTGGTTTCTTCTGATTGCATCGCTTCTCGGCGGGGCCGCTGGGATTCCGTTCGTGCTGGAAGTCTTCCGTCCCCTGATTCAGGCCTCGCCCCCAATCCCGATACCTCTACCCCTGCTGGTCCTAATTGGCGTCGCTCAAAATCTTCTGCTGTTAGCTGTGGTTATCGGCACTGGTCTCTTGCTGGGTAAAAAGATCCGCCTGGGCGCACCGCTGCTCGAGCGTTGGCTTTATCACGAAGAGTCTTCAGTCAGGGCTGCTGATTCATTCAAAGCGGGTGCACCGGTGGGAATCGCAGTGGGCGTGATCGTAACCCTCATTATTCTTTCCGTCGCTCCGCACATGCCCGGCCTGCCCTTTGTACGTGCCGCCCATGTGCCGATATGGAAAAGAGTACTCGCCTGTTTTTACGGTGGCATCGACGAAGAAGTTTTGACGCGTCTGTTTCTGTTGACTCTGTTTGCATGGCTGGGTGTCAGAATTTTTCAGAAGCAGAAAGCCCGGCTGGCGCCGGCGACGTTCTGGATCGCGAACGTTGCGGCCGCAGTTCTGTTCGGATTGGGTCATCTACCGGCGGCGTCGCGCGTCATGCAGATTACACCTGAGGTTGTCGTGGTCGCACTGGCTTTGAATGGGATAGCAGCGATCCCATTCGGATATCTCTATTGGAAACGAGGTCTGGAGTCGGCGATGGTGGCCCACTTCTGCGCTGACTTTGTGCTGTATATCCTGGGGGTCATGTTCTTAAAAAACTAATAAGTCCTAATTGTCCTATGGTCCTATACCGGAGAATCCCCTCCCTGTTGTAAACTAATCCCCGCAATGAAGTACTGCTCCTCTTGTAACGAAAAATTTGATGACAGCCTGAGTTTCTGTCCTACCGACGGCGAGGTGCTGGAAGAAGATCCTTCGGCGCTGACCGGCAAGGTCCTGGACGGCCAGTACCAAATCGAAGCTTTATTGGGAAAAGGCGGAATGGGCGCTGTTTATCGTGCCCGGCACATTCTGCTCGGCGATCGTGTCGCCATCAAAGTGTTGCCGCCGGAAATGCGCAGCAACACTGAGTGGTTGCGCCGCTTTCAACGCGAGGGCCAGGCAGCCCGGCGCTTTCGCCATCCCAACGCGGTCACAGTTTACGATCTGCGTACCTCAGCCGATGGGACAATCTACCTCGTCATGGAGTATGTCGAAGGCAACACCCTTGATGCGGAGATGCGGAAGCGCGGAAGGTTCTCACCGGCTGATGCAGTGGCCGTGCTCGATCCGATCATGGGTGTGCTCAACGCGGCCCATGCCATGGGCGTCGTTCATCGCGATCTTAAACCTGAAAACATAATGATCGGCCGCGCAAGCACCGGAGGCGAATCGGTCGTAAAGCTGCTTGACCTGGGAATTGCCAAGTTGCGCGAAGTTGCCGGCGCCGAGAAGACGGGCAATACCAATTTGACTATTGCCGGACAGATGCTCGGCACTCCTTATTACATGTCGCCTGAGCAGTGGGGCGAGTTACCTCCCGACGGCAATTCTGAGATTGATGGACGTGCGGATATTTATAGCCTGGGCGTGGTGTTCTATGAATTGATTGCGGCCAAGCGGCCATTCGACGGCATCACGCTTTCCGAATTGCGGCGCCAACACGTAAGTATCACGCCGCCGCCGCTGCATGAGATTGACCACGGCGTTCCGGCAGCGTTTAGCCGAGCCATCGCCCGCGCTATCGCCAAGGATCGCGACCAACGCCAGGCGACCGCCAGCGAACTGGAGAGTGAGTTGAGGAGTGCTTTGACGGCGGAAGGAATCGCGTCGACCTCGTTCGTGTCAGTAGGGTCAGACGGATCTGTCGCACCGGATTCTGGTTCAGTTCGAGGGCCTCTGACTGGCGCGGAGCGGACCGCGGATACGATGGTCGGAGAATCCAAGCCGACAGGCGTTGAAGGATCGGCCACTCCGCACAACGTAGTTCCATCAGGGAATATCGGCAGCCAGGCGTCGACCATGCCGACCGTAATGGCTGCTCCAAAAAAAGTTGGGCCAGTCGATGCAGGCGTTTCCCAGCCGACAATGATGGTGTCCAGTCAAATTGGCGGAGCCGCGCCGCGTTCGTCTGCTCAGCCGCTCGCTCAGGCATCGGCCAGTCCGGCGCGGCGCTCATCTCTTCCTCTTGTCGCAGTGGGTATAGTGGTGCTGCTGCTCGTGTTGGGCGCCGGCGGTTACGCGGTGATTCACTTTATGGGATCGAGCGCGAACGTCAATGCTACGCGCACAGATCC
>WNFP01001407.1_pt1 | contig 27234 bp, 22 predicted proteins | sample 5400201 | NCBI WGS metagenome assembly WNFP01 (sample SAMN13153355, study PRJNA577476) | soil metagenome | isolation source: 115 cm saprolite under Madrone tree | place: USA:California | collected 2016-06-14 | reverse complement strand
TTTGGCACGACGATGGCGCAGTTTCGCGCTTGAATGCAGTTCCCTGCAAGAAATGCAATATTTTTATTTCTGGCCTGCATTTGGTTTTCGGCAAGCGAGGCGCGTGTCGATGGAAAGGTTGCGCCGAGCGACGCAGTTCCCTCTCTTGCCGCAAATGGAGCTTCGGCGACTCGTTTGCTAGTTGGAAAGAGCACGGTCGATGGAGAAGGCGCCGGAGCCCCTGATCATGATGACCAGGGCGATGGCGAACGCGAGAATGTGGTACTCAAAGCCTTCGCCCTTTTGGTTGCCGAGCCAGTTTGCAAAAAAGCCGTAGTGCCGATGGGCCATGGCCACGGCCACCATCATGTTGCAAGCGATGCCGAAAGCGGCAGCGCGGTCCAGAAAGCCGAGAATCAAGCCCCATACTTCCCAAAAATTCCGCGCAGATGGCCAGGAAGGCTAAGGGCGCAGGGATATGCAGGCCCTGAGTGAAAGAAACCATGGTGGCGGAAAATCCAAACCCGCCAAACTAGCCGAGGGCCTTTTGCGCACCGTGCGCGAAGAAGATGACCCATCTTGAGTCAAGTAGTGCGGTGGGAGTTGCCGTAACTGCGTTACGAATTCCCGATCCAAGACGGCGCCGGCTAGGCGGGCACGAGTTGTCACTCGCTTGCCATTCCACTTGGTAGTAAAGTGGCACTCATTATGGCGTCAAGGCATTGGCAGTGCCTGGAGGGGCATCATGGCCGGCGATGGGATGGCTGCGATCAAGCATCTGGTTGTGGTGATGATGGAGAATCGATCGTTCGACAACCTACTGGGATTCCTCTATGCGGACGTGCACAACCGGCCGCCAATTAACATTCCGGCGTCGTCACCAGGAGGGCAACCGACGTTTGATGGACTGGTCGACGCCAGTCCGGAGAGCCCGTTCTGGAACCCATCCAATCCGGAGTATTTCACGGCGAACGCGCCGCCAGCGAAAGTGTTCGCCACGAAGGGCACAAAGGGACCCAGTCCGTTCCTGGCGCCGAACCATGATCCGCACGAGGAATTCGACCACATTACGTTCCAGATTCTGGGGCCACAGGGCTGGACCGGCCCGAAGATGAAGGGATTTCTCGTCGACTACATCACGACCGATCCCGGGCACCCGGAGAATGCCAACCAAGTGATGGAGTGTTACCGCCCGGAGCAAGTGAGCGTGATCAGCCAGCTAGCGAAAAACTTTGCGGCGAGCGACCGATGGTTCTGCTCGACGCCCAACCAAACGCTGCCGAACCGGGCGTTCGTGCATGCGGGAACGTCGATGGGGCGGGTGAACAACAAGCCAGAGCCGCTCTATGAAGCGGAAACAATTTTTGAAGTACTGGAAACCACCCGGCACAGCTGGAGGGTCTACAACGATACGTTTACCATGTCGCTCGTGCGGCTGCAATTTCCGCAGCTGTGGAATCCACTACTGCAGCCGCATTTCCACGGGATGGAGGAGTTTGAAGAGGACTGCCGAGATGGAACCCTGCCGGAATACTCGTTTGTGGAGCCGAGTTTCCAGATTGAACCGAACGACGAGCATCCGCCACACGACGTGAGTCTAGGCGAGCAATTTCTTCTGCGCGTTTGGAAAGCTGTCAGCGGGGGCAAAGATTGGAACAGCACGCTACTGGTGATTACCTTTGATGAACACGGAGGCTGCTACGACCACGTCGTACCTCCAGCGGCAGTTCCGCCGGATGTGGCAAGCAATCCGGGAGAGGCAGGCTTCCGGTTTGATCGCTTTGGGGTGCGAGTTCCAACGGTACTCGTTTCGCCATACATCGAAGCAGGGACAGTGTTTCGCTCGCCGAGCGACGTGCCATATGATCACACATCGATCCTGGCAACGATCCGAGACTGGCTGCAAATTCCGCAGGAGGAGATGCTCAGCAGCGGCCGAGTCAAGCAGGCTCCGACCTTTGGGAACGTCTTGACCCGTTCGGCGCCTCGTACGGAATTGCCGGTTATTGCACAGACGGGCGCGCCTGTGCACCCAACCAAGCGATGGATTGCTCGGAACGACTTGCAAGCCGCCATGCTGACCGCTCACAGAAAGCGCTACCAACACATTCTGGGAAACCTGGCGAGGCTCAAGGGCGGGCGGACGTCGCCGCCAAAATCTAGGCCAAAATAGGTCAACCGCTGCCGACTTGGCGAGGGAAATTCGATTCTAATGCTGCTCTCGCAGCCACGTCCGTTCAGGCCTTAGGAATGGTATGCATGAAGTCGAGTGGATATCTCGTGGCTCTGTTCTGTTCTGGCCTTCTGTTGCTTCGAGCGGAGCTCGAAGAAGAGGACCGCCCGTCGGAGCAGTGGAGACAAAAGTGGTTCAAGATTAGCAACGCTAATAGAGTTGCGTTGCGCCTTAACGGCGGAGACCCAGCGCTGCATCGATTTGCCGGTTAGCGGCGTAACCGCGGCCCTCATGGCTCTTCGCGCGCGCTCAAGTACGAGAGTAACGATCAAAGTCAAAATGATTGTTAGGGGAAGGGGCAGACTCCACTCGTGCGGTACCAGCTGCGAAAGCATGACGTATGCGAGAGAGAAAATGACAAAATTCCATTTCTCGATTTCCATGTCTCTCGGGCAGACGTTGATTCCAGTAGACTTACAGGTCAGCGCCCAGACATAGAAAGCGACTTGATTGCCGCGTTCCAATGACGGAAAGAATTCGTATATCCTAAGCCGCTCCTTCGGAACTTGCTTTGGGGATGGCACATGCTCCTCGGGTAACCCCGGCCTACGCGAGTTGCTAGTTGGTTAAGGCCTTTCTGGCACGTTCTGGGCCCGCTGGCCAAAACATCGTATTATGATGGCTGGAGTTTTCAGCCGGAGGCAGCCATCGCATACCTAGAGAAACGTCGATCACCCAGGTATTCATTCATCGCGAGCGCTGAGCTGATCGATGAGAGGGCCGACGTCCGGATCGCTTCGCGCGTAAGTGAACTGAGCCTGCATGGTTGCTATTTGGATATGATGAATCCGTTCCCCAAAGGAACGCTGGTGCTCGTGAGGATCACCGCCGGGGATGCGCTCTTCGCGGCCAAATCCAAAATCATTTATTCGCAGCCGAATATGGGTGCCGGCGTGGTCTTCCTGCAAATCGAACCGCAATCGCAAACTTCGCTGGAGCGCTGGCTGGATGGAGCGGAGAAGGACAATCAGAGGCAGGTAGGATAATCCCGCTTGGGCACGGCACGACGAGCCTGTTGCGTGGGTGCTAATCGGGGTAGCGCCGCCATCAGGGCGAACAATAAATAAAAATCTGAATCAGTACGGGAATTGACACCGTCTGAAAAGTGGACAGAGTGGAAGTGTGTCCGATTAGAGAGTGCGCGCATCGGACAAATTCAGATGGCGTTGCGCTTCAGCTCGGACATGAGGTAATCGCAGGAGCGAACGCAGAGAGCCATGATGGTAAGTGTGGGATTCTGGCAGGGGTTTGAAGTGAAGCCGGAAGCGTCCATGATAAACAGGTTTTTAATGTCGTGGGTCTGCTGGAATTGATTGAGCACGGATTTTTTCGGGTCGCCGCCCATGCGGGCGATGCCGGCTTCGTGGAGCGCCCAGCGCGGAGCGGAAGGATGAGCGTAAGTGCGAATGTTTCTTGCGCCGGCGGCTTCCAGCATTTCACCGGCGGAGTCGCCCATGTCCTGAATCATGGCGCGCTCGTTTTCGCCGTCGGACATGTGAATCTTGAGAACAGGAATGCCGTAAATATCTTTGACGGTGGGGTCGAGCTCGACGAAGTTGTCCCAGCGCGGGAGGACTTCGCCGAAACCTGTAATGTCAATGCTTGTGCGAGGCTCAAGAAGAGCTTTTTTGTAGGTCTCGCTGAATCCTGGTGCATCCCAGTTGAATTCCGTGGAGGCTGCACCTTCGTAGCCAAAGCCGCGGAGGAATTTTTTGTAAGGTGGGGTATTCGCCAGATTGCGGAAACGCGCGATGTAGATACCGAGCGGCTTTTTGGGGCCACCAAGAGAGGGCTTTGCACCAAAGGCGGGAAACTCGCCCCGGCCGCCGCCGCTGCGAACATGCGCGGTGAGGTAATGGCCGAGGACGCCACTGGAATTGGCGAGGCCATTCGCAAACTGCGGCGTGGCAGAATTGAGAAGAATGCGCACCGACTCCTGCGATTGCGCACAGAGAATGACGGTGCGGGTGTAGATTTCGAGGGCCTGGCGTGTGTTGCGGTCGACGTAGAGAACGCCGCGGGCGCGATTGCGATCGGAATCCATCAGAACTTTGTACACCATGGCGTTCGAAATGAGCGTGCAATTGCCGGTAGCGACGGCGTCGGCAACCGTGGTGAAGGCGGAGTTGAAATAGGAATGGGTCATGCAACCGCGTTCACAGGGGCCGCAATAGTGGCAGGGGCCGCGCCCGTTGATGGTCTTGGTGAGATTCGCGGAACGCGTGGGCATGACGGTGCGACCGAGTCTTTCTTTGACCCGATTGCGGAAGAGAGTCTCCTGACAAGTGAGCGGAACGGGTGGCTGAAACTGGCCGTCGGGGAGATGCTCGAGGCCTTCGGCGCTGCCGGTGATCCCGACGTATTTTTCGACGAGGTCATAGTAGGGTTCGATCTCTTTGTAACCGAGCGGCCAGTTTTCACCGTACCCGTCGAAGGAAGCTGATTTGAAATCCAAATCACTGAAGCGCAGGCTGACGCGGCCCCAGACGTTCGTTCGGCCACCTGTCATGCGCAAGCGGCCCATCCAGTTGAAGGGCTTGTCCGCGGGAGTTGTGTATGGCTCTTCAAGATCGTTGACGAACCAGTTGTAAGTGTATTCGTTGCAAACGCCAAATTTGACTTGAATGGGTCGGGTTTTGCGGACGATTTCTTTGGCGCGGTTGCGGTATTTGAGTTCGAACGCGGGCTGGTGTTCCGTAAAATTCTTGTCCGACTGCGGTCGGCCAGCTTCGAGGAGGGCAACCTTCAAACCGGCTTCCGCAAGGCGTTTGCAGGCCCAGCCTCCGGAAGCTCCGGAACCGACAACGATGACATCATAGGAATGGTCTTTCTGTTGACTCATAGTGTGAAAATTCGAAGCGCATGCTAACAAGCGCAGGATGGCAGGTCAATCGAGTAAGGCGAAACGATTCGTGTTGTTCTTGTGAATGATTGTCGGTGGGTGATACCATCGGCGCGAAATCGGAAGGCTGGGGAATTGCGATGGAAACAAGGAGCGCATTGCCGGTGATCGACGAAGCAGCCGCTGTGGGCGGGCAGCTCACGCGGCGGGAGGTGGTGCGGCGGCTGTTCGCGGCGGCGAGTGTTGGAACGGCGTGGCCGTTGGTGGCGGTTTCGCATCCGATCCATGAGCTTTTGGGCAATGACGCGGTTCTCGGTGAAACGGAGAAACTGGGGGCTGCGGATTGGAAACCGCTCTCCCTGAATGCGCAACAGAATGAGAGTCTGATTGCCATTGCGGAGAGCATCGTGCCAGGATCGATGAAGGCGCAGGTGAACCGGTTCATTGACTTGCTGCTGAGCGTGGATACGCCTGAGCGCCAGAAGAGTTTCGTGGACTCGCTTGCCGCGTTTGAAGCGGAGTCGAAAAAGCGATTCGCGAAGTACTTCCCAGCCCTGGATGAGAGCCAGAAAATCCAACTGCTGACGGATGCGTCGGCAACTCTTGCGAAAGAGAACTCAGGCGGTGCAGATGCCGGGGAAACGCCTGCCGCGCTCCACCAGCACTTTGAAAACTTGAAGGGTTGGGTGAGCGGAGCGTATTACTCGTCGGAAGTGGGAATGAAAGAGTTGGGATGGACGTCGGACCGCGTGTTTGCAAGTTTTGCTGGTTGCGAACATCCGGAGGGACATTACTAAGAGGGATGGCATGAACGCATTGTCCAATCGCCGGGAATTTCTTCGCGCTGCGACGTTGACTGGCGCAGGACTCACACTTTCAAATCGTTTGCTCGGAGCCAAGAGCAAGGCCGTCCTTGTTTTCACGAAATCCTCGGGCTGGGAACACGACGTGGTGAAAAGAGTTGGCGGAAAGCCAAGCATCGTGGACGACGTCGTCAACGACATGGGGAATAAGTATGGATTTAGAGTCGGGGTAACGAAGGACGGGCGCATTTTCGATTCGAAAGAGTTTCATTCCTATGCCGCGGTGCTCTTCTTCACCACGGGCGATCTCACAACCTTGGGCACGGACGGCAAGCCACCGATGACGCCGCAAGGCAAACAGACGCTGCTGGAGGCCGTGCAAAAAGGAATGGGGTTTGTGGGTGTGCACGCAGCTAGCGACACATTTCATACCCAGCCTGATCCGCCTGATCTTTCAAGTCGCTATATCGCCTATGGAGACCAAGAGGATCCGTATCTCAGGATGCTGGGCGGCGAGTTCATCGTGCACGGACGGGAGCCGCGCCTGCAGGACGCAAATTTGATTGTGCATGATCCGAAATTTCCGGGGCTGGAAGGCGTGACGTCGCCGGTGAGCTTCAACGAAGAGTGGTACTCGCTCAAGGACTTCGTGCCCGATCTTCACGTGATCCTCACCCTGGACACGCATGGCATGAAAGGAGAGTGCTACCAGCGCGCGCCATATCCGGTCACGTGGGCGCGGTCGCACGGGAAGGGGCGTCTTTTCTATACCGCAATGGGCGACCGGCCGGAGAATTGGAAGAATGAGTTTTTCCTGAACTTACTCGCCGGCGGCATCCGCTGGACCATCGGAGATGCCAGCGCGCACTTGGATCGGAACTTGAAACAAGCCGCGCCGGGCTATGAGGAAATCCCTCCAAGGTTTCCTTCAGAAAAGTGACACCTTCCCAGCCACCCAATGACTCAATAGAAATGGCTAACTAACAACGGAACGGTCACATGGGGATCGGCTGGTTGATCCTTGGCTTGACGTGCCAGCAGGGCAAGTAGCCGTAGTGCGGAAATAGAGAGTGGGCGCAGGTGACGATCCGCTCCGGATTCTGAGCGTCTACTTGGTATTCGGTCTTGCCGTTCTTTTCCGGGATGGCCAGGATGCGCAGAGCGGTGATTGATTCGTAGGGGTCGGAGGGTTTCGGATGGAGCATGCGGAAACGAAGGTAAAGATAGTCGGTGACATACGCAATTCCCACGCAACCGGTGGCGCACAGTACAAGACGCATGAAAACAACTCGAATAGACGCCATGTGTGATGATGTCCACTCTATCGCAGACGGAACAAAACAGCGATGCCGCAAGAGTCTTATAATAGTGTCCCGAACACACCGATTTACACCATCGATCTCAGGTCTAAGAAGCTAAATTTCCTTCGATTTGCGAACCTCTCCCGCCTGATCGCAACGTCTCCAGAGACCACGACAGGGTTCAGACCGGGTGACAGAACCGTGCCGGAGGCCTCCCTATCTAGGGTATCTACCTGGCTCGATTCCAGTGATTCACCTTCTAACTGGACGCTGAAGATGATTCCCTTTTGATTTGAATTGGCCGTCGCAGGCTAGGGCTGAAAGGAAACAACATGAAGAGGCAAAAAGCTTTCTCACTCGTTCTACTGCTAATCGAAGTAGTATTCACTTTGTTCATCGCCGGGATTGTAGTGCCGAGTCTACTCCGGTCTGATTTGCCCACGAAAGAGGTTTTCGCTGTGGATTCTCCCCGCACAATCAACATCGCGGGGATTGCGTTCTCGTACACGACCCACAACGTCGAATTTGCCATCTTGGGTGCGCTAATCGGCGCGATGGCAGCATTTGCTATCCCTTTTCCCACCAGTACACTCAAGAACACAACGTCCACACAACCAATCACTTTGCAGGCTGCTCCCCTGCCACAGTGAAACCGTCCTGAGTCCTCCCGGGGCCCGTACTCCCCGTCTCCGGACCCTCCTAAGGGCTCCCCTGAAGCTGAGGGCGTGAGGTTCCTAATTTCTTCTGCCAGGATCACAAACGTCTGGGAGGCCAAGACCGGCTTCAGATGGGACGGCACTGTGTTTGACAGGATGCCAGCAACTGCCAGGTTCGCGGACACTTCCCTAAACATTCGCCGAAATCCGCTCACCAGTTGGGCTTAGAGAAGGATCATCGGTAATCAGTTAAGAGAGTGGCATGTCACCATCTGTCGTACGCCATCCCGTTGCTGCCGACCTGCCCCGAGCTCGAATGTATGTCGTAGCGTCCCCAGGCCCTCACTGCGCGGCAAGTTCCATTGTCGCCGATTTGCGCCACCCAGCGTGGACGATGTCCGTAAATCTCCGTTGAGCGGCAATGGGGGCAAGTCCGTTTCGAGGTCCGAAACGAGTTTTGTGTGTGGTCGTTCTGATCAGCAAGCATGGCCAAGGCCTCAGCCCGCTCCGAACAATCCAGAAACCCCCACAAGGTGAACGCCGACTGAACAGCGACAGCTTCCCGTCTGGTTTGCCGCCGAGCGCGCACCCGCACACCTCAATCACCAAGCAGATCAACCCGCCCGCTCCGCGGTCGGGCGTCTGATAAGCATTTTGACTTCTCCGAGGCCTCCTGCATACTCGGGCGCACACGTTTCCAAAGTGGAACCCGGGCTCTCATAGAATGCGCCATTGGCGTAATTTCTGTCCCTCATCGTCCGAACCAACGTCAGGTTTATGTCGCTAGGCTCTAATGGGCATTGGAGGACGTCAGTCACTCCTAGCCTCATAGCTTCAAGGCACTCCTCCCATTTCCCAGTGCAGAGTATCAAGACGAAGCGAATCATCAGGTTGTGCCTATGGACGGCTGACAGCAACTCACGGTAGAAACCGTCTGTAAGCCGTTCTTCGCAGAAGATCAGATCTATCTGGGTAGATGAGAGCACTTCGATCGCCTGTTCGATTTTGGCGACAGCGGAAGTGGTCACCGGCAATCCATCGAGCACACTCAGCAGCCTGTCTTTGTTTTCAAGTCTCGACGCTACAATTAATATATGCACGCGTACTCCAATTCCGGTCAGCTCAAGAAATCAAAGGAGATGCATTCTTCACTGACGCGCCCGCTCCTCCAATCTACGGGTTTGGAGTGATCCGCCAAGTGCGTACGGCACAATCCCAGGGATCGGAGAGCAGGGCGTCATGCCCTCGTTCTAGGGCTTTCGTTGCGCCCGGTCAATCAGGGCTACTATGTATGCATCCCACGGAAACTGTGTACTGGGTGTCCGATCCTACGTGGAATTATGTAAGGAGCTAACTCGCGTGCTTGCATTTTACTGAAGGAAGCTCGACGTTGACAATTCAGAAAGACTTGGCACCGTCGCCGTAAGCGTCGTGCCCTTCTTTCCCGAGGCAATCTCCAGCGCCCCGCCCAACTGCGTCAGCCGCTCTCTCATTCCCTGGATTCCCACGCCAAACGGGGGGCTCTCCTCGGAGGGCTCGGAACGAAAGCCTTTGCCATTGTCGAAAACTCGTAATGTCACGGAGTCCGTTGTCTCAGTGATTTCGATCTCTGCCTTGTCCGCACCGGAATGACGATGAATATTGTTCAATGCTTCCTGGATAATCCGGAATAGAGCGATCTCGACGTTCTGCGGGAAGCGCCCCAGGGCAGAGGGCAGAACGAGGTTCACCGCAACCCCGGAACGCTTTGCAAAACCCTCCACGAGCCAGCGCGTCGCCATCGCAAGGCCCGCCTCATCCAGCAGCGGAGGATGTAAGAGCTGTGCCAGCGTCCGAATCTCCTGAATCGCCTCGTCAATAAACTTCAAGGATTCAGAAAGTGTACTTGCATGCCGCTCGAGATCGGTTTGCTTGCTCAGAGAATCCAGCCCCATCTTCACAAAGGTCAGTTTCTGGCCTGTCGAATCATGGAGTTCCCTAGCAATCCTCCGGCGTTCTTCATCCTGTACCCGGATGAGATAGGACGAAAGCTTGCGCAGGCGTCCTTCAGATAGCCTTTTCTCCGTCACATCACTGTTGAGTTCCAGTACGACAGTGGTTCCCGCCTCTCTCTGCAAGGCCCAGCGGCTCTGTATGATCCGGGCGACGCCGTCCCGGCGAACGTGCACCAATTCACCCTCCCAGTGCCCTGCTCGAGTCATTTCCTCGTTAATCTCCTTCCACGGTTTCGGAAACCTGGTGTTCAAAAGCGCCTGCTTCAGTTTTCCCACGGCCTCTTCCTTCTTCCATCCGTACATCTCCTCAGCGCCCCGGCTCCAAAAATGGATTGTACCCTCCATGCCTCGAACTAAGACGGCGTCGTGCGCCAAATCGAGAAGAGCCGCTTGCCTCTCCAATGCGTCATTCTGTCTTCGATTCTCAGTCACATCCTCGATAGCCAGTAAAATCAGCTGGCGGCCTACCTGTGGTTCAATACGCCGGGCGTTCAGGACTATGAATCGCTCTCCGATATGCTGGAAACTATGGCGGAGTTCAAAATCATCGATTCGTGAGTTATTCTCGATGACGTCTTCAAGTAGCGCTCTCAGTTTTGCCAGGTCTCCTTGGCCATCGCCAAGCTGATGGATTAGCTGTCCTTCCTGGTCAAAATGGAAGGTGTGGTAGAACGCGGAGTTGGCGCTGATAACGCGCAAGCTTCTGTCCAGCAATAAGATCGCCTCCCTGGCATTCTCAAAAAGCGCGTCAGCATAGTTCCTCGTCTGATCCAGGGTGCGTTTGAGCGCATCGATGTCCTGGAAGCTGATGACGGCGCCGTCTATCTTGGTGTCCCACATCTTGTAGGGTCGCACGCGCAACATGTACCATCTGCCGCCCTTTTCATGGACCTCGCGTTCGTGCGGGCTGCCGGTGTCGATGGTCTCTCTTACGAACAGCTCGAGGTCGTCGATGTCGATATTGACGCGAATCTCGCCCAGGTGCTTGCTGACGTCCGTCGGGCTCAAATTGAGCAGGCTTTCAGCAGGTGGCGAGAACCGCCGGATACGCATGTCGCTCCCGACCATCACCATGGGGATATTGACGTTGGCGATGAGGTTCAGTAGGTCGTCATTCGCCGTGCTCAACTCCATGTTACGATTCTGGAGTTCCTCGTTGAGGGTGGTGAGTTCCTCGTTGCTGGAGTGCAGCTCTTCCTTAGCCGTCTCGAGTTCTTCGTTGGTGCTCTGAAGTTCTTCGTTTGCCGACAAGACCTCTTCGTTGGCGGTTTTGAATTCCTCCAGCGTGGTCTCGTGCTCCTCGATGAGCGCTTGGAATTGTTCCTTGAGCTGCGTCACTTCCCGGGTCAGGCGCTGGTTGTCCCGAACGAGGGGGCTCTCCCTGCCGCGCTCATTGCGCCCACGGGGCCTCTTCCTTACGGGAACGGTGGGCTTCTGTGCCGGATCTAGGAAGACTACCAAGAAAAAACGCTCGCTCGAACCCTGCACGCGAAGAGGCACTACTTCCAGATCGACCGCGCGCCTGCTTCCATTGGATGTGACTACCACGCCTTCCTTGCGCACCGTAGAGTTGTCTTTCTTTGCTTTACTCAATGCGGAACGAAGGTCCACCAGCAGGCCCTCGCGCGCCATTTTCGACAAACTGAATGTGGGATGTCCTGGTGCCGGTTCCAGAAAAGCACCTGTCCGCCCGTGGAATTGGACGATTTCCAACTGCTCGTTGACCACGACGCTGGCAGGTATGTAGCGGTTTACCAGCAGGCGCTCTATCTCCTTCTCCACAGTGAGCACCGTCTCGGGAAGGCTCGAAGAGCGCGGCTCTTCGGATTTCCGCTGCGTGTAATCGAGCCCGGTGAAGTAGGTGACCAGCCGCGCCGCCGTCTTCTTCTTTTGAAAGATCTTGTGCTTTTTGTCGATGAGCGTGAAGTGATCGGAAAAAGCACCCAGGCTTTCCGATCCACCGAGCATCAAATAACCGGTCGGCTTGAGCCCGTAATGCATCGCGGGAATGACGCGTTGCTGAAGAACCGGCCCGAGATAAATGAGCAGATTGCGGCAACTGATCAGATCGAGGCTCGAGAATGGAGGGTCCTTCGCGAGATTCTGCTTGGCGAAAATGCACATTTCCCGGATGGACTTGATGATTTGATAACCGCCATCGCTGCGCACAAAGAAGCGTTTCAACCGTTCCGCAGACACTCCGGAAACCGCACCTTCCGAGTAGCGGCCACTTCGAGCCCGGTCCAGCGAGGCTTCGCTGATGTCGGTAGCGAAAACCTGGATTTCTTTGGCCACCGCCGAGGAAATGGACATGTTGGAGGCTTGTTCCCAAATGTATTCGAGGAGAATAATGCAGATGGAATAGACTTCTTCGCCCGTGGAACATCCGGGAATCCACACGCGGACAGGGCCATCCTCGGGCTTGCGATCGCGGAACAGATTCGGGAACACTTGTTCGCGCAGCGCCCCGTAGGCCTCGCTGTCGCGGAAGAATCCTGTCACGTGGATCAGAATGTCCTTGTAGAGTTCATCGAGCTCGCTGGGAGTGCCCTTTATGTAGCGCAGGTAGTCGTCCAACTTTTCAAGCTTGTGAAGCACCATCCGGCGCTTGATGCGGCGCTGCAAGGTCGTCTGTTTGTAGTGCGCGAAGTCCACTCCCGTGGCTTCCCGGACCAGCAAGAAAAGCTCATCCAGCCCGCTTCTTTGATTGATCCCGAGTGATTCCTCTGTCTCCGCGGCCACTCGGGCAATGTAGGGGTGCCTGCTGATTTGGATGAGTTCCTCGGCGATGCCTTTCGGGCTCATCACAAAATCGATGCAACCTGCGTTCACGGCGTTCTGCGGCATGCCGCTGTATTTGGCAGACTCTTTATCTTGCGCAAAGGTAATTCCGCCAGCCGCCTTGATGGCCATGCATCCTTCCGTCCCATCCGAGGCGGTACCCGACAGAATCACGCCAATGGCGCGGTCGCCGCGGTCGCTTGCCAGGGACTGAAAGAAGGAGTCGATAGGCATGTGCTGTCCGCGGACCAGACTACGAGCCGCCAAACGAAGGACTCGTCCCTCGATTGCCATGTTGGTGTTGGGGGATATGACGTAGACATGGTCAGCGTCGACAGTCAGACCATCGGTTACTTCCATGACCGGAATTCGCGTGGTGCGCGACAGAATCTCCTGCAAGACACTGATATGCGTGGGATCCAGATGTTGCACCAGTACGAAAGCCATGCCGGATTTTTCAGGCAAGTGGCGCAGGAACTCAGAAAAGGCCTCGAGTCCCCCCGCGGACGCGCCAATGCCGACAACCGGAAACGGTTCCGATTTGCCCGGTCCAGTCGACTCCGGAGTGCCCTGCCTCCGCTCGGACGTTCGGCGGGCGTCCCTGTTCGTGGGTCTTTTCATGGCCACCTTTAACAGGCATTGGGGACCGGGCGACTCGAGTGGGATAAGGTCCCTTTCTACACTAGGGAGGCCCATGCTGCGCTTTTCGTAGTAGTGGGCTAGATACTATCCTTGCCTAAACGTGATGTCAAAGCGCCCTCCGAACGCGAATCCGGACCTAAAGGAAGTCCCTTGCTGCGACTGGGGTTTCACGGTATTGCCGGTCAGCCAAATTTCGCACATTGTAGGGCTCAGGAGGAACTGGGTCGCGGTGAGGGGACACCGCAAATTCACGTCCGGCAGAACTCTCCTCCTCAGCCCTGAGCCCACCGCTCCGCTCTTGTCCGTGAGTGGCCTTCGGCTAATGCAGAGTGTTTCACACGGAATGGCCAAATGCTCCCGACCAATTCCGATCGAAGTATTTTGGTTTGGCGTATGCTTGCTAGCGTTGCAATCGAGTCCGGTGTCAGCAAAGTTCGGTGGAACCTCGCTCTTTCGGACAACTGGAAATGAACCTTCTGTGGTGCGGGAGGTGAGACTTGTCGGAACTCAGGATCCTCATCGCCGACGATCACGAATTGATGCGCCGGGGAGTGCGCTCGTTGCTGGAGGCGGAAGCGGGCTGGAAGGTTGTCGGCGAAGCGGCCGATGGCCAAGAACTGGTGGAGAAGACCGAGAAGCTGAGACCCGATGTCGTGGTACTGGACATTAGTATGCCCCGCCTGAATGGCCTCGAAGCCGCGCATCGCATCAAGAAGATTCTTCCGGAGGTAAAGATACTGATCTTGAGCATGCACGATTCCGAGCAGTTGGCTCGCTCTGTGCTTGATGCTGGTGCTCGCGGATATATAGCGAAGTCCGACACGGCGCGAGATTTGGTGATCGCCATCGAAGCCCTGCGCCGAAATAAGACCTTTTTTACGCCGAAAGTGGACCAGTTGGTATTGGATTCCTTCCTGCGGAGCGCGTCCACCAAAAAGACCCTACAAAATCCTCTAACTTCGCGTCAAAGAGAGATTGTTCAGCTTCTTACGGAAGGCAAGTCGAGCAAAGAAGTAGCCGCTCTGCTCAATTTGAGCATCAAAACAATCGAAACACATCGCGCCAACATCATGAAAAGACTCCATTGTCACTCCTTCAGTGATCTGGTCTTCTATGCGCTCCGTAACAATATCATCCATCTCTGAACGCAAACGTACGGTACCAACTTCACCCTGCCTGCTGTTGCTGCAACCAAGCAAGAGTGGCCAGAAAGCTCGCCATTTGAGCCATGGCTTCTTCAAGTTCAAAAACCTGGCCGCTTCCGATGGCCTCGATCGACGCGGCGAACGACTCCGCAAACTTCCTCAAGCACGTGCTTTCGTTGGTCAGTTTTCCCTGGGCGTCGAAGAGATTTGCCGCTGAGCCGAAGTACGCTTCCAGCTCTGGCATGGCCCGCAGGATCAAGTACACGAGAGACCGGCGCACGTGGTGATTCATCGCGAATCCGCCGAGCTGTGGGTCAGAAACTGATCACTGCCCCCGATTTGCCGTCCCACCCGCTCTTCCCGTAAAGGGCGTGAAGCGACGTCCAGCGCATTTTCCAGGGCACCGGGCACGGAGCGGTTGTATTCCGGATGACAAAGAGAAAACGCGTCGGCGCTCTTGATTTAACGGGAATGACGCAGAGAACTCAAGGTAAACTCAAGCAAACAAGTTTCACGGAATCCGATGGGAGTAGAACCTAATGAGGGAGATAGTCTGGGTTAGATGGGAGAACATAGTCCTGCCCATACTTGTTCTTGTGAGCGAGGGTAAATTCCGGATTTTCGAGAATGCGGATCGGCCCAAAGTCGCGGGTGGTGGGCGAAATCGTGATGACTCTTTCTGCCAGCTTCAGACTATCCGGGGTGCTGCGTTCAGACCACACCTGCAACTGGTACCGCCCATCCGGGACGTCATGTATGGAGATGCGCCCTTCGGCATCCGACACGCCGTAATAAGGCGTATTCACGGTGACCACGACAGCGCTCATTTGCGGATGAATATTGCAAAAGAGCGAACTTACGCCAGGGCGATCAAATCGCACGGATTTGGCGGAGCCTGCTTCATATAGTCCCAGGTCGAAACGCTTTCCGTCAAAGAGTGAAAAAACATTGTGGAAAAAAGGATCCTTGTTGGGAAATTGCACGACGGTCCCCACGTGAATCACCAACATATGCGGCTCAAACACTTTATTTCTTTGCACAAGTCTTGGTACGAATTTCGCAGCGGTTGTAGACGCCGCCCGCTCGGCGCTTGCATCCAGCGGAGTAAGCCAAACAGCTACGTTGGAAACGTCGGCGCTTCCAGTTGAAGCCTGCTTCTTGGCGGCAGCGGCCTGCACGAATTCCACTTTGACATCGACGGGAGGCTGTTGCGCTCGGGCGTCCTTCCCACAGGCACAAAGCCCTACAAGCGCCGCCAGACAACGAGCAGGCAGCGGTCGAATTCGAGCAGATGCAAGCATCAGAAAATGTATCCTACCGCCAGATTCAAGTGATGCGCCACGTATCCGTCACCCTCCGCCTCAGACGTCTTGATGCGGCGGAATTCCAGCGAAAGCAAGACATTCGACCGCGCTCGATAGATAAAATTCGTGAACCAGATCTGATTCCTGGAGAGAGCTTCCGAATATTCCGAGGGAACGATCGGGCTCGCCCGCAGTTCGCTGGCAAAGGGGTTGTCCTGGCCGAAGGCTGCATTCATTTCGAACTTCGGCGTAGGCTTGAATTTGAGTTGCGTCCAGCCACCCAGAGAGTTCAAGCCGCGAACCCTGGTCGCGGGATCCACGAGCGAGCCGGAGAATAGGACGCTCTGCCCGATGCCGCCTCCGAATCCGCCGAGGGCGCGGCCTCGGTAGAATGCTCCGGTAAAGCCGAAGAAGCGTCCCAGTCCAAGCGAGAGATCCAGAGTGGACGTCCAGGAGTCCAGGTTTCTTCCAAAACCCCAAAATTGTCGGGCGTACAATCCGCCGGTGCCAATGGTCCATTGCTGGCCGCGTGTGCGCCCCGTCCAGGCCACGCGCGCCGCATAGGCGGGTTGGCCCGACTGCTCTCCCCAGGACGGATCGCGCCCATAGCTGGAGGTTGGCTTATCTCCGGAGTAGGAGTCCAGGATTCCCCCCTGCAACGTAAAGACAGAATTCTCACTGACAACAAAACGGTGCTCCACGCGTACCTGAGGAACCCAGCTCCACAGGTTCCCCGCGTAGGACATAGCGGGTATCGCCAGCGAAGCGATGGAGGTTGGCGTCAGCGGAGCGATGAAGAGCGTGTCCTGACCGGCGATCAGAGAGGTTTTCGTCCAATCCAGACGCATCGTTCCCGTTCTAAGGCGAACCAGTCCGGTTGCCGTGCCATTGGGAACGTCCGGAAACCCGCCTGCGAAATCGAACCGCACATTCGCGCTCGTACGCGCTCCAGCAATATCAGGGCCAAACACTTCGAATCCCACCTGCGACTGGCGCAGCGAGGCTCCCATCGCGTGGTTCGATTCGACCGTGCCCGCGTTACTAGCCACCTGCGGGAAATCCTGGTTGTCGACGTTTCCGTGATTCCCATAAAGATTGAAAAGAACGATCCCCGAAAGCCGCACCTGATATTTTGAACCGCTCTCCACTTTGCTTTGCTCCTGAACCGCGACCTTTTCATCGATGAATTGCTGGTTCTCCTCCAGCCTCGTCAATTTTTCGACGACAGTCGAGTCAGCCGCTAGAGTTTGACCAGCGGGAAGAAAGGTTGGATGGGCCGCGGGTGCGGACTCCGCGCGTCCAGGCAATGCATAGGTCGACTGCACTTGGGCTTCCGCGGCGATCGGATGCGCCTTCAGTGCCTCCAGCTCATGGCGCAAATTGCGAGCCTCCTGCAACGCCCGCTGCTGCTCACTCTTCATGTCGTTGATCTGTGCAATGAGCGTTTGTACTTGTGCGTCCAATGCGCGGATCGATTCCGTCATCGCGCGCACCTCTGATGACGCGTCGCTGCTTAGCTGGGCGGCGGATCCGTGTTTCTTCGGCCCCTGAGCGCGGGTCGAGCAAACGGACGACACGAGCAACATCCCCAAAAGAAGAATCGAAACCGAGTTCCGGCATATGCTGAATTGCACAGCTACCTCCAACGGAAACTTATTGGAATCCATGAAACCGTTCCGGCAAAGCTCTATCGGCGCTGCCCCGCCTCTTCTGCAGGCTTCTCCGTCAGGACTTCACGCACTTTTTCGGCCAGCGATGTCAGAGAAAATGGTTTTTGGATTCTTGGAACCTGCGGCGATTCTGTTCCGCTGTTGGCTTCCGAAAATTCGGCGTAGCCGGACATCAAAACGACCTTCGTCGCGGGGCGCGCCGCCCGTATTCGCTGCGTGAGTTCAGCGCCGCCCATGCGCGGCATAACCATGTCGCTCAGTAAAAGATGAATTGTTCCGGAATAGCGTGTGGATATCTCCAACGCATCGACTCCGTCTACGGCTTCCAAAACCGTGTACCCGCCGCTGCGCAAAAACTGGCACGCGAGGTCACGAACACCGCTCTCGTCTTCAACCACGAGAACGGTCTCACTTCCCAGCGGAATGGCTTTAGAACCGGAGACCTTTTCCATCACGTAGGCAGGACCGCGCGCTTGCGGGAAGTAAATCTCAAACGTTGCGCCCGTTCCTGGTGAGCTCTCCACCCAGATAAAACCGCCGCTCTGTTTGACGATGCCGTACACCGTTGCGAGCCCCAACCCGGTACCCTTGCCGACTTCTTTGGTTGTAAAAAACGGCTCGAAAATATGTGTCTTTGTTTCCTGGTCCATGCCGTGACCGGTGTCGGAAATGCTCAACAAAACATACTTTCCAGCAGTCATGGACGGGCGTCTCGCTACCGCCGACACATCCATCTCAACGTTCGACGCCTTGACCGTTAGCTTTCCGCCATTCGGCATCGCGTCGCGCGCGTTCACCGCCAGGTTCAGCAGCACCTGCTCTACTTGGCTCGGATCCGCCTTAATGTTGGCGAGCTGCGGATCGGGCTCAAACGAATATTCGATGTGTTCGCCGATCAAGCGCGGCAACATCTTGCCCATTTCCACAACAACCGAATTCAAATCCAGAATGCGAGGCTGCAGAACCTGCATCCTACTGAACGCCAGCAACTGCCGAGTCATGCTTACGGCGCGGCCGGTGGCTTTCTGAATCTGCTCTACGTTTCTCTTGCTACCTTCATCGGCGGTCACGCGATCCGTGAGCATGTCCGCGTGCCCTCGAATAATGGTGAGGAGATTGTTGAAATCGTGCGCGACCCCTCCCGCAAGCCTGCCAACGGCTTCCATCTTGTGCGCCTGGCGCAAACGCGCCTCGAGTTCTCTCTGCTCGAGTTGGACTTTTTGCAAACTATCACGCATGCGCCCAAAAGCCCTAGTCACTACCGCTACTTCATCCTGGCCGCTGCTCTGCAAAGGGAAGCTATAATTCCCTCCCTCAAGGGCTCGCACGCCCGCAACGAGATTGCCCAAGGGCCGAGTAAACGTATCCGAGAGCACGAAACCGAGCAAAGTTCCCATGGCAATCGCGAGAAAGCCGAGGCCAAGAAGTATGCGATTCAATTGCGTCAGGAAGAGCGTTGCCTTGTCAAAAGATCGGAGAACGCTGAGGCTGGCTCCCGGCACGGTTCCACTTGAAAGACTAACGGTCGTGACCAGGTACCGCTCGCTTCCCAATTGAATTTCTTGTGGGGCGTCAGGAGCGGTCGCAGCCAGCGCGGCTACTTGGCGGGACAATTCCTGCTGTTGCTCAGGTGCCAGTGTGCTCGACACGATGATTCCAGCCCAGCTGAATGCCACTTCGCTTGCCGCCAGCTCTCCGAACGACTTAGCGACAGCGCTATCAATTTCATGCCCGACAACGAGTAGACCGATGGTCGTCTTGCCGGATGCTCCCTCGAAATCGACCAGGAGATCGCTTCCACTGAGCCGCTGGATATCGTACGAAGCGTCCTGAATGGTCGCCTCGTCGCGCGTGGTCATCAGGGCACGCACGTTAGGCAGATTAGCGATGAGCGAGGCCGAGCGCGTCAGGGCGAGGTCCCTTTGCTGCTCGAAGCTCTTGTAAGTATTGACGGAATTGCGCAGGTCGCCCCGGATCGAGTCGCGCACACGGCTTTGTACGCTGTAACGGACAATCAAGAGCGTGGCGGTAGTAAGTCCCGTGGTGATCGCCAGTAGGGAGAGGAGAAACTTCGTTCGCAGCTTGAAATTTCTCAAAAAGAAATCATTTCGGCACGGGCGAGCCCAGCCCGACCGTTTCTCGCGCAGCAACAGTCGGGACGCCTTCGCCCATTCAAAAACGTAGCATTGGACCGGTCCGGGAAGGGTTCTTGCGGCCGATCAGTTGTCCAAAGAAGTAGTCCACTGATTGTTCTGGCACCGGGGCGGCCCTTCAAACTCGGTTATCTGGAAGCCGTCAACGAGCTAGCGGCTTTTCACGAAATCTGGGTCCACCAATTGCAAGCTCAACTTGCTGAGCTTTCCACTCGCGAGCGACGGGTGAATGTAGAAAACACCAGCCATGCCATCGACCCGGTCGCTGTGCTCAAGGCCGTTCATGAAGTGGTCATGGAAATGCGAGACGTAGAAAAAAGAGCCGATCAGGCGGGAAATTAGAATGTCTTTTGGACGATGGGGCGAATTACGCTCGGCCAACCGGGTCTGCGAACCGTAAGTGCCCGTGATCCTTTTCGTAGCAAACAGGGGACAATGGCTTTCAGGCCAGCAACGTTAGGGCTCTTTCGGATGCGCGCTTCCACCGAAGAGTGAGAAGGGATCTTCGGTTAGAGCCGTTTCATCCGCAGTCGCCCGGTGTGAGAGCCTGTGCGCGCGGTGGTTCTGTGGCAGAATGCGGTGGTGCTCCAATCACTGACCGAGCGCAAGGAATGGAAGTTCTTTGCCGTCCTGCCGAAGGCCGACGCTGGCCTGGCCGCCGCTTGGTGGGCGGTCCTCCTGCTGAGAGGGATTCTGCCGGCGGCGTTCGCGATTGCCATGGGCGTGCTCGTCGGCGCCGTGCAGCGCGGCGATCCTCTCACCGGTCCACTCGCGTTCGCCGGTGCGATCTTCGTGTTGCTTCAGGTGCTTAGTCCGATTCATCAGGCGGTCAGCGCCAACCTCGGTGACCGCACGGCCGCATGGCTATACGACCGGCTCACTGAGGCCTGCGTGCGCCCGCCGGGCATGGGGCACCTCGAGGATCCGACACTCACCAGCGACCTCACCGTCGCGCGTGACTTCGACCTCGGGATGACCGGCCCGCCGCTGTCGATCTCCATGGATTTCATCGCGAGTGGCATGGTTGAGATGACCGGCGGTGTCGCGTCCGCGGTGATCCTCGCCAGGTACGCCTGGTGGGCGCCAATCGTGCTCGCAGGCGCGTGGCTGGCGACGCACTGGCTTCTACGCGAGAGCGCGATCTGGCGCGACCGCAACACCGAGGAGGTGCGCGGCGCGCAGCGGGATGCCGACTACGCCTATCGGCTGGCGGTGGACCCGCCTGCGAGCAAGGAGCTGCGGCTGTTCGGCCTCGCTGGCTGGACGATCGACCGTTTCATTGCCAGACGCACTCGCCTGCACGAGCTTCAATATGCAGCCACACGTCTGCGCGAGCGTCCTGTCATCTGGAGCATGCTCCTCGTCGTCTCTGCGAACATCCTGGTGTTCTGGTTATTGGCGAGCGCCGCCGCCGATGGCCGCATCAGTCTCGGGGAAGTCGTAGTTTACGTGCAAAGTGCCGTCGGCGTGTCGATGATCGCGTTCGGCGGATTCAGTTGGGCACTCGACGGAGCGGCCGCCCCGGTCGCCGCCGTGCTACGACTCGAGCCGACGATGCGTCCCGCGGGCGGGCTGCGCTCTGGAGATCGCTCCGCACAGGCAACACCCGCGCGTGAGATTCGTCTGCGCGATGTGACGTTCGCATACCCTGCGGTCGCGTCGACACCTCTCAGTGCTAGCACGCCCGTGCTGGAGCACTTCGATCTCACGATTCCCGCTGGCTCTTCGCTCGCCATCGTTGGACAGAACGGCGCCGGCAAGACAACGATCGCAAAGCTGCTGTGTCGGTTGTACGATCCGCAATCCGGTGCGATCGAGATCGATGGCATTGACATTCGCGAGTTCGATCTCCCATCGTGGCGCTCGCGCGTCGCGGCTGTTTTCCAGGACTTCATCCGCCTCGAGCTGCCGCTGCGCGACAATGTGGCGCCGGCAGGCGCCCCAGACGACGTTGTGCGCGCTGCGCTCGAGTCGGCAGGAGCGACAAACTTGGCCGCACTAGACACGGTGCTGGCCCGCGGGTACGACGGCGGCACCGACCTGTCCGGCGGCCAATGGCAGCGCATCGCGCTTGCCCGAGCACTAGCAGCCGTCACACTCGGCGCCGGCGTCGTGCTGCTCGACGAGCCGACCGCGCAGCTCGACGTGCGCGGGGAAGCGGAGATCTTCGATCGTCTGCTCACCGCGACACGGCATTGCACGACCATCCTGATTTCGCATCGCTTCTCGACCGTCCGCCAGGCCGATCGTATCTGCGTGCTCGAGCGTGGCCGGGTCATTGAGCTCGGCACGCACGACGAGCTGATGGGCCGAGCCGGGCGTTATCGGAAGATGTTCGATCTGCAGGCGCAGCGCTTTAACGTCCCGGAAGACGGGGAGGGCACCACCTATGACGTCCTTTCCTGATCGCGCGATGGCGCCGCTGCCTCCCGCACTGTCTTCGATGTGGCGGTTATGTAAGCTCGGGTATCGCCACGAGCCGCGCTTGATGGTCGTGGCGTTCGTGCTGTCGCAGCTCGCAGCGCTGCCAGATGCGCTCCTGGCATTGTGGCTGATGCTGCTCGGCAAAGGCCTCCTCGAGCACAGACCCGGCATGGTGCAAGGTGCGGCGATCGGCCTCGGCGCGTCAGCCGCCGCGACCTGGTTTCTCCGCACGGTGAGCACGCGCATGCAACGGCGCTTCCGCGACAAAGTGACGATCGCGCTCGAGTCGCACGTCGCGCAACTGCAAGCATCGGTCGCGACCATCGCGCATCAGGAACGCCCGGAGTATCTCGATCGGCTGTCCATGCTCCGCAATCAGGTGTTCGTGCTCGACCACATGTACATGTCGCTGTTTTCCACGCTCGGGTGGATTCTGCGGCTGGGCGTGACGATGACGCTGCTGGCGTCGATTCATCCGGCGCTCATGCTGCTCGCGGTGTTCGCCATCCCGACCGTGTTGACATCGACGTGGCGGCCTGAGGTCGAGAGATCAGCTCAGGAGCGCGGGGCGCAAAGTAGTCGGCTGGCGCGTCACCTGTTCACCATCGCCACGACCGCTCCGCCTGGGAAGGAAGTGCGGGTCACCGGCATCGGAGAGCGCCTGGTGACGAAGCGTCGCGCGGCGTGGGAGCACTGGTACGGACCGGTGGCTACCTCGCGCTGGGGTTCGGCGTTGTGGCACGCGCTGGCATGGGCGATTTTCGGCTTTGCCTATGTCGGCGCGGTCGTGTTCGTGTCATCCGGGCTCGGTGCGCCGGCCAGCCAGGTGCTGCTGGTCCTGGCCGCAGGTGCACGGCTGTCGGCGTATATCGGGGCCACCGTGGGCGAGATTGGCTTCCTGCGTGGATTTTGGATGGACGGCTCGCGGCGGCTCGCGTGGCTCGAGGACTACGCCGCGTCCGTCGCCGCGGCGGGCGATCTGCCGGTTCCCACCGTGTTGCACCGCAGCGTCCGACTCGAACACGTCTCGTTCGCGTACCCCGGCACGTCACGCGTCGTGCTGGACGACGTGTCGGTGACACTGCCCGCCGGTGCTGTCGTCGCGATCGTCGGCGAGAACGGTGCTGGCAAAACGACGCTGGTCAAGCTCCTTGCGAAGATGTACGAACCGTCATCTGGTTCGATCCTCGTGGACGACACGCCGCTGGCACGCTTGCCGGCCAGCGAGTGGCGGGAGCGTCTCGCGGGCGCGTTCCAGGATTTCTTCCGCTTCGAATTCCGCGCGGGGCACACGATCGGTTTGGGCGACGTTCCCCGACTAGACGACGAACCCGCCGTGATCACGGCTGTCGACCGTGCCGGCGCCGGCGATGTCATCGCCCGTCTGGCGTCAGGCCTCGACACGCAACTTGGTCCGACGTGGCCATGCGGAGTCGAGCTATCGTTCGGCCAGTGGCAGAAGCTCGCGCTGGCGCGCGGCTTCATGCGCGATCAGCCGCTGCTGCTGGTCCTCGACGAACCAACCGCTGCGCTGGACGCGGAGACTGAACACGCCTTGTTCGAGCGCTATGCCGCAGTGGCGCGCGACACCGGCGAGAACGACAGCGGCGGCATCACGATCATCGTCTCCCACCGTTTCTCAACGGTCCGCATGGCCGATCTCATCGTGGTGCTCGATGGAGCCCGGCTCGTGGAGGTCGGCACGCATGACGAGCTGATGGCCAAGGGCGGCCAGTACGCAGAACTGTACAGTATTCAGGCCGCCGCGTACCGCTGACTACCTGGTCGCAGGTCGTCTGAAGCCCAACGAATTGGAACGCGCGTAGGTTCTCCCTTGGACAATCGCTTCCGGCGAATCTCGACCCGACGATGGCCCCACGCGAAGACCGTTAAGTCCTTCTCATCGCATCTGACAACCGCACACTGGATTTAGACGGCGTTCTGGGGAGTTCAGATTGCGCACCACCGGTAGGTACTGCTGTCCTTAAACTGACCCTACGTACAGATGGCAGTCTAGCTATTGGAGCGTAACCTGCAAGGACGGCCTGTATCTCTCACGTACAATTTCGGAGGCAATATGCGTACCTTGAAGATCTTGGTTCTGGCGCTAGGTGCGATGCCACTGGCCGCAGCCGCCCAGCAGCAGACGCCCTTGACTGAAGTAGTGGACAAGATTGTTGCGCAAGAGCAGGCGGAAGTGCAGGCGCTCCGCCAATATTCACCAATCGTGGAAACGTACATCCAGATGCTCCGCACGAGCAAGGATCTCGGCGCGGTGCCGAACGGCGACAAGTATTTTCTCGGCCGCGCCGACCTCGCAAACGGTGTGGAGCTCGTACCGCTGGTCACTGGCACTCGTACCAAACACAACATGTTCGGCGGCCTGGGGAGCTTTTTCTCGGTTGAATTTCTCCCACGCGGCTTCCTTCAAATGATCTACGTGGACACGAACGGCTTCGACCGCCAACATTACAAGTTTGACTACGTCGGCCGCGAGTTTTTAGGTGAAGTTCGTTGTTTGGTTTTCGACGTCGATCCATCATCAAAGGGCGACAAAGGGCGCTTCGTCGGCCGCATCTGGGTGGAGGATCAGGATTATCACATTGTGCGGTTCAACGGTGGCTACAGCAGCCGGTCCAAGACCAGCTACTACTTCAGTTTCGACAGCTGGCGCACGAATGATGGAAACAACGAATGGCTACCGGCCTACATATACAGCGAAGAAGGCGACAACGTGGCGGTAAATACATTCAAGGCGCAAACGCGCCTTTGGGGGTACGCCCCTGGCCGCTCTAGGGAAGAGCAAGAGCTGAGCAAAGTTCTGGTGGAGACGCCGAGGCCAGTTAATGATCAGACTGAAAAATCCAACGACTACTCGCCACTTCAGGCGAAGCGTGCCTGGGCCCGCCAAGCAGAAGACAACATCGCGGCCAAGATGGAACAGCTGGGCTTGATGGCCCCGTATGGGGACGTGGACAAGGTGCTGGAGACGGTGATCAACAACCTCGAGGTCACCAATAATCTCGATATCCAGCCGGCGGTCCGCTGCCGCGTTCTGATGACCTCAACGCTTGAGTCCTTCACCATGGGCCACACCATTGTCCTAAGTCGCGGGTTGGTAGATGTGCTTCCTGACGAGGTCAGCCTTGCGGCCATCCTCGCGCACGAACTCGGTCACGTGGTGCTCGGACATCGTATGGGCGCGCAATTTGCGTTCTTCAATCGCCTGCGGTTCGACGAGAAGGAGACGTTCCACCACTTTGGGTTTACTTTTACACCGGACGAGGAACAGGCGGCAACCCTGGAGGGGATGGAATTACTGAGGAAGTCGCCGTACAAGGATCAGCCCGGAAACGCACAATTCTTCCTCCAAGCACTGCAGGACCGTGCGAAGGAAATCCCCAACCTGGTCAGTCCGCACCTGGGCAACAGCGTCGCAACGACCTGGACGATCGCCTCTGCGGCTTCCTCCGCGGAGCCGATCGCAGCAAAACCAGCGGGCAACGTCATTGCTGCGCTGCCGCTCGGCGGTCGCATCAAGGTCGAACCATGGAACAATCAGCTGCGGATGCTCAAGTCCAAGGCAGTCGGTGCGGTGGCCGAAGACGAGAAGATGCCGTTCGAGATCACTCCGTTCTTCCTTTATCTCACCCGCCAAGGAGTTAACTCATTGACAGAAACTCCTAGCGCAGTATCTGTGAAGTCAGATTCGGATACGAATATACCGGACAGAAAGCCATAAGTGCCTTAAGAACAAGTCCCTGCCGGGTGTGGTTGCTTGAGTCGGCAGTGCAACCAAATGGCTCTGTGGGCCGCGGCAGCACGGAAAGCATGTAGTTTCGGCACACGGCGTTAGCTAGTCCTGCTGCACCAACTGAAACGCCATCGAGGCTGATTTTATCCGCCCTTATCGGGATTTCGGCTCTTCAGTCCAGCCCAGCTCGACTCCCTGCGTCTACAACCTCCGCAGCAATTCATTCTCGCCTTGAATGTCAGCCTTTCAAACTGGGGAGTGGAACGAATCGATGCCTGAGCCGCAATCCCACGTTGCAGCTGGGCGCTTGCCGTGATGTTTCTCTTTCAATCTGTAGGCAGTGGATTCTTCTTTTCGAATATCCACACGGTGTAGGGAGGGTACCCCGCATCCTTCAACGACCCAACCGCCCGACCTTTACGCAATTCGCCATAATCCATTTGTGAATCCGCGGATTATAGCCACCATTCATGAAGCCCAATACTCCGTACTCCACGCAGGCACGGTTCGAAATCAGGACATAGAGCAATTGATTGGCGACCAGTTCATTGATGAACTCGTGTTCCTGTCGGGTGCCACCATCCCCGGCAACGGCGAATACCATTTAGTGGGAGCCCTCTAGGCCGGCGAAAACGTAGAGGCTGGGATGTAACGTGCGGCCGCTCGAGGCGTGGCGCATTACAAAATAAGGGCAGGCGAAACCGAGAAATGCGACCAACGATGCTGCATAGCTGTAGGGAAAGACAAAGTTGCGGATGAACGGTTAAAACGCCTCCGCCAGGAAAAACAGCGGGGGAAGAGCGCAGTAATCCCGGCTTTGCAGTTGTCGCGGTGTTGGCCCTTGCGCTCGGCATCGGCGTCAACACCGCTATAAACCGCTAATGAATATCCGTGCGCTCATGCAAGAATTTCCTCGAACAACTTAGCGATGTCTCGAAGCGGCAAAAGGCCACAATAAAAGCCTCAAGGGTGGCACCAAGGGTTTCGGCCTCTGAAGCCATTTTGAACTAGGCGCCCCAAGGGCCTGTGCAGCTCTCCACGTATTCATTCGGGGGCTTTGCAATCTCGGCTGACGCGCCATGCCAAGTCGGCCATACATCCCCATGTCAATTTTCCGGTCTACTCCAACGGCCTGGAACATGCGCCATGCACGCGGCGACAAGGGTGAAGCACTACGTTGCAGATCGCTTCATTCACCTTAGAGCCACGAGGAACTGGAAGAGGAGCCAGGCAACCGGCGGCGCACAGAATAAGACGGTTGAAAATGACTCGAAAAGAAGTCATGTGTGATGCTGTCCACTGTAACGCAGACGGTTCAATACGGCGATGCCGCGAGCGCTTGCGAGTCTGTCAAGAGCAGTCGTGGGATACAATGCTGCTGGCGTTGTATGACAAGATGGCCGAGCGGCGGGAGTCCGATAGGAGTGCCGCTCCTCGAGGGGGATGGGTGAACCCAATTCGCCGCAGCATGGGAATCGTGGTGGGATTAATGTTTCTGTGGATGGCCGGGACATTGAGAAGCGAAGATACAAAGAGTCTGGACGCCCGCCGGC
>WNFP01000611.1_pt1 | contig 27248 bp, 22 predicted proteins | sample 5400201 | NCBI WGS metagenome assembly WNFP01 (sample SAMN13153355, study PRJNA577476) | soil metagenome | isolation source: 115 cm saprolite under Madrone tree | place: USA:California | collected 2016-06-14 | reverse complement strand
ATCGTCAGAGCCTGAAGTTCTTTACGCTTATTAGTGTTCCGGTTGCGACCTTCTTTATCGCCTGGTCAAAACCGCTTCTGACCCTCGCCCTTGGAAAAAGGTTTCTTCCTGCTCTTCCCGCCATGCAATTGCTTGGTCTGGGATTGATCCCATTCTTTATATCGACGCTCTTTCAATACCTCTTCGCCGCGCTCGATGCCCAGAAAACCTTTTTCATAGGCACACTGATCGGTTCGGCGCTGCGAATTATTCTTCTTGTTACTCTGATCCCGAAGCATAACTTTGTCGGCCCTGCTGTTGCCTTTGTCTGTGCCGAAATGGTGACCGTAGGGATGTGGATCTACCAGGTGCAAAAACTGGGTTACCCGCCACATCTGGTCAATATGCTTTGGCGTCCAATCCTAGCTGGTGCCGTCATGGCCTTGCTGCTTGTTTCATTTCTTAATTCGCCACTAATCTGGCAGTTGGTCGGAGCAGTTCTCTCAATTCTCAGCTACGGTGCGGTGCTCTTTGCTGTGCGCACCTTCTCCAGGGAAGAGATTCGTCAGGTCCGAGAGGGCATCGTTTTTGTTGCACCTTTTGTCGAGTCCTGGGTGAAGAAACTTAAACGCAACACATGAAGATAACTAAACGTTTGGCGTCATGGGCAGAGACAGCCGCTAAGTTCTGGGCGGCTTATTGGCTGCTCATCCTTGGCAGTTTTCTGATTCTTGGTTCCGCTTTTCTTAAGTGGGTTCAATATCCTTTAAGCTCGAACCTTTCCGGGCTGACGCTGCCTTTGTTCCATGACTCAGGAATCATCCCGCATATTACTCTTCTCTCTTTCGGCGCTCTTGGGATTGTTGTCTTGATTGCCGGAGTTGTTTTGCGTCGATTTTTTGCTTCGGCCCTCGGCCTTGCCGCAGCCGTCCTCATCACACTGTGTGTGCTGACGCCGGCCCACATTGCCTTTCAACAGCCGATGATGCTCCGCCATCTGATTGATGAACTCCGGGCGACACCATGGCATAACATTTTTAGAAAGGAATACCTTCCCCAGAATTACGGCTCCCCTGAAGTGCTCCCGAATCAGCTCATCCTTTACACCGCGAGCGGACGCCTTCTCGCTGCCTTTTCCTTCCTCCGGCTCGGCTGGACCTGCTTTGCGCTCGGCTCGCTGTTGGTTGCAGTACATGCAATGCGCTGCCGGCCGGATGGAAAAATGGCGACTGGGCTGGCGCTGGTCTGTCTTCCCGTCAGCGCGCTCGCCATCGCAATCACGCCGCCAATTATCGGGCAGCATTACTTCAACCGTGGCTCGATAGCCAAGGCGCGGGGCTACAATCAAGAGGCAATCGCTAACTACCGAAGGGCGATGAAGTGGGATGCGTGGCATGCGCAGGATATTGATCTCTACGCAACAATTGGCGACCTCCAGAAGAAGAGTGGTATCGAAAATAATTCACCGGAGCGACATATTAGGCGGGCGCTGGAGTTACAAAAGGTAAATGAGTACGAACCAGCGATCTTTGAGCTTAGCCGGGCGGCCCAAGCGGGCGGCGCCCTCGCAGCGGCCGTGCGGCGCGAGTCGGCGAAGACACGCACAGCGCTCGGTCTGGCTCTGTATAAAGCGGGCGGCATTGGTGGCGCTGTGACCAGTTGGCAGCTTGCGCTCGTTGATGATCCAACACAGGAGGTTTATGTCCTCCCATATCTCGCCCGTGGCTATTTTGATCTCAGCCGTTATGAAACCGCGCTCCAGACGGTCGATCGCCTCCTTAAAATTATAGGTGGTCATAGCCCCGTGATGGCCGATGTCTACTCACTTGGCGGCGATTGTTATGCGAAGCTCGGTCGCGACGCCGATGCCCGCCGCTATTACAGCCTTTCTTACGCCCTGGATTGGATCGTAAATTACTGGGCAATAAGCCGGCTGGCCGGCCAATAACTCATGCAAATTTTATCGACTCCACCCAAGCATTTACCCTCACGTGCGCGGCGATGGTCATGGGCCATGGTCCTGGCCTGTGGGCTCATGCTCGGCTACTACGTACAGCAGACCTACTTCAGCCCAAAGCAGCGCCAGTATCAACTGGATTTCGGCGATGCCCAATGGATCGAACCCCACGAGGTTGCTCCGACCGCTTATTTCAGAAAGGAGGTATTTCTTAGCGTGCCACCTGAGCAGGCGTGGCTGGAGGTTGCAGCAACTGATAACTACGGACTTTTCGTCAACGGTCACGTTGTCGGAAAAGCATCCGATGTGAAGACACGGGTAGCTGGGATCTATGACATCAAAAGGCATTTGAAGACTGGAACGAACGTCATCGCGGTTACGATTTCGCGCATATCTTACCCGGAGTCGGCGCAGCTTCTCGTTCGCGGACAGATCAAAGAACCGGGTGGCAGGGTAACTTCATTGCTATCGGACGAGCATTGGAGAGTCACCGCGAACAAAGGCATTGTAGAAGGCTCGGAGCAGTGGACCTCTCCGATGGTGGAAGAACAGCTTTGGCCAAACGCGCGGCGATCGGTGATTAACGGAAAGCAGGTTCCGATCGCGTGGGTCGACACCAATCCGCTTCTGCTGCAACTGCCCACTTCCGGTTCATGGATTATGGCCGAGAACGCCGGCACCGAGGCCGTCTTCTCGACTTCGATTAACGCAGACCACGCCCGGCAGGAGACATGGATTCAGGTGGCAAGTTCGGGAGATGTCGATCTTCTTGTCAACGGACACCTCATCACCCTCGCAATCCCTTCCTCAATTCAAGGAAATGAGCTTCCCCATCTGCCCGTTCCGGCCGCTTCGCCAAGTCCCCATTTGCCCGTTCCGACGCCTTCGCCAGGTCAAAGCCTTGAGGAAACGCAATCAGGCGCCAGCGCTAAATCGATTGTGGCTCCAGCCAAAACGACGACGACCCCTTCGCCAACTCCAGAAATACAAACACTGGTCAGCAGCGAAGGGAGTGAGGCTGCAGGTAAGACTACCACTGCTCCTTTTGAATCAGCCGGTCTGTACGCCTACGATATTAGCTATTGGATAAGAAAAGGCCCAAACACCATTGTTGCGACCGTTCGTGCTGATTATCCTCCGGCCTCTCTTTTTGCCAACGGTTTCCTCGTGCGCGAGGATGGCACCACAGCGCGATTTGAAACCAACTCAGCCTGGCAGATAGGAGATCAATCGGCCGGTAACCAACCCTCGCAGAGTCAGCGCCCTATCGAATTCGGGAAGGACGGATCGGCGCCGTGGGGGTATCTTAAGCAATACTTGGCAAAACCAATCGATCATTCTGACTTCGCGACTTTAGCCAAGTCTTGCATGGTAATTTTGTTAACGGCTATGGTCGTTGTCGCTGTTTGGCTCTTGGTATCCGCAACTGCGTCTGCTCGACGGCGGGAACCACTCGCCCGCGCAATGGCTCGCGACGCGCTCTTTCATGGGCCAATCGCGGCGGGCCTGGTTTTATTGATCCTTCCAAATTACGACCTGCGATTCCCAACAGGCTGGTCATTTCAGCCGAAATTTGTAATTGGCGCGATCCTCGCCCTATTAGCCATTCGCTTGCTTCACTTCTGCGCGAACGGCCGGGCGGCCTTTGGCTTGAAGAGCCGGATGGCGCAACTCCAGCAGACCGATTTCCGCACGGCTTTGCCCTATCTGCTACTCGTAGCGATTATGCTGCTCGGGTTCGGTCTGCGCTATCACAATCTCGGTTACATGTCCTTCGATCACGATGAGATGAGCCTGATCAGGCCATCGAAAGGTATCTTTACACTTGGTTTTCCGTATACCCTCTTTGCGGGAGAAGTCCGCCAGCTCTCTACCTATGAGGCAGTGCCTTACCCGCTGGCTCTCTCCGGCTGGATCTTTGGCTATTCGGAGTGGTCAGAGCGATTGCCCGCCTGCGTCTTCGGGACGCTCTCCATCGGGATCATTGCCGTGATGGGTCGTCGTTTGTTCAACTGGCGGGTCGGACTGTTCGCCGCTTTTGTTTACGCTTGCATGCCCCTCGATATCCGGTGGGCGCAAAACGCCTTTTACCCGTCGCAATGTCAGTTCATGACGATGCTGACTATTTGGTTGTTTTACGAGGCAATAAGAGTTCGTCCGTTGCGCCGCGGGTATCTGACCGCCGCTTCGGTCGCGTTTTGTTTGACTTATCTTTCCTGGGAGGGAACCGGCTTTCTTCTCCCCGCTCTTTTCATTGCGTTGCTGGTTGTTCGCCCGGGCGAATGGTGGTGGTTAAAAGAGTTTCATCTCTATCGCTGCCTCTTCTTCATGGCTGTTGTGGTCATCGCTCAGTACTGCTCGCGGACGATCGCCGGCTACCCATATCTCATGGTAGGATCGGGGCTTTCGGCTGTTGCCGGCCCGTCGCTCTTTTTTCTGACGGCCGGCTATACTCCAGAATTTTATATTAACAAGTTATGGTTGGCCGAAAACCACGTCTTCTTCACAATCATGATTTTCCTCGGACTTCCTTTCTGCTGGTCCCGCCGTGGATTTCGTTATCTTCTCACGATACTTGTTACGTTGTGGTTCCTCCACACGAACTTCCTAGCCGCTTTGTCTCCACGCTATTGTTACTACTATCATGCGCTTGTGATACTTACCGGCACAGCCGCTGCAATGACACTTTACGATCGCGTTGTTTCTCTAGCTCACCGCGCGGGTAACTCGACGGTTCCCCGCGTTGCTGTGCATGCTACCGGCTTGGCGGTGATCACTTTGCTCTTTGTGCAAAGCAACGAATCGCTGCTGAAGGAGTACACCCTTTCCAGCAAAGGCGATGAACCGACACTTATGTCTCGCATGAATATGTACAAATACGACTACCGCGGTGCGGCGGAGTATGTAAAGAATCACTTCCGACCTGGAGACCGGATTGTGCCAGGCATTCCACACGTGTTCGAGTACTACGCGGGAACGCCCGGCGATTATGTGTTGGATACTCTCTTCAGCTCGAAAGCCGCGTATAATCAGTTACTCGCGACGCCGAGATTCGTCGATAAGTTTGCTGGCGTGCCCGTGGTGCGCAATCTGACCGAGATGCGGGAGGTCGTTTCGTCGGCGCATCGCACTTGGGTTGTCTTCGCGCCTTATACTGACTTCGAACAGTTGAGCAACCCGAATGTGGTAGATTATCTCAACCAAAACGCTAAGGTCGAATTTGAAACCTATCGTGCAAAAGTCATGTTGGTTGAGCGCGCAGACCAACCGAAGAGCATCGCCAAAACACCTTAGACGACATCTCGCTCTGTTGCAGAGTCCCTTCACCAGAGCTATGCCACGCATAAACGCGACGCCAAAAGATGACCAGAGTTAGCGTGTGCGCTCCGCGGAGGAGTCAGATCAAGGGGACGGGAAATCATGGGACTTGGCTTTGGTTTCGCCACAAAGACGTGTGTCGCGGGAGAAAACGCCCGTTTGTCCAGCGATCGTCAAGAGAAAGCACAAGGCGCTTTCGTTATCACGAGGTAAAAAACGATGGCAAAAAGAACGCGCTGGTGATTGGGCAGATCGCCTAATCGGCCGGGGCGTTGGTCTTGCGCACCATCCAGAAGGCGATCGCAGGCATCGCTTCCTGTTCCTGGTTCGCGTTGATGACGGCAGGTTCGGCGCGCTCGATAGAGAAGTATGGGCCGAAAGTCGAACTGATGTGCTGCTTTAGTTTCGGTTCGCTACGTGCACCCCGGTAGTTTTTGAAACGAGGATGCTGAAAAGTACCGCAAAGAAGGAGAAAATGTCCTTCTGAAGCGGTGGCACGGGCGAGATTGCGCGCATAGCTCGGCCGGAAATTGTCCGGGATGCGATGGAAACATCCGCGATCGATGAGGCTCGGGGCGGTAGGAAGACGAAGATCTTTATCGCAAAGATCGGCGACTTCGAATTCGATCGCTTTCCCTTGGTGGGCGCAAAGGCGGCGACAATTTTCGATCGCAGCGGTACTGTAATCGATGCCCAGTACCGGGAACGCCTGCTCCGCCAACCAGCGACTCACTTCGCCCTTACCGCAACCGACGTCGATCACTAACTGACCTTTTGGAAACCAGCCGCTGTTGATGGCCTCGATCAGTTCCTTCTGTGGCTTCTCGGTTTTCCAAAAGGGATTATATTCGGGGTCAGCCCATTGGCGCTCCCATTTTGCGCGCTGACGCCGATGCGACCAGCTGGGAAAGAAACTTTCGACCGCGCCTTGTAATTGATTCGCTAATTTCCCCACGAGGCTCATTTCTCCGATGCTACGCAGCGGCTTTTGCCTTGCAAGCGAGACACACGCACACCCTGGGGCGGATGTGTGCGCGCTCGCTCGCCATTAGCCCGCGGGTCCGCTGAGAATGCAGCTTGCCAAGGTTTAGTCCGAACATCACCGGAATTCGCTGAACGGATGCAGAAAACAATTCTTTTTCTCCGGGTAATTCTTCCGGTTTGCGGTTCAGGCAAGCCGAAATCACACTCCCAGGTTCTTGCTCGATGGACGTGTGCTGACGACTGGTGACGAGGGCGCCAGCAGTTCAAAATAATTGACGCTACCAGGCGGACGAGACTCTATTCCGATCTAGATAGCGGAATAGAGTCTGTTAACAGCTTTCCGGCTAGCTGCACGGATCGAAAATAAGGCCGAGCTAAGCGGGGTCTGAGTTCTCGCTCGCGCCGCTTCCAACTCACGCGTGATCCGGCCAACTTCGGCTGCATGTGTGTTGATGGCAGTCTGAAATATGTTTGCGGCGCACTCGTAGAGCGCCATGTCAAAAGAGTTCTTCGCGGCGATGAGATCGAGAGTAGCTTGCGAAAGATCTTGTTTCTTTGGTCGAGCACGGGTTACATTGAAACTCGAATAACGCCACAGCTTCCAGCCGAGCCGCAGCTTCATCAACGCCAGACTTTCCTCAAAACGCTCGGATAGACCGACCACGCTAAAGTGCCTAAAGAGGTTCTCCTTCGCCTGTTCGAAAATCTCCTCTGTGCAAGGTGAGTTATACTCGGCTCCCGCGACAATCTTGCACTGAACGTTATCTCTTGGTAAACGTCGAACGAAATCCTCCAGTGTCCATTTCTCTCGCCGGAATTTCCAGTACAAGGGATGCAATTTATAGCTGTGCATGAAGTAAAAGGCAGACATCACACGGTCGATGGGGTCGCGCAGCACGGTAATGTAGGTTGCTGGTTGCGGAAGGATCTCATGAAGGCCAAACAACATGTGACCTTTGAACACAAGGGTTCTCTTCAAGCGCTGCGGAGGGAGCTGCCATAGATGGGAAGCGGACCATGTGAAGAAAACGGGATCGACTGAGTACATCTGGAAAAGAGGATATTCCCATTCGATCAGCCGATTGAGCGTCGTGCCTGCGGTTTTCGGGATGTGAAGAAAGATAACTGCCTCTTCAGCAGCAGCGGCTCGGGTCATCGTCAAATTCTCAATCAGTCCCCAAACTTGAGAGAAATTGCTTCTCCATCTGATCCTGGTTGAAGAACAGTCATAATCGTTCGCGGTATTTGCCTTCGGAGATCAGTTTCTTCTTGTAGGCGTCGTAACCAATTCGTCTGGCCTCTTCCCAGGCTCTGGCGACGGCGGTGGAAGTTTCCACGTTCATGCCATCCCCATGCCACAGTTCCCAGTATTCGCCCTCTGCATGGACCACATTGAGGACGGCCATCTCGATTGAACCCATCCTCTCATTAGGATAAGTCAAACGCGCCAGACTTTGAAAACCATGATGCGCGCGATCGCGATACTTTTGTATAAGGTCATAGGTCAGCAGGCCGGTGTCTTCCCAGCGGCCTGACAGCTGGCAGTTTTGAATCGTGAACCGCGACCCGTATTTGCTCAACCCATAATCGATGATGCGTTCACAGAACTGCGGAGGCAGGTCCAGCACCTTCGATACGCTCAGGGATATCTCCTGCCGTGGAAAGGCCTCTCCCCATTCATCGGTATATTTTTTGTAGACCTCGAGTAACTTTTCTTCGTAGTTTCCCAGCGCTTTCCATTTCGCAAGGTCCTCAGGCGTCTTTGGCAGGTGCATTTCTTCACCCATGAAATTGGCGCACGTAAGCACGACGCTTATGCACAAGGGATCGCTCGCATACCGTTCTCCGAGCTGCTTGATCACGCGTGAAAACTCTCGCTGATAAATCGGATCCCACGGCACAGGAATTACGACTGCCTGGCCAAAATTGGCCCGATGCGGATTCCTTGCGCGTGTTGCAAAAGACTGCGCGCCCTCTGTGTAGACATAAGCCGGTGTGTTAACGCCAGCGCCGAAGCCGAGCTGATATTTCATTCCTAAGCCTCGGAGCACTGACACGGTTTTGTCGATCGCACCAAAATCCACTTTGCCAGATTCCTTTTCGACGTCCTTCCAATGAATGTAAACGCATACGCCGGCCAGTTCCCGGTTCGCGCGTACCCCGGCCGCCAAGGCGCTCAATTCGCGGCCATTCTCAGGCAGTGGTTGCATAACCCATAAACCTGTCCTGATTGGCGGCTCGCGCTCGGCAAATACCGGGAACTGACCCGCGGTCGCAACTGCGAGACCAAAGAGCAACGTTCGAATCACAAGAAACAATTCCCAAGATTGCACGTGTCTCTAATTACCGGCCGTTTGAATCGCTTCCTTGCGTTTTCCTGAGATGTTTGTCGAAAAACGCCTTGATGACGGGATCGAACTTGGGCCCTCCGACCCCGTGCCCTCGTCCTGGGGCAATATTCAGGGTCGCATCCACTCCAGCTGCCTTTAGTGCCGCGAAAAATGACTGGGTTAAACCAACAGGTACCGTAGGGTCGTTCTCACCTTGAATGATCAGAAACGGCGGATCGTCCTTCGAGATATAACTGATCGGACTAGCAGCCATCGCTCTAGTTTTACTCTCTTCAACCGGCCCGCCAATCAACGCTTCGAGGGCAGGTTTGACTTTGGGGTTCATTTCGGCCCCCGATGGTCCTGTCGCGTCGCGGTAGAGCTGCAACAGATCTCCCGGACCTGAGACAACACAGACCGCCTGCACCCGGCTCGAAACATTCAGATTATCTCCACCTCCCTCCAACTCGGGCACGCCTCCGGAAGTGCCGAGCAGCGCCGCCAGATGCCCGCCCGTGGAAAATCCCCAGACGCCGATCCGATTGGGATCGAGATTGTACTTAGCGGCGTTGGCCCGAAGCCATCGGACCGCAGCCTTGCAATCTTCGATCTGCGCTGGAAAAGGTGCGACCTCGGTAAGACGATAATCAATGCTCGCGACCGCATATTCTTCGTCTACAATCCTAACAGCCGGACATTGCTCTTTTCTGCCCCTGTTCCAGCCTCCTCCATGGATCCAAACGATCACTGGCAGCGGACCCGATACCTTCTCCGGACAATAGAGGTCGAGCGTGAGAACTGTGCCGTTAACGCGTTTGTAAACCAAATCTCGCTGGACTGTGGCATTTGTTATCTCCGCTGACCGAGGCTTCGCTAGGATCGGCTGCGCTGTCGTACCGCACAGGGCAACTGCAAGGATTGTGATAGCTAACCATGCATTGCGGCCAAGCCTGAGACGCACCTGCTGATTTTTCTGTGTCATATTGTGGATGCAGTTTAGGTCCCGAAAATCGGCTGTGAGCAGTTTAAACGCAACGACTTTTCCCGGCAACATCGACCGAGAAGGAGGCACCTATTAATGCCTTTCTCAAGCAATTCGCTTGCCGGTCAAACAATGCCATATGATAGCGCAATGGTTGACCGGTAACCTTCGGGATGCCGCTACCGAAATGCTTAGGGCGGTCGCGGGCAGCCGCCCGGTGGGAGTTTCGGTGTCGCATTCTCCGGTGCAAGTTGTGTGGCGCGACCAGACAATTAATAGCTGGAGCTGGCCGGTTGCAGATCAGGCGCGCCCTCTGCCCGCGACGGTCAAGCCTCGATCTGGACCAGCTCCCAAATGCTAATCTGGGGTGGAATCAGCCTCGGCAACTATGTGAATGACGGCGCGCTTTATGACCCACGCACCGATACTTGGACAGCCATCTCTACCACCAATGCGCCATCACCGCGACTCTTCTTCGCTTCGGGTTGGGACGCCACGAACCTCTTCATTTGGGGCGGTGTTAACTCGCGCTTCCAGCGGCTGCCGGATGGGAAGCTTTATAACACGCGCACCGGTGTCTGGAGGACAATCTCCAGCACTAATGCTCCTACACCACGGCTTGGCGCCACATGTGTCTGGTCGGGCAAAGAGTTCATCGTTTGGGGCGGCTCGGATGTGGATGGAAACCCGATCGGTACCGGAGCAAAGTACAATCCGGTTAATAACACTTGGACGCCCATAACAACCATCGGCGCTCCCGCGCAGCGTTCGAGTCACACCGCGATCTGGGACGGTTCCCGCATGATCGTCTGGAGCGGCTCGGAGTGAGTGTTGCAATAACTGGTTCAACGACGGGTTTGCTTATAGGCCATAAAAGCGGGGAACTGGAGCGAACGCCGGGACTCGCACGACGGGCGGCCTGAACAACGCTCGCTCCACCTCGCTACGTTTCTGATGGTTGAATGATTGGTACCGGGTTGGTAGGAGTGGGGATGCCGTTCTTGTTACTTCTTATTTCTCACCAATCACCAATCACTATTCACTCTCGAGCGCCTGACGCTTGGCGGCTGAGTAGTAACTCGGCGATGTCGAGCACCTTCACGTTTTCCCCTCCTTGAGTGCCAGCCATGCCGTCAGTCATCATGTTCAAACAAAACGGGCAGGCCGTTGCGAGGGTTCGCGCGCCCGTAGCGAGCGCCTCCTGCGAACGTAAGACCGAAACACGCTGCGACGGTGCCTCGTCGAACCACATTCGACCGCCGCCCGCACCGCAGCAGAAGGTCTTCTTTCCACAGCGAGGCATTTCGCGATACCGCGGGTCGTTAGTAGCGCCGATGACCGCTCGTGTCGCCTCGACTTCCCCATTGACGCGAGCCAGGTAACACGGGTCGTGCAATGTGATCGGCTCGCCGTTACTGCTGCCGTTGCTCAGCCGTCCTACCCCGACCAATTTTGCGAGCAGGGTCGAGTGGTGTTGCACTTCGTAATGGCCACCGAACTGCGGGTATTCATTCTTGAGCGTGTTGTAACAATGTGGGCATGGTGTCACGATCTTCTTCACTTTGCAGCGCGTAAGCGTCTCGATATTGGTCCGTGCGCGTCCTTGGAAAAGGAACTCGTCGCCGATTCGGCGCGCGGGATCGCCGGTGCAAGTCTCCTCTTTTCCGAGCACGGCGAAGTTCACTCCTGCGTCCTTGAGCAACTGCACCGTCGCCCGCGCCACTTTCTGCGCGCGGGGATCGAATGACGCGGCGCAGCCGACCCAGAACAGATACTCGAAGGCGGGATTCGATTCGACCGTCGGGACTTCGAGGCCCTCCGCCCAAGCCAGGCGTTCGGAGTTAGACCGCCCGTAGGGATTGGATTGGGTACCGACCTGTTGCAACGCTTTTGCGGGTGGCCCGGAAAGTTTCCCTTCCCCGATCAGATCGCGCCGCATGTCGCTGATCAAATCGACGTGCCCGATCAAGACCGGGCACTCCTGAACACACGCCTGGCACATCGTGCAGGCCCAGAGCGTTTCATCATGGATAGTTCGATGAACATCGTCGCCCCCTAACGACATCAAACTTCGTAAGTCGATCACGACGGCTTTCGGCGAAAGCGGTTTACCCGTCGCGGTAGCTGGACACGCGTCTTCGCAGCGACCGCACTCCATGCAGGAATCAAGGCTGAGCAGTTGTTGACGGTTGAAATCCGCAAGTTCGTGCACTCCTGTGCGACCCGTCTGCTCGACCTCTTCCATCTTCAACGGCACAAGCGTGCCCATCGGCCGTTCGGGACGGACGGCAATGTTGAGCGGGCCAGTGATTACGTGGAGAAACCGATTCACCGGAATCGTAGCGAAGAACGCCGCCACCAGAATCGCGTGCAGCCACCAAGCCCCGAGGTGCAACGTTTGGGCGCGGCCCAGGTCGATACCGCGCAACGAGGTCACATCAATCAACCAGCCGATAATCGACCAGCGCGCCACATCCGGTTGCACCTGGGTGTAATGCATCCGGAGTGCTTCCAGCAGAAAACCGGTGACACCGAGGGAAAGGAGCAACCCCAGCAGCCACCAGTCACGCGAATTGTGACCGAGGCTCGCAGGCCGGTGGAAGGCGCGGCGATACATGGCCAACAGACAACCGATGATGAATGCCACGCCGAATACGTCCATCGTCAGTTCATAGATGAGGTAGTACCAGCCGTGGTGAAAGTAGTACGGCCCATCGTAGGCGATCGCCAACAGCGTCGTGCCGATCGTTAGCACGATGAAACCACTGAATAGCAGCAGGTGGAGGAGAGCGCCGAGCGACTTGCGATGAACACGTTTTTGCACCAGCGCATACTCGACGAGCCGCCGACTCCACACACGCCAGTCACGTTCAAATCCGCCCCGCTGACCTTTACGCCAGAGGCACACCCGGGCCGCGACTTGCCACGCAAGCACGGCGATACTCGCCGCGATCATGATGAAGAACATCACGCGCATCCATGGCGCGATGTTGCCGAACACTTCGCGCGTGGCGTTATTCATATCGGTCATCGCATTCCGGCTTAGGCTCGCCGAATCGATTCGATGAGTTGTGGGACGATCTGATACAGGTCGCCCACCAAGGCGTAAGTTGCCACCTGAAAGATCGGCGCGTCGGGGTCTTTGTTAATCGCGACGATGATCCGCGAATCTTTGATGCCTGCCAGGTGCTGAATCGCGCCGGAGATTCCAAGCGCGATGTACAACTCGGGCGCGACGACCTTGCCGGTCTGTCCGATTTGGTAATCGTTAGGCGCCATCCCTGCATCGACTGCGGCCCGGGTGGCGCCGATCGCCCCGCCTAAGGCGTCCGCTAATCCGCCGACCAGACGCTCGAATGTTTCCTTGTCCTTTAGCGGCCGACCGCCAGATACGACCACGCGGGCTTCGGTTAGGTCGGGTCGATCGGACTTCCGTTCTTCGCGGGAGACAAATTGTATGCCGTTGGGAAGCGAAGCGACGTCTACCTTGAACGTGTCAATTGGACACTGTGCAGCGTCCGCCGCGGGCGCCGCGAAGGCCGTGGCGCGGATCGTAAGCACGCGACGTGCGCCCTCCACCTTGACCATGGCCAACATGCTGCCGGCGTTGATGGGTCGGTGGTATGAAATTGAGCCGGCCTTCTCTTCGATCGCAAGCACATCGGTAATCATTGGCGCATCTAGCAATGCGGCCGCACGGGGCAAAATGTCTTTGCTGAAAGTCGATGAAGTGCCCAGGAGTGTCGGGATGCCGCGCTCTTGCGCAACTTCGGCAATCACCTTTGCGTAACGATCAGCCAATGGTTCTGCCAATGCCGGATCATCGACGACAATGACAGAAGTTGCTCCTAACGAGACAAGCGATCTGGCAATCTTGTTCACGGCATGACCAACCACGACCAACGCGTACTCACCGCCGAGTTGTCGCGCCAACGTGATGGCGTGCAACGAGGGACGCTTCACCTGTTGGCGATCGTGTTCGATCAGTACCAGGGACTCCGCCATACTAAAGCACCTTCGCCTCCTGCTTTAGTTTCGTGATTAACTCTTCGACCGACTCAACGCGCGTGCCAGCGGTGCGCTTGGGCGGACGCGCAATGGAGAGCACAGTTGTAAGTGGGCGCACAGTTACTCCCAGTTGATCGCAAGTTAGACCTTCAATGGGTTTGCGGCGCGCCCTAATTAAACCGGGCAGCGAGACGTAGCGCGGTTCGTTGAGGCGAAGGTCGGTGGTGATAATCGCCGGTAGATTGACTTCGACTACCTCAAGGCCGGCGTCGGTCTCGCGCGTGCAACGGGCGCGCATCTTGTTGTCCAGAAACTCAATCTTCGAGACAAACGTCGCCTGCGGCCAGCCTAACAAACCGGCCAGCATCTGACCGACTTGGTTTGAGTCATCGTCCACAGCTTGCTTGCCCATGATCACGACGTGTGGCGCTTCCTTCTTGACCACCGCACCGAGAATGCGCGCCACTGCGTAGGGGTCGAGTGCGCGGGAATCGTCGATGCGAATAGCGCGATCGACACCCATAGCTAACGCGGCGCGGATTTGTTCATCGATCGCCAGCACTCCGATCGTGACGCCTACGATTTCCGTCGCTTGGCCGCGTTCGCGAATCCGCAACGCTTCCTCGATGGCGATCTCGTCGAACGGGTTGATCACCGACTTGGGAGTCGAAACCGCTGCGCCCGCTACGGTAGCGTTGTTAGGATCGGCTACGCTCTTGAACGGAACCAGGATCTTCATCGACCGGCAGGCGTTGCATCACAGTCCCAGCATAGACGCAACAATGTTGCGCTGGATCTCGCTCGTGCCCGAGTAGAGCTTACTGCCAATTGCGTCGCGCAATTCCCGCTCGACCTCGTACTCGGTCATATAGCCGTAGCCGCCGTGGATCTGGATTGCGTCCTCGCAGCATTTCACCCAGCAATCGCTGATGTGCAGCTTGGTCATCGCGGCCTCCAGGTACACGCTCTTGCGGTGGCCGCTCAACCACGCGTAATGGTAAAGCATGTGCCGGGAGCTCTCGACGCGCACTTTCATGTCCACGATCTTGCTCGCCACTAACTGGTATTTGCCGATCGACTGGCCGCCTTGTTTTCGCTCGTTCGCATAACGGATGCACGTCTCCAACAAGCGTTGCATCGACCCGACTGCGCTGGCCAGGATGCAGCCGCGCTCCCAAGTCATCGACCGCGTGAACAGAAAAGCGCCCCCACCTTCTTTACCGAGCAGATTTTCTTCCGGCACGTCGCAGTTTTCGAAAAACACTTCCGCCATCGGCGACGTACGCAGGCCCATCTTCTCGAGTTTGCGCGCGACGTTCATCCCTGGCGAATTTTTCTCGACCAGAAAGGCGCTGATTCCATCCGGCCCGCGAGTCTTGTCTACCGTGGCAAACACGACAAGCAGGTCGGCGACGGGACCATTGGTGACGAAGATTTTGCTGCCGTTGAGGATGTACCTGGAGCCTTTCTTGATGGCGGTGGTAGTGAGGCTGAATGCGTCGGAGCCGCTATTCGGTTCGCTCATTGCGTTGCCGCCGATGAGCGCGCCGTTAGAAAGGCCGGGCAGGTATTTTTTCTTTTGTGCTTCGGAGCCGTTGTAGACGAGCGGAATGATCGCCGTCCACATGTGGGCGTTGATGGAGAACAGCAGGCCGTTATCCTTGCAGGCATACCCGAGTCGCTCGAGGGCTGCCACGGTAGTGAGTGGATCAGTGCCGAGCCCGCCGTATTCGGTGGGAACGGGCAAGCCTTGGATACCGAAGCTACCGCACTTTTTCCAAGCGTCGTGGTTGAAGACGCTGTCACGGTCGTTTTCGATTACGTTGTAGCTGAGTTGCTGGCTGGCGAAGCGGCCGACCGCGTCCAGTAGCTCTCGTTGTTGGTCCGACCAAGCAAAGTCCATCCCGTTGAGTTCTTCATCGGCCTGTGACCGCTAGTCCCGTCCCGAACAGCTTCGGCAAGGCCGCTGCCGTGGGCCGCGGGCGTCACGCGGGAGACGCGATAAACAGCGACTCTACAGGCCCGCGCCGGAGCGGTCAAGCAAAGCGCGTAGATCGGTAGCGTCTCTCCGGCGCCAAATTAGAAGAGCTACATACGACTTGACTAGTTCCGCAAGCCCGCTCAGATGCAGCCCTGTGGATTTTTCGTCGCGGCGTTCGGGTGCATGGTTGAATCGGGCCTGGAGAAACAGCTTTGCGATGCTCCCGCGAGCCGTGTTTATTCAGGGACTTCAGAAATCCAGAAAATGATCCTCACTGCCTGCGTCGGTCCTTAGTGCCAATGGCCGACGTCTTACATCAACTACTGACCGAAAGCGCCGCACGCCAGCCCGATGCGGAAGCGGTGCGCCTTCTCGATCAGGCGCTCACTTATGCGGAGCTGGAAAAACTCAGCAATCAGCTCGCACATGCGCTTATCGAAATCGGGGTAGTTCCCGATGATCGCATCGGGATTTATCTGCACAAATCGCCCTTCGCAATCGCCAGCATGTTTGGAATTATGAAAACCGGTGCGTGTTACGTTCCGGTCGATCCAAATGCTCCCGGCCTTCGCCTCGCGGAAATCGCGCGGCAATGCGGCTTCCGCGCGCTGCTCACGAGTTCTTTACTTTATGAAAAACTCAGCGGCGCCGTTCTTGATGAATGTTCGATGGCAGCCATATTCTTCATCGATAAATCCCCCGATACGGCGCTTCCTGCGCCGGCGGTTACCTTCGCTAATTCGCTGCCCAGCCAGCCAGTTACGCCACCTGCAGTTAAGGTCATCGACCAGGATCTCGCCTACATTCTTTTTACATCGGGGTCCACGGGCACTCCGAAGGGCGTGATGCTCTCGCATCTGAACGCGCTGACCTTTATCAACTGGGCATGCGATACCTTCGCCATCTCCGATACCGACCGCCTCTCCAACCATGCCCCGCTGAACTTCGACCTGTCGGTTTTCGACATCTTCGCCGCGATCAAAACTGGTGCCGCAATCTCGCTTGTGCCCGAGGGATTATCGGCTTTCCCCATACAGCTCTCCTCGTTTATCCAGGATCAAAGAATCACCGTCTGGTACTCTGTGCCGATGGTGCTCACGATGCTCACCCGGGGCAAGTTGGCTGAGCGCGACCTCAGCCGGCTGCGGCTGGTGCTCTTCGCTGGCGAAGTTTTTCCGATCAAGCACCTGCGTAATCTGCGGCGAATGCTGCCGCGGCCGCGGATGGCGAACCTTTACGGGCCGACAGAAACGAATGTCTGCACTTGGTACGAAGTCGGCCAAATCCCCGAAAATCAAACAACAGCTATCCCAATTGGCAAAGCCTGCGCCAACATGGGGGTAATCGCGATCGACAAAGCCGGGAGGCGCGTCGTGGCGCCAAGGGAGGAAGGGCTGCTTTACGCCCGCGGCTCGAACGTCATGCAGGGCTATTACGGACGTCCGTCGGAATCCGCAGCCTGTTTCATCAGCAACCCGTTCGCGTCAGGCCGCGATGAAAGACTGTACTGCACGGGCGATTGGGTAACACTCGATGAGCAAGGGGATTTTTTGTTGATCGGGCGCAAAGATCATATGATCAAAACGCGCGGCTACCGCGTCGAGCTTGGTGAGATCGAAGCGGTGATGGTCGCACATCCCGCTGTCAACGAGGCGGTGGCTTTGGCGATTCCGGACGAGGCGATCGGCAATGCGATCCGTGCAATTGTTGCGATTAATCATAGCAATTCGGTTAACGCAACGGAGTTGAAGCGACACTGTGCCGAGAAGTTGCCGCCTTACATGATACCCGAAGAGATTGAGTTTCGGGATTCGCTACCCAGAACCGGCACCGGGAAGATTGATCGACAACGCTTGCTCCGCGAAAGGACTACGCCCGCCACGTAAACAGGAAGTGCGCAGCAACCGGAATCTGCGGCTCCGGCACCTCCGACTTTTCTATCTTTCACTACGCCCAAAACGAGACAATGGGAAGCTCCTGCGACAAGCCTCTACCTGAAACTCATACGCTGAGCGCTGAGCTTCTCGACAACTTTAGCGCGACGCGGTGATGAAGCGCTGGCAGTAGGTTCAGGCCTGGCATCGCTCAGGCGGTCTCCGCGCAGCGATCTGCCGTCAGCGTAGTTCGCGGGCAAGTTGCAGGAAGAGCCACCGCTTTTCCATTTCCAGCAAAGGCAGCGTACATCGGTTGGCCAGAGAATTGCCAAGGTCCCCTTCTCGTGCGATCGGCATCTTCCGGCGCGCCATCGTCACCTTCCCCTTCTGCATCGCGATTAGCACCGCAGTACGCTATAGTTCGAAAAGCCGCGTCGCCGCTGCGAACAAAGCGGGTTCGGGATACAGCTTGTCGAAACTCGCGAGATAGCTGCGCTGGAAGAGAGCAATGGCTTCCTTGATCATCGCACGCCGTCGATCGAACGGTCGCCGCAAGCTAAACCTCCACAAATGGCGTCGCATCGAGCTGCGGAAGCACGAAAAATCCCAGAGCAGCACACCTTGCCGTAACACATCGGGCGGATCGACCAAGGACAACTGATCGTTCTCGAATAAAAGATTCTCCGGCTTGTAATCGTAGTAAACCTGCCCGATGCTGACTCTCGCCCCGGTGAGATTTTCAAGCGCGGATTCGAGAATCATTTGTTCGCGAGAGGAGAGATGCCACGGAGCCGCAGCAAGATCGCGCGCAAGCGCGTCGACGGGCATGGGGCAAATCTGCTCGGTCTGCGCGATTTGCATTTGCGCGAGGATTTTCCCGGCAAGCTCGCACGCAGAAATCAGGTCGTCTCCGCTCGTCCGATCCCAGACCAGGGCTTGGATAGTCTTCCCTTTCGCGAACTCCATCACGCAGACCCGTTTCGCGCGGAGCAATGCCAGCGCTTTTGGCACGCGCAACCCGGGAATCCGCAACGTCGCCAGTGCTCCTAGCTGATCGTATTGGCATTGGAGCATCCCGTCCGTCCCCATAACTACCTGTTTCGCCAGCGCGGCATCGCCGGTCGCGAGTTGGACTCGATAAACCCGGTTCCGCCAATTTCTTCCCAACAGTTCGCACGTCTGCACCCGCTCGTCCAGCGCCTCCTCCAACTCGAACACCGTCGGCGGTTGCACGGGGTTGCCCAGGCTAGCGCCCATCGCTTCAACGCGTCGACAAGCAGCCCGAATGTGGCCGCAATCGGTCGCGCCCGGGGCGGTCGCGGACTGGATCGAATCTTTCATGTGAATCAGTGTGCCGATGTTTGCCCAGCAATCGTGGAAACCGTCGCCACGATTGATCATTTCAACAAAGCAATTTTTATGTTTGCACTAATCCTGTCCAAGAGATACAAGGTTGACTCCCACATGCAGAATGAAGAAGATGCCCAGGCCAACAATACTGATAATGAGCAAATACAACTGAGCTATGCGTTTCATTGTGATCCAATAACGGCTAGTGTTCGTTGATTGTCAGTTGGGGGTAAAAGTGGCCAAACTGAAAGGCTCAACCAAATCGGAAAGAATGGATTACCCTTCAGCTTTAAACCCGACGACCGCAGTCATCAAAGTTGTGTGCTCCATGAGCTTGGAGGAAATGCCCGCCGATGTCAAAGCTCTTGAAGAGCGGATTGTAGAAAAAGTGCAGCGGAGCAGGCGGGAGTTTTACGCGGCTGTCTTGTATGCTTTTCAGCGGCGCTGGTTGCAAGAGCGAGGAGGCGATTACACGGCGGTGCGCTGGCGCGATCGACCAAGTGACGCCTTTTGGTCTGATGCGGCTGCCGACGCGGGTGGTGCGGGAGCGAGGCGCGGAAAAGGGAGGTTATCTCACTTTAAGTAAAGCGCTGCTCAAACTCAAAGCGACACGGTTGCTTTCGCCTTGGATTGAGAAACGGGCGTTGGAAGCAGCCACTTGCCTCAACTATCGGCCGGCGGCAAGCCCGCTGGCCTGGACGAACCGTAAGTGTGTGTTCCGAAAATTTTAGAACTTTTTTCAGAACTTCGACGCGCCGTTCCCGGAGAATGAGGTGAGAGATATAAATGCCCCTCAAAGGAAACGCGCCCGCACCTGCACAAGATGGACCGCTGACCCCGATTCTGATATGAGATCACGGATGTTAATCTGCTCTATTGCTTCAATAAATAATGAAAACTGATGTGCTAATAATCGGCGGCGGGCCGGGGGGGGCCGCGATGGCAATGTTCCTCGTGCAGGAAGGAATTAAGCCAGTCATTCTGGAACAGGAAGAGTTCCCGCGGTTTCACATTGGCGAATCGATGACAGGCGAAGCGGCCCAGGTCGTTCGACGACTCGGCCTTGAGGAGGAGATGACAAAGAGAGAGCATCCAGTCAAGTACGGCGTCAAAGTCTTCGGCACCAGCGGCCAGAATTCCTGGTACGTCCCCGTTTCGTCCCGCGATAAGGAGTGGAATCTCTCTTTCTCAACAACTTGGCAGGTGCGGCGGAGCAATTTTGATACGATGATGCTCAAGGAAGCCGAGACGCGCGGAGCGACCGTTATGCGAGGCACGGCGACAAAGCCGCTACTGGCCGATGACGGCGCGGTGCGAGGCGTAACGGTTTGCTGGCCTGACGGCAAGAGCGAGGACATCGAAACGCAGATAGTGCTCGATTGCTCGGGCCAGGCAACCTTTCTCGCCAACCAGCGTGTCACCGGTCCGAAATATCTCGGTAACTACGACAAGCAGGTCGCCTTCTTCTCACAGGTCACCGGCGCCGTCCGTGGCTCAGGCGTTTCGGGCGAAGATGCGAAAGATAACACGCTGATCTTCTACGCGAAAAAGTTTCATTGGGCATGGTTCATTCCACTCGACAAGGACGTTGTCAGTGTAGGAATGGTCACGCCCCGCGCGGACTTTCTGGCCAAAAAACAAACTCCCGAAGAGTTTTTCCGGAACGAGCTCTACGACATCAACCCGGCGCTTCGGAATCGCATAACTGAGCTGAACCTGGTTGAGAAGGTGCACGTTATTCCCAACTACTCCTACCAGGTGCGCGGCTTCTGCGGGAAAGGCTTTATTTGCATCGGCGATGCGCACCGTTTCATTGATCCGATATTTTCTTTCGGACTAACCGTGACCATGCGCGAAGCGGAGTTCGCCGCGCCGCTTGTCCGCGAGTACCTCGAGGGCAAGAAGCGAAACGGGGAAAACCCGTTTAGCGAGCACGAGGTTTTCTGCGAGAGAGGAATCGATAATCTTGAAGACATGATTGACCTGTTCTGGGAACAGCCTTTCGCCTTCGCGACCTTCGTCTATCATCGGTATCCCGACCAATTGACTGACGCCTTTGCCGGACGAATTTATCCAACTGAGCACCAGCCTTCACCAGCCGTTGTCGGTTTCCGCAAGATGCTCAAGCGCACACGCGAGTATGACAAGGATGACTACTCTGTGCCAATCGGTTCCCGCTTTCACCCCGAGCGAGCGGCACTCTGGGAACCTAATTCCCCCGTCGGAACGACCGAGCAATGGATGGGGGCACGGTGATTTGCCAGCCTCTTTTAAACCAGTACCAATATCATGGAAATAACCCCCAAATAATGGAAATACCCCCAAATTATGGAAATCCCCCCAAAACTTAAAGAGTACATAGACAACAATCGTGGTTCTTTGCCACCAGTAACTGATCCTGACGAGCCGCTACAGATTGACTCGCTCGGCCTGATCCGCCTGGTCGCATTTTTGGAAAGTGACTTCGGTTATCGGATTGAGGACGAAGAGCTCATAGCAGAAAATTTCGCGACCCTGCGAAGCCTGGGAGAGTTACTTGCGACCAAAACGCCAACCGCACCGACAGGAGAAGTCAAACCCTCGCCCCAGGAGGGTATTCCCACGTTTTTGGTCAAACGCGAAAAGTGATCGCTCGGGAGTACCCCAGAGCTGCAGCTTACGCGGGCGCCAATAAAGCCGACGGCTTTTCTGACGCTGCCTTTTGCCAAGCCGGTTCGAGGCCGGCTTCCTAGCAGAGCGGCCTTTTCTTAGGCGCAGCCGAGCTGACCTTCATCTTTCGGCATTAGCCAGGCTGGACTAGGCAGGCTTGCGTACCATCCAGAAGGCAACGCCACAATGCCCTCGTGCCCCGCGACGGCGTTGATTAAAGCAGGTTCGGCTCGTTCGATGACGAAGATCTAGTCGGCAAGCGGCGCTCAGGTGCTATCTCGCAGAGGGCAATGAGCTTTTCTTCAATGCTCAGTCGTTCGGTGCCGGAGCCGCGGAAATTTCTCCCGCGATTAATCATTTCAACAAAGCAAGTCATGACTCTTCCATGTTCCAGTATTTCGGGCTATACTCAAAGGATTAACCAGTAGCCAACTATGCGCCCCAAATGACCGCTCGGGCTCGACAAGCTTAAGTCGGAAGCGCACGGTGCTTACTCTTCTTTCGTGACAATGATGAAAAAACTCGAGGGTAACCGAGACATGCCAGCCGGTGGCGTTCGCGCTTTCGTACTCTGTGGGGGGCACGGCGCCCGACTCCGCCCCGTGCTGGTTGACCGGCCAAAGTCGATGGCTCTAATCTCGGGAACGCCTTTTCTTCAACTGTTGCTCGATAGGCTCAGGTCTCAGAGAGTCGGTGACGTGATTTTGGGAACGGGCTACATGGCCGAGAAAATTGAAGGCTACTTCGGGTCTGGAAACAAGTTCGCCCTGCGTATTCGCTACTCCAGAGAGGACGAGCCGCTAGGCACGGGAGGGGCACTCAAGCTCGCCGAACCACTCATCAGCGACCCGGTTCTTGTTCTTAACGGCGATAGCTACGTGGAGTGGAGCCTTGTTCCAATGCTGGAACTGTTCATGGCCAAAGATGCCGATATGGTGATCATGCTGCAAGCCGTCGCCGAGGTTAGCCGCTATGGAAGTGTGACACTCGATCAAGAGGGCCGCGTTACTCAGTTTCTCGAAAAAGGTGTCCGAGGCGGTCCTGGTCTGATCAACGCCGGCGTTTATTTGCTTCGAAAGCAGATCGTCCGTGACCTGCCAGCGGGCACAGCCATCTCGCTGGAGAGGGAGGTTTTTCCCCGGCTTCTCGACCGCGGAGTCTATGGGTTGGTTTGCACGGGGTTCTTCATCGACATCGGAATACCGGACGACTTCAAGCGGGCCCAGGCCGTGCTTGCCTCGCTGGTCGGCACAGCCTCACACGATTCGTCCGTTCCCATGTCTTCGGAGGTCCTTGGCGATCTAATTTGAAAAACACGCGGCATAGAAGAAACAGCAAAAGGAACGCTTCGAATCGCGCTCATGGCCTCCGCTGTTCTTTTCCAAAAAAAGTGACCAGCGGTCCGGTTATAACAGTTGTGACGAGAGCCATGATCACAAGCATGGCGAAGATGTGCTGTGAGAGAATGCCCATATCATAGCCGATATTAAGGGCGATGAGTTCCATCAGTCCCCGCGTGTTCATCAATGCGCCGAGTTGAAGGGACTCGCGCCATTTCATCCCGGTAAGACGAGCAGCCAGGGCACTTCCACCGAGCTTTCCCGCAGTGGCTACCGCGATAATGAGCAAGCAGATCAACCAATCCTGAGCGCTGTTGAGGAGGCCGATTTGTGTGCGCAGACCGGTGAAAGCGAAGAACACCGGCAAGAGCAGGACGGCGCTTAAGTTTTCAACCCGTACAACCAACTTGTCGCGAAAACCTCCTGGCGTCGGCATCACTATTCCTGCCAGAAAGGCCCCGAACAGCGCATGAATCCCGATGAGTTCCGTGGTCAGCGCAGAAACGAGCACCACCACAAAAACAACAGCCAGCACCGCTTTACTCGGGTCAGGACGCTCCAAAGCTGGCTGTCCAAGCCAGCTTGGCAGCTTTGGTTTGATGACGAAGAGCATGAGCGCGATAAAGATCAGTACGAGACCGAGATTGAAGACTGCTCCACTTACACTGGTTGCCCGCGCGATAGCCACCACGAAGGCCAGCATGCTCCATGCAGTCACATCATCCACTGCGGCGCAGGCCGTGGCGGTGCTTCCGAGCGACGTCTTAAAAATACCGCGATCTTGCAAGATACGAACCAGTACGGGGAAAGCGGTGATGCTCATGGAGATTCCCATGAACAGGGCGAAGGCAAGAAATGAGGCCCCGGGTTGCGCGAGGTGGCTGTATAGGAACAACGCCAGAGCTACACCCAAAAAGTAGGGAATAACAATGCTGGAATGACTGACGACCACCGCAGTTTGCGCCTTGTGTCGCACCGCCGACACGTCCAGTTCCATACCCACGGTAAACAGAAACAGGCATACCCCAATCTGACTCAAGAGCCTTAGTGTATCCAGAGATGATGTAGCGAATACAAAGTGAAATACGTTGGGTGCCAGCAGACCGAAGAGCGATGGGCCTAGAAGGATGCCCGCCACCATCTCCCCTATGACTGCGGGTTGTCCACAACGGGTGAAGATCCAGGCAACCATACCAGAAGCGCCAATGATAATAAGGAGCTGAAGGAAAAGCCGGCTTAACGGATTGGTCGCATTCTGCCGCAAGGTGGACTCCACTGAAGCGAAAAACGACGAGCCGCTAACGTCGGTTAAGTGCGGAGTAGTGGCTGCTACAGGTTCAGTTGAGAGTCGAGAAACGGGGGAAGGAAGTTGACTCCCCACATGCAGAATGAAGAAGATGCCCAGGCCAACAATACTAACTATGATCAAATACAATTGGGCTGTGCGTTTCATCGTCGAGAACGCGGGTTCGGTTGAAAGCGGTCGATCCTACAATGGTGCGCCCGCATAGCAACTGGGACTTCTCTTTACATCACGTCGTTTGTCGCAGCCACCTTGCTTCACATCTTGGCCACAAACAGCAAGCGGGCATTCCGTTTTCTAATAAGCCCTGGCGGGATCGCCACCAAGACCCATTTTCACACCCTATTCGAAGAGTTTCAAGCAATGGCTCGGATCACGCTCCAGCCATCTCTCGTGTTTTCCCAAAACCAGTCGCTAGTGGTCCCGCCGTTATACTAGTGACGAGAGCCATGATCACGAGCATGGTGAAGATGTGCTGTGAGAGAATACCCATGTCATAGCCGATAGGGCAGGCACCCACGGATTACACGGATGACACGGATCGGAGGAGAACGGTTCGCGTTCGCCGCGGCGGACACCCAAACTCGGCGGACTAGAGACCGCCGCTCCTCGTCTGACGCCTACAACATCTGTGAAATCCATGTCATCCGCGGTGCGTCTATCGTCACGCTGCCGGGAAACGCACCACTTTCTTTTTGCCTACTACGGTGATTGTCTCCCCGGACTGGGGCGCAAGATTTCTCATTCATGTCTATTCGTGTTAATTCGTGGTTTAACGTCGGCAAAGCCGTCCACCTAAGGGAAGTTTTTCAGAGGAAGAACAGCTACTTTTTCACCTCTGTTCCCTTAACCTCCCCAGGGGCGCGACAGAGTTTCGCTAGGGGAATATGCTCTTAAAAATCAGGGATGCTCCCCGATGCCCAATCGCTTTACAAACTATTCGGGGTCAACGACCCTCTGCGCTTCAATTTGAAAACGCGGCACTCGAGCCACACAGGTAATTCGGTCGAATTTCTGGCAGAAGCCAAATCTCTTTCGCGGACTTCGCCCCGCGGTTCGTGGAATAAGACGTGAAGAACGGAAACGCCAATGCGAACAAGGACACGCACAATTTCCCCCCAGGCCCCATTTCCCCCCCCAGGGTTCCTGGCCTGGACGAACCGTAAGTGTGTTCCGAAAATTTTAGAACTTTGTTCGGAACTTCGACTCGCCATTTCCGGAGAATGAGGTGAGAGATATAAATGCCCCTCAAAGGAAACGCGCCCGCACCTGCACAAGATGGACCGCTGGCCCCGATTCTGATATGAGATCACCGATGTTACGAGTGCCGTCGTCGCGGATACCTGGACCTTCCGCTCCAAAGAAAGTCTTCCCGATGCGCCCTGAACTGGTTTCGGTCATTTTGCCCGTTTTCAACGAGGCGGACAACCTGAAGGAACTCTTGCCGGCTCTCTTTCGCAGCCTCGAAGCTTTCGGCCTTTCCTACGAGGTCATTGTGGTGGACGACGGCAGCATCGATCAAACGGGCGAGATTGTCCAGCAATTGGCGCGGCCGCAGCTGCGCCTCGTCCAGTTGCGGCGTAATGCCGGTCAGACGGCGGCTCTCATGGCCGGGATTCGTTTTTCCAAGGGAGATATCCTCGTCTCCATGGATGGCGATTTACAGAATGATCCGGCCGACATTCCGCAGCTCTTGGCCAAACTGGATGAAGGCTACGATCTCGTCTCGGGCTGGCGGCAAAACCGGCGGGACGCGCCGCTCCGGCGCAATTTGCCGAGCCGGCTGGCCAATCGGCTCATCTCGGCGGTTTCGGGGGTTCATCTGCACGATTATGGCTGCACCCTGAAAGCCTATCGGCGGCAGGCGCTGCAAGGCGTTCAACTTTACGGCGAGATGCATCGTTTCATTCCGATTTACGCGTATTGGAACGGGGCGCGCGTGACCGAGATTCCAGTGAGGCATCATGCGCGGCGGCATGGTGTTTCCCACTACAATTTAATACGAATTCCGAAGGTTTTGCTCGATTTGTTAGTCGTGGTTTTCCTGCATCGCTATGGGCAACGACCGATGTACGTTTTTGGCGGGGTCGGTTTAATCAACTTTGGCATTGGCGTGATCGCCGGCGCCGCGGCTCTGTATTACAAATTTTTTGAGCACAGATCCTTCATCAAAACGCCGCTCCCGCTGCTCTTTGTCATGGCTTTTATCACCGGGGCAATGTGTTTTCTCATGGGGTTGCTCGCTGAATTGCTCGTGCGTACTTATTATGAATCGCAGAACAAGGCGACTTACATGATTTCAAATGCCGGCGTGGAGCAGGATGGCGACGGTCTTTCGCGCGCATCGGAACGGCCCGCGGCGCAGGCGTTTCCTCGTTCGTGAGGACTTGCCGGGCGCGCTGATCTTATGTGTGGCATCTGCGGTTTCCTCGGTCCCGGTTCAGGCGAGACACTGGAGCGCATGTCGATCTTGCTGAGGCATCGCGGCCCGGACGATTCGGGGACCTGGATGTCCGCGGTTCCGCCGGTGCATCTGGCCAGCCGGCGCCTGTCCGTGGTCGATTTGCCGGGCGGGCATCAACCGGTACTGACGGACGACGCACAATTCGTCATCGTCTTTAACGGAGAGATTTACAATCACCGCGAGCTGCGCACGGAACTGCAAGAGCGGGGTCACAAATTTCAGAGCGATCATTCCGATACTGAGGTTGTCCTGCTCGGTCATCGGGAATGGGGATCAAGATTGCCCGAGCGTCTCAATGGCATGTGGGCCTATGCGATTTACGATCGCGCGCGCGGCCAGCTTTTTTGCAGCCGGGATCGGTTTGGCAAGAAGCCATTCTTTTACACGCGCACGCGCGATGGATTTGTCTTCGCTTCCGAGCTGACTTCGCTGGCGGCGCATCCCGGCGTCACAAAAACGGTATCGCGGCCCGCGCTTCAAAAATATTTTGCCCATGGCTACATTCCTGCGCCCTGGTCCATTTTGGATGGAGTTCTCAAACTTCCGGGCGGTTGTTCGCTTCTTCTCGATGTCCGGTCGCTGGATTATCGCGTGGAAAAATACTGGGACCTGGTGCTCGAGCCGTTTGAGCGTCTGCCCGCGAATCCAGAGGAAGAATGGGGGGAGCAATTGCGCGAACTGTTGGATCGGGCTGTCCGCCGCCGATTGCTCGCCGACGTGCCGGTCGGC